>Ga0307412_10000392_pt1 | contig 27005 bp, 27 predicted proteins | sample DK1Cmetagenome_3_FD_203823 | JGI IMG/M metagenome (GOLD analysis project Ga0307412, IMG submission 203823) | Maize rhizosphere microbial communities from greenhouse at UC Davis, California, United States - DK15-C-1 | ecosystem: Host-associated > Plants > Roots > Rhizosphere > Soil | place: USA...
TGACGTGCGCGGACACCACGCGCCAGCCCTCGGGCGTGCGCAGCCAGGTCTGGCTTTGGCGACCGATGCGGTCGCTGCCGTCGCGCTGGAATTCCAGGTTGGCGGTGGCGAAGTCGTTGCCGTAGGTCGTGATGGCCGTGCGCAGGACTCGGCGCGCCAGACCCTGCGGCGAGCGCGTGGCGCGGAAGGCGCGGATGGCTTCATAGCCATACAGGTTTTCGCCCGCGCCGTAGCGCAAGGTGTGCGGGCTATTCCAGAAGAGGGTGTCCAACACGTCCACCTGGTTGTTGACCAGGGCGGTCTCGTAGCGCTCGCACGCTGCCGTGACCTCGGCCACGACGTCGGGCAGATTGATATCCATGCGTCTTCTCCATATGCACCGTTCTGGTGCGGGTTTTAGGGTAATCACCAATATGGTGTCTGCGGCGGTGCGCGGATGGGCCGGAAAGCACCCGCCGGCGCGCGCGCCCCAGGGGAGGCGCGCGTCGCCAGGCTGGCACGCCGCTTGCTAGGGTTAACACTGCACTAGCACTGCATCAGCACGACATAACAAGCTGCACCGCTGCCCAGGAGTTCCGCCATGTCCCGTTCCGCCATTTCCGCCCCGGTCACCATGTTGGTCACCCGGCATATCGCGCCCGAGCGCTATAGCGATTTTCTGTCCTGGATGCGCCAGGGCGAAATCCTGGCGGCGGGTTTTCCGGGGTTTCTGGGGTCGGGCGTGTTGCAGCCCCCGGAAGGCGGCGACCAGTACCAGATCGTGTTGCGGTTTACCGATGCCGCCAGCCTTTCCCGGTGGGAAAAATCCCTGCCTCGCCGGATGTGGCTGGAGCGCGGGGCCACCCTGGTGCGGGCCAGCCACGAGCATCGTGTCAGCGGCACCGACGGCTGGTTCGCGCCCAAGGCCGCGAGCGCGCCGCCGCGCTGGAAGCAGGCGGTCAGCATCTGGCTGGCCTACTTTCCGGTACTGCTGGTGTTTTCGATACTGGTCAGCGAACACTTGAGCATCCTGCCGATATTCTGGCGCGTGTTGATCACCAGCGTGATCCTGACGCCGATCATGGTGTTTGTCTGCATTCCCGTCATCACGCGCGTGCTGCAGCGCTGGCTGCGGGCCGGCTGACGGCCTCTGCAAATCGCAGGCTCAAGCGGCCTTGGCGCGGCGCGTGGAATACAGGCGGTGCAGTGTGATCTTGCGCACCGCCGTCTGGCTATCCTGGATATGGGCCTGTAGCAAGCGGGCGGCGTTGGCCGCGTCGCGCGCCAGCAGGGCGCGCAGGATCGCGCCATGTTCCTCGTAGGTCTTGCCGACACGGTCGGGCAGCGTGAAGTCCAGCCGCCGCACGATGCGGATGCGCTCGGTGGCGGCGCGGTGCACCCGCGATATCTCGGGGTTGCCGCCCGCGGCCACCAGGTCGATGTGGAAACGTTCGTCCAGATCTGCCAGCCATTCGCCATCGCTGGAACGTGCGCTTTCGTCCACCAGCCAGATGTCCGCCAACGCCTGCAGCGCACGCGCGGGATCCGGCGCCAGGCCCGGGCCGCACAGCGCATGCACGGCGGCGGTCTCAAGCACGCTGCGCAGTTCGTAGAAATGGTCCAGCGTATTGAAGTCCAGCGGCTTGACCAGCCAGCCGTTACGCTGCCGGACTTCCAGATAGCCCTCGCGTTCCAGCCGGAACAGCGCTTCGCGCACAGGGGTCCGGCTGACCTGCAGGCGGTCCGCGATCTCGGTTTCCGTGAAACGGTCACCCGGTGCCAGCCGGAAATCCAGAATGTCCCGTTTCAACGATCCGTAGGCCGAATCGGCCAGGGTGCGCGGCATGTCGATGGCGGCGAAAGCGGTTTCCATAGCGTGGCCTTGAAGGGATATCGGAAAGGGGCTGTTCAGGGAGTGCGGACCCGCGACACGCCAGCCTGCTCCAGCGCATAAGCGGCGCCAAGGCAGTCGGCTTCGCGCCAGGGGGCGCCGATCAGTTGCACGCCCAATGGCAGATGGCCGTCCTGTTCTGTCTCGGGCCACGTGGGCGCGGTGCAGACCGGCAGGCCAATGCACGAGATCGGTTGTGTCAGCAGGCCCATGCTGGCGCGCGCCGGCATGGATTTACCGGCCAGCGTCAGCCAGTCGGTGCCTATCTTCGTGGCGGACACGGGTGTGGCGGGCGCGATCAACACGTCGTACTGGCTGAATAAGGCCAGCGCTTCGCGGTAGACGCGATGGCGCACGCGCTGCGCCTGCTGGACCCAGGCGGCAGGCACCAGGCTGCCTGCGACAAGGCGGTCGCGGGAGTGGGGTTCGTAGTAGTCGTAGTGCGTGACGAGCTTGCGGCGATGCAGCGCGCCGCCTTCGGCCGCGGTGATGATGAATGCGGCCGCGCGGGCCTGAGCCGCGCCAGGCAGTTCCACGACGGCGGTGGCGCCCAGTGCTTGCGCCGCGATGTCGACGGCGCGGCGCGCCTGCGGGCCGGCCCATTGTGCGAAGTACCCGCCCAGCACCGCGACGCGTAACGAACGCGCGCCGTGTGCCAGTGAAGGCAGGACGGGGTCGGCGGCATATTGCGCGCAAGCCGCGTCATCGGCGTCTGGACCTTGCAGCGCATCGTAGGCTGCCGTCAGGTCGCTGACGCTGGCGGCGAACGGCCCCAGGTGATCCAGGCTGCCCACAAAGGGAAAAGAGCCCGTGCGCGGCAGGCGGCCCAGGGTGGGCTTCAGCCCGAAAATGCCGCAGAGCGAGGCGGGCACACGGATCGAGCCGTTGGTGTCGGACCCCAAGGTCAGCGGCACCAACCCGCCCGCGACGGCGGCCGCGCTTCCCCCGGACGAGCCGCCCGCGATGCGGGTGGTGTCGTGCGGGTTGTGGCAGGGGCCGTAGTGCGTGTTCTCGGTGGTGAAGCCGTAGGCGTGCTCGTCCATGTTCAGCGCGCCGACCAGCACCGCGCCCGCGTCGCGCATGCGAGCGACCAGCCGTGCGTCGTGGCGGGCTGGCGCGTTGGACGCGTTGACCCGGCCGCCCGCCAGCGTCACTTCATCGGCGATGTCGAACAGATTCTTAACGGCATAGGGCACGCCTGCCAGCGGGGGCAGCGGCTCGCCGCGTGCGCGACGCGCATCGATGGCGGCCGCTTCCTGGCGGGCGCGCGCTTCGGTGACCGCGGTAAAGCAGTTGTAGCGGGAATCGTGTTCGCGGATGCGCGCCAGCGTGGCGTCCAGCACGGCCTGCGCGCTGCGCTCGCCGCTGGCGATTTGCCGGGCGATGTCTGCGGCGGGGCCGGTCACGGGCGGAACACCGAAGCCGATTCCAGCTCGACGGGCAGCGCCTCATCCACGAAGCTGGCGGCAATGTCGTGGATGCGCGCGAACTGCTGCACCACCTCGGCCGTGGTGGCTTCGCGCAAGGCATACCCCGACAGCGCCAAGGCGCTGCGCACATATTGATCGATGGTTTCCTGGGTCATGGCGGATTCTCCCGATGGGCTGGATGGTGGCGGGCTTGATGACTTGCACACGCGCAATGGCGCGCGCTTACTTGCGCACTTCGCGCTGGAAGATCTCGAGGCTTAGTTTCTTCATCTGGATGAAGCTGGGTTCGGACAGCGTTTCCACGGTGCGGGGGCGAGCGTCGCCGTAGTCCAGGATTTCGGCGACACGCGTCGGCCGCTTGGTCAAGAGCAGGATCTGGTCGGCCAGGTACACCGCTTCTTCCAGATCGTGCGAGACCAGCAGCATCGTGGTGCCCGTCTGCATGAACACTTCCTGCAGCTTTTCGCGGATGAACAGCGTCATCTCGAAATCCAGCGCCGAGAACGGTTCGTCCAGGAAAAGGACTTCGGGCCCGGGCGCCAGGGCGCGCATGATGGACGCCGTCTGCTGCTGCCCGCCAGACAATTCATACGGATAGCGCTTCAGGTCGAACTTGACGTCGAATGACGCCACCAGCTCTTCCACGCGCGCATCCACTTCGGCCTTGCTGCGGCCTTCCAGACGCAGCGGGTAGGCGATGTTGTCGATGGTGCGCAGCCACGGGAACATGGCCTCGCGGTAGTTCTGGAACACGTAGCCGATCTTGGTCTGCGCCAGGGATTTTCCGTCGAACAGGATCTCGCCGGCATCAATGGGGATCAGGCCGGCGATCATGTTGATCAGCGTGGACTTGCCGCAGCCGTTGGGGCCGAAGACCGAGACGATCTTGCCCTTGGGGATGTCCAGGTTGAAGTCTTCATACAGCGGCCAGCCCGCGAAGTACTTGGTCAGCCCGCGGATGGTGATGTGCGTGCCCAAGGGGCCGGGCGCAAACGGCGCGGCGGCGGGGGCGGGGGCAATGATGGGGTTGATGACGGTGGACATTTATCGGCCGCTCCAATGGACCACGCGCTTTTCCAGCACAAGAAAAAGAATGTTCAGCACGTAGCCCAGGGCGCCGGCCGCCAGGATCGCCGCGTACATCTCGCGCACGTTCAACACCTGCTGCGCATTGATGATGCGGTTGCCCAGGCCGCTGTCGGACCCGATGAACATCTCGGCCACGATAACGATCACCAGCGCCATGGACACGCCGCTGCGCAGGCCCACGAACGTCGGCTGCATGCTTTCCCAGATCAGCACGTCCTTGAAAATCTGCCAGCGCGAGGCGCCCATCACGCGGGCCGCCATCACCCGCTGCTTGCGCGCATTGATGACGCCGTACGCGCTGTTGAACAAAATCACCAGCACGGCCGCGAAGGCGGCGATGGCGATCTTGTTCATGTCGGTTACGCCGAAGATCATCAGGAACAGCGGGATCAGCGCGGACGACGGCGTGGACCGGAAGAAGTCCACCAGGAATTCGACGCTGCGATACGCTTTTTCATTGCTGCCCAGCAGCACGCCCAGCGGCACGCCGATGACGCCGGCGATGACGAAGGCTTGCAGCGTGCGGTTCAAGGACGACAGGAAATCCCACAGCAAGGGGCCGCCCGCCAGGCCCTTGGCCAGCGCCACGATGGTGGCGCTGGGGGTGGGCAGCAGCACGGGGCTGACCAGCTGCAGGCGCACCACCAGGTCCCAGATCACGAAAAGCGCCAGCGGTCCGATCAGCGGCAGAAAGCGCGCGCCGTTGAATTTGCGGGGTGGCTGCTTGGCTGGGGCGGTTGTTGCGGTCATGGGTCAGCCCTTGTAAAGCATGGCCGACACGTCGACCTTCTGCGCGAAGATGCCCTTGTCGGTGAAGAGATCGAAGAATTTCTGGAAGTACTGGATGTCGCTGGGCGTGAACTCGTTGTAGAGCGTGTAGGCGGCCAGCGGCACTTCTTCGGTCATGGGGCCTTCGATGGCGGTGTAGCCCTTCATGAAGGGGCGCGCCTCGGCCGGCTTGGTGCGGATCAGTTCGATGCCGCGCGCATAAGCGGCGATGAATTTCTTGCTTTCTTCCGGGTGCTTTTTCAGGAAGGCGGTGGTGAGCGATGCTGATCCGCCGAACCACGGCGCCATCGGATCACCCAATACGTATTTGGCGATCACGCCCGTTTCCAGAACGCGCGTGGTGCCGTTCAGGCGGCCCACCGTGCCCGTGGGTTCCAGCGTGTAGCACGCATCCAACTGGCCGGCGGCAACCGCGGCCACGTGCTGGCTGATCGCCAACTCGACCACGGTTGCTCCGGTTGCGCCGGCGCGCTCCAGTACTGCTTTGGCCAGCGTGGCATTCTGGATGCCGGGTCCAGATCCGACCTTTTTCCCCTTGAGGTCTGCTATGGATTTGATGGGACTGTCTTTCGCGACGATGAACTCATCCAGCACGTTCTTGGCATTGCTGGGGTTGGACGCAAAAATCTTGAACAAGCCGGGCGAGGCGATCTCGCCGATGGCCAGGTTGGCCGAGCCCGTGCCGTTGGCGCTGCCGTCCGCGCGGCCGGCCAGCATGGCTTCCATGACCTGCTGCGCGCCTGCGAACTTGAGCGGCTCGACGTTCAGGCCCGCTTCCTTGAAGTAGCCTTTCTCGACGGCGGCGTAAAACGGCAGGCCGGCGGCCACGGGCCAGAAGCCGATGCGGATCACCGGGCCCGATTGCGCGCGCACCAGCGCGGGCGCGGCCAACGTTGCGGCGCCTAGCGCGGCCCCCTGGATCAGGCGGCGGCGGGTGGCGTTGAAGGCGTAGGGCGCATTGCGGTTGATCATGAGGGCTCCTGGTGTGCTGGCGGAATATTCCGGTGACGGCGCTTGCCTTGTAGACAAGCTTGCATACCAGTCATCAAGCAAAACTCGTGCCAACTTGGGCCGACGGGTCCTTTCCCTATGGCGGATGCTTCGCCCGGCGCCCGCGTGGTGCCTTCTATGAACCATTTTGGTGCATGCCGCACCACTTAAGGGGACGCAACGGCGTGCGGACCCGCTTTCCCGGGCCGTTGGGGGTTAGCATGTACGCGACCCGGGGCGTGCCGTTCCGGGCGTTTCAAGCAGATGGGAAACAGGGCGTCGCCAAGCGGCGACAGTTCAAGATGAATACGCGTTTTGTCGAAGCATTTCTGTGGTCGGCCCGGTTGGGCAGCTTCCGGGCCGCCAGCGACCGCCTCCATATCACCCAGGCGGCGGTGGCCAACCGCATCGCCTCGCTGGAAGAAGACATCGGCGCGCGCCTGTTCGAGCGCGACGCCAAAGAGCTGCGCCTGACCGCGGTCGGCACCCGGTTGCTTGATTACGGCGAGCGCTTGCTGGAAATCCGCCAGCAGATCCTGTCGCTTGGCAAGCGGGGCGATGAGGTCTTCGGCCTGGTGCGCATCGGCGCGATCGAAACCGTGGTGCATACCTGGCTGATCGGTTTTCTGACGAACCTGAAATCCACCTACCCGGGCATCGAGGTGCAATTGACGTCCGAAACCACGCGGGCGCTGCACCGGGGGTTGCGCGAAGGCGCGCTGGACATTGCGCTGCAGACGGACCTGCTGAACGATACCGGCATCATCAGCACGGCCTGCCTGCCCATGGAAATGGGGTGGGTGGGGCGTGCGGGCGACGACGAATCGCTGACCGTGCAGCAACTGCTGGGCGAACCCGTGCTGACCATGAGCCCCGGCTCGCAGCCGCATGAAGCGCTGAAGGCGCTGTATCGCGAGGTCGGCATGCCCCAGGGCAAAGTGCACTGCGTCAGTTCCATCTCGGCCCTGGCACGGCTGGTCAAGAGCGGTTTCGGGCGTGCGCTCGTGCCGCTGCCGCCCATCTACGAATACGTGGCGCGCGGGGAAGTGCAGGTCATTCGCAGCGACATGCCGGTGCCGCCGCAGCTGCTGGTGGTGAGCTATGTGGAAAGCGCTGGATCGGATGCCATCCGGCTGGTCGCGGAGCTGGCCAGCCGGGCGTCGGACCAGTTCACGATGTCGGTGGCGGAACCGCGATTCGGATCCGCGCAATAGGGTTATCCCTAAAACACCGCTCAGTAATTCTGTTGCTGGAAGGAAGAATTACTCGTTTGTCCCCGCACCGCATGGCGGATGAAGATGTGGCCTTCTGAAAATGAAGGAACGCTGGTCTTCCGCTTATGAGCCATTCAGCCCCCACCGCTTCGATTCCCCATGGCCTGCTGTTCGTCGCTTCCGACGTAGGCGCCGCCGACGAGCCCGATTTCAATCGCTGGTACGACCGCGAGCATGTCGAGGAGCGCGTGCGCATCCCCGGTTTCCTGTCGGGCGCACGCTATGTATCGCGCAGCGGCGGTCGCAAGTACCTGGGCCTGTACCGCACCGAATCGCTGGCCGCGTTCACCACCGCCGACTACCGCGCCGCATTCGAGCGCCAGACGCCATGGTCCATCGCGAACCTGGACCGCATGCGCGACCCGATGCGCCGCGTGTGTGCCGTCGAGGCCGTCACGGGGTTCGGCAGCGGCAGCCAGTTGATCGTGCTGCCGTTGCCGGGGGGCGAGGATGCCGCGGCGCGCATCGCGCAGGCCCGCGCCGCGGGTCAGGCGCTGTCCCAGGCCGACGGCTTCGTGCAGTCTTATCTGCTGGTTCCGGACGCGACGCTCAGCACGCCGCTGCCGCGCGAAAGCACCGACAACCGCACGCTGGCGCCCCTGTTCGTCGTCGAGGCCAGCACCGTGCTGGCGGCGCATGCCCTGCGGGCCCAGGCGGCCAGCGCCTTCAATACGAGCCCGGCGGACGGCTGGCTGCTTGAACTGGGCTGGAAGCTTTCCGCGTCCGAGCTGCGCTGAACGCCGTCAGGCCTGATTCTCTACCCACAGACTACAAGGGGAAATCCATGGCAGAACATGCCTTGCACGCCCAGCCGGCCAACACCGCGGGCGCGCCAAACAAGATGCGCCGGCTGGCCATGGCCAGTTCGGTCGGCACCACGCTGGAGTGGTACGACTTCACCATCTATAACCTGATGGCGGCGCTGGTCTTCAATTCAATCTTCTTCCCGTCCTTCGATCCGCTCACGGGCACCATCCTGGCCTTTTCCACTTACGCGGTGGGTTATGTGTCGCGGCCGTTGGGTGGCATTGTGTTCGGTCATCTGGGCGACCGCCTGGGGCGCAAGTTCGTGCTGGTGGCAACACTGGTCATCATGGGTATTTCGACCGGGCTGATGGGTCTGCTGCCTACCTATGCGACATGGGGCGTCTGGGCGCCGGTGGCGCTGGTGGCCTTGCGCTTCGTGCAAGGCGTGGCGCTGGGCGGGGAATGGGCAGGAGCCGTCCTGCTGTCGATGGAACACGGCAAGCCGGACCAGCGCGGACGCAATGCCTCGTTCACGCAGGTCGGCCCGTCGTGCGGCACGCTGATCGGCACCGGCTTCATCGCCCTGGTAACGGCCTTTGTCAGCGCCGAAGACTTCCAGGCCTGGGGCTGGCGCCTTCCGTTCGTGTCCAGCGTGGCGCTGGTGATGTTCGGCCTGTGGTTGCGCCGTGGCGTGGAAGAAACGCCCGTGTTTCGCGAAATGGAAGAAAAGCGCGAGACCGCCAGCACGCCCATCAAGGAAGTGTTGGGCCAGCATTGGCGTCAACTGCTGATCGCGGGCGGGTCGCGCATCGGCTCGGACGTGTTGTACGCGCTGGTCGTCGTCTTCACGCTGACGTATGTGACGACCGTGCTGCACCTGTCGCGGCCGATGGCGCTGACCGCCACCATGCTGGGCGCGGCGCTGAATGCGATTGCCGTGCCGCTGTGCGGGGCGCTGTCCGACAAGATCGGCCGCAAACCGGTGTATCTGTTGGGCGCGGTGCTGGGCATGATCTGGGCGTTTGTGTTTTTCGTGCTGATGGATACGGCGCATCCCATCGCCATCTGCGCCGCAGTCGTGGTGGGCCTGTTGATCCACGCGTTGATGTACGGCCCGCAGGCGGCCTTCATCACCGAACAGTTCCCGGGGCGCGTGCGCTACGCCGGGTCGTCCCTGGCCTACACCCTGGCCGGCATCGTGGGCGGCGGCTTCGCGCCGCTGATCATTGCCAGCCTGTACAAGTCCTGGAGTTCGACCGTGGCGGTTTCGCTGTACGTGGCGGCCGCGCTGGCCGTGACGGCAATCGCGCTGCTGGCGGCCAAGGAAACGGCCAAGGCGCCTTTGCAGCGCTAGGCGTGGCCCGGCGCCGGCCTGAAGGGTTGGCTGGTACTTCGGCCCGGACTTATCGTCCGGGCTTTTTTTTCGCGCCTTGGCGCCTCAGCCCACCAGCCTGTTGGCCAAGGGCTCGGCGTTCGTCCAGCGGCGCAGGTTCTCCAGGAACAGGCTTCGCACGCGGGCTTGATTGCCATCCGAGAATCCGGCGCTATGCGGGGTGACGATGACGTTATCCATCGCCCACAGGGCAGACGCGGGCGGCAGCGGTTCCTGCTGGAACACGTCCAGGAACGCGCCGCCCAGTCGGCCCGCCGCCAACGCTTCGATCAGGGCCGCTTCATCGATGACATGGCCGCGCGCCACGTTCACGATCGACGCGTGCGCGGGCAGGGCGGCCAGCGCCTGCCGGTCAACCAGGTCCCGCGTGGCGGGCGTCAACGGGCAGGCCAGTACCAGCCAGTCGGCCCGGGGCAGTACGCCAGCCAGATCTTCGTAGCGGGCGGTATGCCGCGCCTGGGGCACGGGCGTGCCCGAATGGCGCACGACGGACAGCGTCAGGCCCAGTGCAAGCAGAAGTTCGCCGATGCGCTGGCCGATGCCCCCCCATCCGACCACGACCGCATGCTGGCCCGCCAGGTCGCGTGGCGTGCGCGCGCCCAGCAGGGGGCGCCACGCGCGATCGCGCTGGTCCGCCGCCAGCAGGGGCAAGCGGCGCGCCAGGGCCAGCACGCCGCCAATCGCCGTTTGCGCCACCACGGCGTCGCTGGCGCCTTGCGAGGTGGTGATGGCCACGCCACGCGCATGCAGGCTCTGGTAGATCTCGCGGTCGGCGCCGGCCGAATGCACATGCACCCAGCGCAGGTCGGGCGCGTGGCGCATCGCCTCGTAATAGCGGGCGGTCTCCGGCGTGATCTGGAACTTGGTCGACGCACCCGTGATGTCGCGCGACACGAAGGCCACCTGCGCATCGCAAGGTTGCCCGTCGTCGGGATGGCGCAGGATGAAGCGCTGACCCGAAGACGAAAGCGCCTGGGTCAGGGCGGGCGCTTCGGCGGGCGAACACAGGATGCGCAGGTCGGATGTCGGGGTCATGGGCGTCAGTTGGCGCTGGGTTCGAACTTGCGCACCAGCGCTGCCCACTTGTCATGCTCCTGCCGGATGAAGGTGGCAAATTGCGCTGGCGTGCCGCCGACGGGTTCGGCCCCTTCATGAAGCATCTGCGCCTGTAGCGAGGGCAGGGCGGCATTGACTTCGCGGTTGATCGTGTTCACGACAGCCGGCGGCGTGCCCTTGGGCGCGAAGAACCCGAACCAGGAACCGGCGTCGAAGCCGGGGTAGCCCGATTCCGCGATGGTGGGCAAGTCGGGCAAGGTGGCCGAGCGCTGAAGCGTGCTGACCGCCAGCGGGCGTAGCTTGCCGGCACGGATCTGTCCGATCACCGACGGGATGGTGGCGAACATGAAATCGATGCGTCCGGCCAGCAGGTCGTTGACGGCGTCGGCGCCTTTATACGGCACGTGCGTGGCCTGCACGCCCAGCTGGTCCATCAGCATGTAGCTGGACAGGTGCGAAGACGTGCCCACGCCCGTGGAGCTGTAATTCAGGTGGGGCGCCTTCTTGACGTATTCCAGGAATCCCTTGATGTCTTTGGCGGGGGACGACGGGGGCACCACCAGCACATTGGGCACCGTCGCGATCTGCACCATCGGGATCAGGTCCGTCAGGGGATTGAATGGCAGCTTCGTCAGCGACGCGTTGACGGCGATGGGGCCGACGGAATTGACGATCAGGGTGTGGCCGTCCGGCGCGGCGCGAACGACGAATTCCGTGCCGATGTTGCCACCGGCCCCGGGCTTGTTTTCGACCACGAAGGGTTGCCCCAGCGTTTTGGACAACGCGTTGGACATGCTGCGCGTCAGCGTGTCGGTCGTGCCGCCGGCGGTGAACGCGACGATGACCTTGACGGGCTTGTCGGGGTAGTCCGCGGCGGCGGGCAGCGACGTACAGGCGCAGGCCGCCGCTGCGGCGGCGAGCAGGGCTCGGGCAGTGTTCATATCGTCTCCGTTCGTGGTTGTTGTCTTGGACTTCTGCGGCGCCGTGCCGCCACGTCGGCCGGCGCCATGGGAAAGCGGGATTCAGTCGCGGAAGCCCGGATCGATGCGATCCAGCTTGCGCAACAGGGCCGGCCACTCCATGACGCCATAAGGGCGCCGCGTGCCGGGCTGGTAGTTGTTCCAGGTTTCTTCCAGCACGGCCGGGCTGACGGCGCGCAGGGGCGCGCCCGTGGCCATTGCCGCCAGTTGCGCGCGGCACGCCAGTTCCAGTCGATGCATCCAGTTGAACGCTTCGCCCACTGTCCTGCCGACGGTCAGCGCCCCGTGGTTGCGCAAGATCAGCGCTTCGCCCTGGCCCAGGTCTTGCAGCAGGGACGCCTGCTCGTCCAGGTCCAGCACCACGCCCTGGTAGTCGTGATAGCCGATCTTCAGGAAGCGCATGGCCGTTTGCGTCAGCGGCAGCAGCCCGCAGTCCAGCGAGGCAACCGCCATGGATGCCCAGCTGTGCGTGTGGATCACGCAATCCACCTCGTGACGCGCGCGATGCACGGCGCTGTGGATCACGTAGCCCGCTTTGTTGATGCCGTAACCCAGGTCGCCGAAATCGGGCTTGGCCAGGATCGTGCCGTCCAGGTCCACCTTGATCAGGCTGGAGGCGGTGATCTCTTCGTACATCATGCCGTAGGGGTTGATGAGGAAGGCGTTGTCTTCGCCCGGCACACGTGACGAGATGTGGTTGGCCATCATGTCGGCCATGCCATAGTGTTCGACCAGCCGATAACAGGCGGCCAGGTCGACGCGGGCCTGCCATTCCTGATCGGAACAGTGCGGCCGCATGGACGGAATGGGAAGCGAGCCCGGGCGTCGGGTGTCAGTCGTCATCGGATTTCAAGAAGGTCTGCGGCCGCAACACCATGTCGCGGCGTCCACGGATGCAATTTATCCGTGCGATCTTCCCTGGCCTAGCCATGCAGCCGGCATGGGCCCATCACGAATCGAGAAGGGTCGCGCCCGGCCAGGCGCCATGGCGCACCTGCGCCCGCATCACGTCCACCAGCACCACGCGCGCCGCCAGCGCGGCCGGCGACAGTTCTTCTTCATTGATGCAGTGCACCGCGTTGCGGCGAAACAGGAAGGGATCGTCGATGGGGTGCATGTTCAGCAGCCCGGCCTCGGCCCGCGCCACCGCCGCGCCGGGTTGAATCGTTGCGATCGCGTTGGCTTGCACCAGGTCCATCAGCGTGGTCAGGCCGTCGACTTCCACTTCCACCCACGGTTCGATTCCGGCGCGTTCGAACGCCGCCTCGACCCAGGCGCGCAGGCCGTGCGCCTTGCTGGTGACCGCCAGCGGCAAGGCCGCCAGTTGGGCGATGGTGACGGGTTCGCCATCGGGCTGATCGAACATGCCGCGCCGCGCCAGCAGGAACAGCCGTTCGTCCAGCACGGGGATCGTGCTGCGGGCCTGGCCGCTGTCGTTCTGGAACAGCACCGCCAGGTCCAGGCGGCGGTTGTTGAGCTGTTCGCCCAGGTTGCCCGACAAGCCTTCCACCAGGTGCAGGCGCACATTGGGGTAGCGCTGGGCCATTGCCGCGTAGAACGGCTTGGCCAGCAAGGAGGCGGTGGTGGGCGCGAACCCCACGCTGACCATGCCCGACAACCGGGCCTCGCGGGCGGCGGCCACGGCGTTCTCTGCGTGGCGCAGCGTCAGGCGGGCCTGGCGCAGGAACGCCGTGCCGGCGTCGGTGGGGACGGCGCCGGTGTGCGTGCGCATCAGCAGCCGCGTGGCCAATTCGCTTTCCAGGCGGCTGATCTGCTGGCTCAGCGCCGAGGCGACCACCCCCAGATCGCGCGCGGCGCGGCCGATGCTGCCCAATTCGGCCACGCGGACGAAGTAGCGGAGTTGGCGGAGTTCCATGGCGTCGAAATAAGGGTCGGCAAAGCCGGATAGTAGCGGTCGAACGCCCATTTCAGCGTGGATTCCTGCGGATCCGGCATTCAAAAAAACGTCAGCTATCTGACTTCGCGCTGAATATCAAACGAAAATTGTTTACACTCGCATCCACAAAATTGAAGTCGGAACGGCCCGCCGCAGGGGCGGACACCGTTCGAGTTACGGGAGAAAGTCGATGCGCAAGTTGCTTTTGGGTGCGGTACTGGCCGCCGCGGTATTCGGGGGCACGGCCCACGCCGCGGTAGAGCCCAAGGCCGTGGTCGCCACCTATTCGGATCTGGCGCTGGCGGGTTATGAAGATTCGCTCACCGCCGCCAAGACGCTGCGCACCGCCATTAACGCCCTGGTCGCCAAACCCAGCCCCGAAACGTTGAAGGCCGCGCGCGAAGCGTGGCTGGCTGCCCGCGTGCCGTACCAGCAGACCGAGGCCTACCGCTTCGGCAATCCCATCGTCGACGATTGGGAAGGCCGCGTGAACGCCTGGCCGCTGGATGAAGGGCTGATCGACTACGTGGACGCGTCCTACGGCACCGAAAACGACGAAAACGCGTATTACGCCGTCAACGTCATCGCCAATTCCAAGATCTCGGTGGGTGGCAAGACCGTCGATGTCAGCAAGATCACGCCGAAGCTGCTGTCCGAAGTGCTGCACGAGGCCGACGGCAACGAGTCCAACGTGGCCACCGGCTACCACGCCATCGAATTCCTGCTGTGGGGCCAGGACCTGAACGGCACCGGCCCCGCGCCGGGCGACCGCAAGGGCACGCCGCAGGAACGCCATTCGGGCAACCGTCCGCACACGGACTTCGATACCAAGCAATGCACTGGTGGACACTGCGAACGCCGCATCGAATTCCTGAAGGCCGTGACCGATCTGCTGGTGACGGACCTGGAAGAAATGGTGGGTAACTGGAAGCGGGACGGCGCGGCGCGCAAGGCCGTGGAAGAAGATCCCAAGGCTGGCCTGATCGCCATGCTGACCGGTCTGGGCAGCCTGTCGTACGGCGAACTGGCCGGCGAACGCATGAAGCTCGGCCTGATGTTGCATGATCCGGAAGAAGAGCACGATTGCTTCTCGGACAACACGCACAACGCGCACTACTACGACCAATTGGGCATCCGCAACGTCTACCTGGGCGCCTATACCCGCATCGACGGCAAGCAGGTCAAGGGTGCCAGCCTGTCGGAACTGGTCAAGGCCAAGGATCCGAAGCTGGATGCCGAAGTGCGCGCCAAGCTGGACGCCACCGTGGCCGCCATGCAGGCGATGAAGACGCGCGCCGAAACGGTCGAAACCTACGACCAGATGATTGCCGACGGCAATAAGGAAGGCAACGCGATGGTGCAGGCCGCCATCGACCGCCTGGTCGATCAGACCCGCAGCCTGGAACGCGTGATCACGTTGCTGGAACTGGGCAAGGTTGCCATTGAAGGTTCCGACAGCCTTGATAAACCCGACGCCGTATTCAAGTGAAACTCGTATTAGCCGCCGTACTGGCGGCGTCGGCCCATGCCGGCGCCGCCGCCGCACCTGAAGTACCCGCCGGGCGTGACGACCTTACGCCCGAAGATCAGAAACGTGTCACCGCCATTACCGCGCCCACGCGTGATTTCTCGAAGGTGGAAACCTTCGAGATCATGCAGGCCGGGGCGGCCACCACCAACAAGCTCATCAACGCCGACATCTTTTCGCAACCGTCGGCCAACATGAGCTTCGAGCGCCGACAGGAATTCCAGGTCGGCAACGGCTTGTTCCGCAAGGACTGGGTGTCGGCGCCTGCCTCCACGCAGGCGTCCGATGGCCTGGGACCGCTATTCAACGCGCGCTCGTGCCAGGCCTGTCACACCAAGGACGGACGCGGCACCGTGCCGGGTTTCGATCCTTTGGAACGCACGGACGCGGTGGCGCTGTTGCTGCGGCTTGCCGTGCCGAACGGCCCCGACCGCGGTCACCCCAAACTTGCCGCGGGCGAGCTCGCCACCTTGCCCGAGCCCGTCTACGGCGTGCAGCTGCAGAACTTCGCGGTGGCGGGCCTGCCGGCCGAAGGCCGCATGGAGATCGAGTACGAACCCGTCACCGTTGCGCTCAACGGCGGCGAAACCGCCACGTTGATGAAGCCCACGTACCGCATCGACAACCTGGGCTATGGCCCGATGCGCGCCGACACGCAGATTTCGCCGCGCCTGGCGCCGCCGATGATCGGGCTGGGCCTGCTGGAGTCCGTCCACGAGGCCGACATCCTGGCCAACGTGGGGGCCGACAAACGCGACGGCATCGTCGGCAAGCCCAACTGGGTCACCGATGCGCGCACCGGCGCGCGCGTGCTGGGCCGCTTCAACCTGAAGGCCGGGCAGCCAACGGTCGAACAGCAAAGCGCCGCGGCGTTCTCGAACGACATGGGCTTGTCCACGCCGATGTTCCCGAAGCACTCGGGCGACTGCACGCCCGCGCAGAAGCAGTGCCTGGACATGCCGCATGGCGCGCAGCCGCGCTTCGGGCCCGAGGAAGTCCCGGCCAAGCTGATGGACTTCGTCACGACCTACTCGACCAATCTGGCCGTGCCGCAGCGTCGCGATGCGGATGACGTACGCGTGCTGGCGGGCAAGAAGCTGTTCTACGAAGCGAACTGCGTGGCCTGCCACGTACCCAAGTACGTGACCAGCCGCAATGCCAAGCAGGCCGAACACCGCTTCCAGCTGATCTGGCCCTACACCGACATGCTGGTGCACGACATGGGCGATGACCTGGCGGACGGCGTGCCCGACGGCCAAGCCAATGGCCGTGAATGGCGCACGCCGCCGCTGTGGGGCATTGGCCTGACCAAGACCGTGAACCCCAGCGCCACCTGGCTGCATGACGGGCGTGCCCGCACGCTGCTGGAAGCCGTGCTGTGGCATGGCGGCGCGGGCAAACCCGCGCGCGACCGCGTGGTGGCGATGACGCCCGACGAGCGCGCCGACCTGATCCGTTTCCTGGAGTCGCTGTGATGGCCCGATTCTTCTCGCCCGTGTTCAAGCATGCCGTGACGGCCCTGGTGCTGGCGGCCGTGCCACTGGCCGCCCAGGCCGAATTGCCCGCCGACCTGGGCGAACGTCTGGCGCGCGATTACGCCCGCCCGGCCGTGGGCAAGATGGCGGATGCCGCGGCCGCGATGGATCGCGAGCTGGGCGGCTGGTGCGCCAAGCCGGATGCGGCTGGCGCGGCGCGTGTCGGCGACGCCTTCGCGAATCTGGCCCTGGCGTGGTCCGGGGTGGAAATCCTGCGCTTCGGCCCGCTGGTGCAGGCCAACCGTTTCGAACGCCTGGCGTTCTGGCCGGACACGCGCGGCGTGATGCCCAGGCAGGTGCAGCAGTTGATCGCCGCGGGCGACCCGGCATTGCTGGCGCCGGGCGCGCTGGCCGGCCGCAGCGTGGCGGTGCAGGGGCTGCCTGCCCTGGAATACGTGCTGTACGGCGAACCCGCGCTGCTCAAGCAGACAAGCGCGCCGACGTTCGGCTACGCGTGCGGCTATGCGCGCGCCGTGGCCGCCAACGTCGCGACGATTTCTGGCGATGTGGCGCAGGCTTGGGGCGCGCAAGGCGAATTCGGCCGCCAGTTCGCCAAGCCGCAAGCCAGCAACGATCTGTACCGCGATCCGCAGGAAGTCGCGGCCGAGGCCATGAAGGCGTTGTCCACCGGCCTGCAGTTTGCGCGCGACGTGAAGATCCTGCCCGTGCTGGGCGACTCGGCCGAGGCGGCTCGTCCCAAGCGCGCCGCCTTCTGGCGCAGCGAGCTTTCCATGCGCTTGCTGGCGGCCAACCTGGACGGCCTGAAGGCGTTCTATCAGGCCGGCGGCTATCCGCTGCCCAAGGGCGGCGATTGGATGGATGTGTCGGTGCGCAGCGAATTGCAGAATGCGGCGCAAGGCTTGCAGGCCGTGCCGGCGCCGCTGGAAGCCGCGCTGAAACAGGAAGACGGCCGTCGCCAGTTGCTGCTGGCGGCACTGACGATCCAGAACGCCAAGGCCATCGTCGACCAGGACCTGGCGCCCGCGCTGGGCGTTACGATCGGGTTCAATGCGCTCGATGGTGATTGATCGCCGCCGCTTTCTGTCGCTGGCTGCGGCGTTGGGTTTGTCTCCCGGCGCGGCGCGGGCGGTACTGCCGGCCAACGGTGGGCCGCTATACCTGAGCGCGCGCAAGCGCGGCGGGCGTGACGAAGCGGTGTTGCTGGACGAGGCCGGCGGCGACCGGCTGGTGGTGCCCATGCCCGCGCGCGGGCACAGCTTCGCCATCGACGCCGCCCATCAGCGCGCGGTCGTGTTCGGCCGGCAGCCCGGGTTCTTCGCCGTGGCGTTTTCGCTGCGCGGGGGCGAGCCGCAAGCACTGCCCATGCCCGACGAACGTCATTTCTTCGGCCATGGCGCATTCGTGGATGGCGGACGGCTGCTTGCCGCCACCGAGAACGATTTCGAAGGCGGCCGGGGCGTGCTGGGCATCTACGATGCCTCGCCCGGAGGCGGCTGGCGGCGTGTCGGCGAATTCGATTCCGGCGGCATCGGTCCGCACGAAGTCGTGCTGATGCCCGACGGCAAAACCCTGTGCGTGGCCAACGGCGGCATCCTCACGCACCCCGACTACGGCAAGCTGGAACTGAACCTGGATACGATGCGGCCGTCGCTGGCCTACATCGATGCGGCCAACGGCCAACTACTCGAAAAAGTGGAACTGGCGCCCGAGCTGCATCGCTTGTCGATCCGGCATCTGGCGCTTGCGGCCGACGGTTGCGTGTGGTTTGGCTGCCAGTACATGGGCCCGGCGGCAGACCGCCCGGCCTTGGTGGGACGGCATCGCCGCGGCGCGGCGCTTGAGCTTTTCGAAGGGCCGGCCGAGACCTTGCGCAACATGCGCAACTACGTGGGTTCGGTGACCGTGGATGCCGCAGGCGGCATCGTCGCCACCTCCAGCCCCGTGGGCGGCCAGGTGATTTATTGGGACACCACGAACGGCCATTGCCTGGGAACGACGCGGTTGGCCGACGGCTGCGGCGTGGCGCCCGCCGCCCAGGCCGGCTTCCTGGTCAGCAGCGGTTTGGGCGCGATGCTGCGCACCGATGCCGCGGGCGGGGAATCACCCGTGCTGCCTCCCTCGCGCGAGGTGTCCTGGGACAATCATTTCCGCGTGGTGCCGGCCTGATCGTTGTCGCGCGCCGGGCAGGCGTATCCTTACAAAGCTTGACATCATGGGGCCGCATCGCGGCCCTTCGCTTAACGATCCTCTGATACAGTTTTCGGTTGTCAATTTTGCGGGAGATTCCATGGAAGACGCGTTGAAGGAATTTAGCGCCTGGGCCCCCAGGCTGATGGATATGGGCATCAATCTGCTTGTTGCCTTGCTTATCCTGATCGTCGGCTGGTGGGTATCGTCGTTGTTGGGCGGATGGGTCCGCCGCGCCGCCTCGCGGTCCACCAAGATCGATCCCACCATCGTGCCGATGTTCTACAGCACGGTCGTGTGGACGGTACGCATCTTCACGGTCATTGCCGTGCTGGCGCGGTTTGGCGTGCAGACGGCCAGCCTGATCGCCGTGCTGGGCGCCGCCGGCCTGGCTGTGGGCCTGGCGTTGCAAGGCACGCTGCAGAATATCGCCGCGGGCATCATGCTGCTGATCCTTCGCCCCATTCGCGCGGGCGAGTACATTGCGCTGAGTTCCGGCGCCGACGGCACGGTGGAAGAGGTCGGTTTGTTCCTGACGCGCTTGGTGCAGGTCGACGGCATTCATCTGACGTTGCCCAACAGCACCGTATGGAACGCCACCATCACCAACTACAGCCGCAACAAGACGCGCCGCCTGGACATCCCGGTGCCGGTTCGCTACGGCGACGATCTGGAAGTGGTGTTGGCCAAGCTGAAGGAAATCGTCGATGCGCGCCCGGATGCGCTGAAAGATCCCGAACCGCTGGTCAAGGTGTTCGAATACAAGGAAAACGGCGTCATCGTGAACGTGCGCGTTTGGGCCTTGGCCGACAACTATTGGGACCTGCGCTGGGGCCTGTACCAGCAGATCCGGTCGGCGTTGGAAGCGGCGGGTTTCCAGCCGCCGATCCCGCTGCGTGAAATCCAGAACGCCAAAAGCGTCGGCAAGGCCGAGGCCGCTCCTGGCAGCGCCGCGACCTGATTCCCAAGTCTGGCCTGAAGACGGCCGCCCGATAAAAAACCCCGAAAGTTGGACCTGGATCCAGCTCTCGGGGTTTTTTTATTCGGGCGCTTTCTTTTGGCGTTGCCGCGCCGTTCAGGCCTGTAAGGCCAGCCGCGCCAGTTCCGCCTTGATCCACCCGGCGATTTCGCGTTGGCGCTGGGCCGGCATGCGGTCGATGATGGCCGTGACGCTCACGGCCAGCAGTGGCGCGCCCTGGGAATCCAGCAATGCGCACCCGACGCCGAGCGCGCCGCGCACCGCGTGGTTGCCCACCACCGAATAGCCGCGGGCCCGCGTGTTTTCGATCAGTCGATACATTTCCTGCGGCGTCATGCCGCCGTACTCGTCCAGCCGTCCGGAGTTGCGCTCGACGATGCCGCGCGCCATGTCGTCGGGCAGCGCGGCCAGCAGCGCCATGCCGCCCGAGCCCACGCCCAGCGGTTGGCGTTTACCGGCGTAGGTCGCCAGGATCTGCACGGGGTAGCTGCCGATCTCGCGATGCAGGCTGATGGAATCGTCGTCGTCGCGCACCACCAGGAAGACAGCGTCGCCCGTGCGGTCGGCCAGGCGGCGCAGCACGGGCAGCAACTGGCGCACCCGCGGATCGCGCGAGCGCGTGTCCGGGTCCACCGCCAACTGGGCGCGGTATTTCTTGGTGCCCGTCACCGGCAGCACCAGGCCGGCGTCCAGCAGGGCGGCCAGCAGGCGGTAAATGGTGGGGCGTTGAATGCCCGTCAGGCGGGCGATATCTGTCACGCTGAGGCCGTCGGGCCCCTGGTCGCGTAACGCGGCCAGAACGGCTAAACCGCGCCGCAACGTGCGTGGGCCTGCGGCCGCGGCATCACTGTCTTGCATGCAAATCTCTGAGATCTTTAGGTAAGTGCGGAACGGCCAAGGGAAAACCATTGTCCGTAGCGTGGACTCTACCTTGATGCACTCGCCGTGTATAGCTCAGAATGCAGCATCTAATAATTCGAATCGTCCATCTAATGGACAGTACCTGCACGGAGACATTATGACTACAGGTCAAAAGCCTGGCCTGCGGCGTCTGGCCGCCACCCTTCTGGCCACCGCCGCAAGCGCATTCACCATGGGCGCCGCCCATGCCGCCTACCCCGACAAGCCTGTCCGTATCGTGGTCGGTTTTTCCGCCGGCGGCACAACGGACGTGATCGCCCGCATCATGGCCAAGGAACTCACCGAGAGCCTGGGTCAATCGTTCGTGGTCGAGAACAAGCCCGGCGCCGGCAGCAACATCGCTACCGACCAGGTCCAGCGCGCCGCCCCTGACGGCTACACGCTGCTGTTCGTGGCCGTCACCAGCGCCATCAACCAGACGCTGTACAAGAACGTCACGTTCGATCTGCGCAAGGACTTCGCGCCGGTGGCGTTGGGCGCCAAGGTGCCGAACATCCTGGTCGTGAACCCGCAAGTGCCGGTGAAGTCGGTGCAAGAGCTGATCGACTACGCCAAGAAGAATCCCGGCAAGCTGGCGTTCGCCTCCTCGGGCAGCGGCACCTCCATCCACATGGCAGGTGAACTGTTCAAGATGAAGGCGGGCATTGATGTGCTGCACGTGCCCTACAAGGGCAGCGCGCCGGCGGTTACCGACCTGATCGGCGGCCAGGTGCAGTTCATGTTCGACAACATGCCCTCGGCGTGGCCGCATGCCCAATCGGGCAAGCTGCGCGCTCTGGCCGTGACCACCAGCGATCGTTCCAAGAGCGCGCCGGACCTGCCCACGATGAAGGAATCGGGCTTTACCGATTTCGACGTGTCGTCGTGGTTCGGTCTGCTGGCGCCTGCCGGCACGCCGCCGGAAGTGATCAACAAGCTGAACGCCGCGATGCAGCAAGCCCTGGACAAAGCGTCCGTGCAGACCAGCTTCGAGAAGCTGGGCGCCGTGGGCGTGAAGACCACGCCGGCCGAATTCGGCCAGTTCATCAAGTCGGAAGTGGAAGGCTGGGCCCCGGTGGTCAAGGCCTCGGGCGCCACGGTGGACTGATCGTCGTATTCCCCGGCTGGCTTGCCGCCGGGGACGTACCACAGGGACAGGCAAACGCCTGTCCCTATTTTTTTGCGCCGCCGTTGCGCCGAGCGGTCGCCAGCATCGCCGTGCACACGCCGCGCATCATGTCGACTTCATCGCGGGTCAGGGCAGGGCGCGAAAACAGGTGGCGCATGCGCGGCATCAGCTTCTTGGGGTGCGCCGGGTCCAGGAACTGGATGCCGATCAGCGCTTCTTCCCAGTGCGCCAGGAACGCCTGCACGGCCTCGCTGGAGGCAGGTTCCGCGCCCCGGGAGGGTTCCTGGGCGGTGGAGGCAGGCAGCAGCGCCGCGCCCTGGTCCACCAGCAACGCGTAACGCAGTTCCCAGGCCGCCAGTTGCAGGGCCTGGGCGACGTTCAGCGAGCTGTACTCGGGATTGGCGGGAATATGGCAGATGCGGTGGCACAGCGCGATCTGGGCGTTGGTCAGCCCGGCACGCTCGGTGCCCAGCACGATCGCGGCGACGCCTTCGGCTGTCTCGGCCAGATGGGCGCAGGCCAGGTCGGCCGCCTGGCGGATATCGCACGGCGGAGGGCCAAGGTCGCGCACGCGGGCCGTCAGGGCGAAAGCCAGGGTGACCGGCGCCAGCGCGGCCTCCAGTGACGGATAGATGCGTGCGTTTTCCAGGACATCCAGCGCGCCGCTGGCGAGCGCCACGGCCTCAGGCTGGCTTGTTACATCTGGAAATTTAGGCTCGACCAGCACCAGTTCCGAGAAGCCCATTGTCTTGATTGCACGGGCCGCCGAACCGACGTTTCCGGGGTGGCTGGGGTTCACCATAACGAAGCGAACACGTGAAAATGCTTGAGTCATTTAAAATGGCACGTTTGGCTGAGTGCCTTCCTGGTTTTTTGGGTCGATTTCCCCGGTGGGGGCGACGACGGACCCGGGAGGCGGCAAGTGGCCTACCATCACGCGAACCCACCGCATACGTACGGAATTTTATGCACCCGATGCTCAACATCGCCATCAAGGCGGCCCGGCGTGCCGGCACCATTATCAACCGTGCCAGCATGGATTTGGAACGACTCAGCGTGGCTCGCAAGGGGCCGCGCGATTATGTCACGGAAGTCGATCGCGCCGCCGAGGAGTCCATCGTCGAAACGCTGCATGCCGCTTACCCGGACCATGCCGTGCTGGGCGAGGAATTCGGACTGCAAGGTCCCGACCAAGCCGAATTCCAGTGGATCATCGATCCCCTGGACGGCACGACGAACTTCATCCACGGCCTGCCCAACTACGCCGTGTCGATCGCGCTGACGCAGCGCGGCCAGGTCACGCAAGCCGTTATCTACGACCCGTCGCGCAATGAACTGTTCACGGCCAGCCGTGGCAGCGGTACGTTCCTGAACGACCGCCGCGTGCGCGTTTCGGGCCGCACCCGCTACCACGAGGCGCTGCTGGGCGCCCACTGGCCCAGCGCTGGCGACCCCGAACAGGGCTCGCAACGCTTCCGTCAGATGGCCGAAGGCGCCACCGGCGTGCGCCGCCTGGGCGCCACCGTGCTGGACCTGGCTTACGTGGCCTGCGGCCGCCTGGACGGCTTTTGCGGCGTGGGCCTGAAGCCCTGGGACGTGGCTGCCGGCAGCCTGATGGTCCTGGAAGCCGGCGGCCTGATCGCCGACTTCGACGGCGAACAAGGCTGGATGGACAGCGGCAACGTCCTGGCCGCCAGCCCGAAGATCTTCACGCAAATGCTGACGTCGCTGAACACGCCGTCGGCCGCCTGATATCGGACGGACCCGTCCCGCAAGTCAAGAACCGGCCGATTGGCCGGTTTTTTTTGGGTTTGCTCCGGGAGGGGGCATCCCGGGTTTACGGCGTGCTAGCCGGGTTCGCCCTGCCGCACCAGTTTCCCGTCGGGCAGCACGAACCAGGCGCGCAATCCCAGCGTGCGCACGAGGGGCGCCGCGGCCGATAGCGGCATATGGGAGAAGGCCGTGGACAAGGCGTCCGCGGTGGTGGCGTCGGGCGCCATGACGGACACGCTGCGGTAGCGAGGCTGCGCGCTGCCTGTGCGAGGGTCGAACAGGTGCGTGTACCGGCCCGAGGCATCGATCGCCGTGCCGTAGCCGCCGGACGTGGCCAATGCGTGGTTCCGTATCGGCGCCGACGCAAGAATCCGTTCGGGAGCCAGCGGGTCCGCCAATCCGACCTGCCATTCACCGGGCGATGCGCGCATGTCCAGCCCGCGTATCTCGCCCATGTCCACCAGCGCGCGCTCAAGCCCGCCTTGCCGGAGCAAATCAGTGATGCGATCGGTGATGTAGCCCTGGGCGATGCCATTGAGCGTCAGGCCCATGCCGGGGCGGGTCAAGCGGATCCGCTGGCTGTCCAACGTCATGGCCTCGTATGACACGAGCGATAGCGCATGCGCGATCTGCGCCGTTGGCGGGCCTTCGGGGACGGCGCCCGCCTGCGCGAAATGCCGCGAGTAAACCTGCCACAGCGGCTGCACGGTCGGGTCGAACGCGCCGCTCGTCAATTGGCTGAAGCGGCGGCTGTCGCTCAGCAGGCGCAGCAGGTCGGCGGGGGGCTCGTCCAGGAATCCCTGGCGGTTCAGGATCGATAACGCGCTGTCCTCGCGGTATAGGCTGAACACGCGTTCCAGCCGGCGCAGTTCCTGCAGCGACTGCGCGATCAAGCGTTGCGCCGCTGCGGTGTCGGGATGGTAGATGCGCAGTTCCGCGTCGGCGCCCAATGCCACGCCTTGCCACGTGACGGGCGTGATGGCGGCCCAGGCTCGGCGTGCCGGAAGGGAAGTCAGCGCCAGCGCGGAGGCGGCGGCGATGCCGATGAAACGGCGGCGGTTGGGGTTCATGGCGTTGTGACTCGAAGGGCGCGCACGGGCCTGCCGCGCGCTATTGGGCGAAGACATATTGTTCCGGCACGTCGGAAAAGGCGACGACCCGTCCGCCATGCGCCTGACTGAACGCCAGGGCGTCGGCGCGTCGGGAAAACGGCATGGCGTCTTCAGCGCCCATGCCGCCGATGAAGCGGCCTTCGATGACATAGAACGCCTGGCGCGCGTCGATCCACGCGGTGGCGTCCGGCGCGCCGTCCGGGCCGGCCGTGCCCATGTCGTTGACGTAAAGGGCGCTGACGGCTTTGGGCTCTTCGGGTAGCAGCGTGTAGGCAAAGAGCTGCTTGATCGACGAAAACCATACCGGGTCCGGACGTCCCTGGATGAAGATCTGTCCTTTTGGGCCGGCATGGTCGGCCAGCGCCATGCCGCAATAGTGGCCAACCGACTGCGCGCTGACGGATTGCGGCGGGGGCGGGGGAGAGGCATCCCCAACGTCGCCGCAGCCGGCGATAGCCAGCAAGGCGGTCAGGCTCAAGGCAAGCCAAAGGGATCTCATAGCGGTTTGCTCCTGAAAGCCGCCGCCGCCAGCACGAAGGGCACGGCGATCCATAGCAGTTGCGCCGCCACCAGCGCGGATACGGGCAGGCTGGCCTGATCGCTCACGCCTGCCATCCCGGCGTACTGCGAAATATTTTCGAAGCCCGTCAGGTTCAACAAGCGGTATACGTCCGACGGGTTAAGCAACAGCAGCGTATTGAGCAGGCCCGGGCTGATGTGGCGCCCCTGATCGGCCGCCAGCACGCCCAGCAGCGCCATGTCGTAGATCACGACGAAAAACAGCCACACGCCCACGGCGATGCCCGCGGCGGTCGCGCGTTCGCGCACAAGCGTGCTGATCAGATAACCCATCGCCAGAAAGCTGGCGCCCAGCAGGATGCTTGCGCCGATCAACAGCGCGAAAGGCTGCCAGGCGGCGGGGTCAAGGCCGCCATTGGCCCATTGCAGCGCCAGGCCTGCCGAGCCATAACCGGCGCTGGTGGCCAGCGCCAGGATGGCCAGATGGCCGAAGAACTTGCCGACGATCACCTGCCAGCGCGACACGGGGTAGCTCAGCAGCAGCGCCATGGTGCCCCGGTCGATCTCGCCGACCACGGCGTCGTAGGCAAGCAGCATGGCGATGAGGGGGACCAGGAAGATCGACAGGCTGGACAGGCTGACGACCGTGACGGCCAACGGGTCGGCCTTGACCGTGCCGGTCGGCGAACTGCCCAGCAGCCCCAGCGCCAACGCCAGCGCGGCCAGAAGCAGGGCGGTGGCCAGGACCCAGCGATTGCGCAGCCCGTCGCGGATTTCCTTGCCGATGATGGTGAATACCGCGTTCATACGTCTTCCCGTTCAAGCAGGTGTGCATAGATGTCGTCCAACCCGGGCACCAGGATGTCCAGGTCGGCGAGGGGCGGCGCCAGGGCGCCGATGCTGCGTATCGCATCGATCTTGTCTTGTTCCAGGCAAGCCAGTTCATAGCGGCGGGCGTCAATGCGGCGCCACGCGTCCGGCAGCGTCGCGCCCGCCTGTGAATCCTCGAACGTCAGCCGGATGCGGATCGGCAGGCCCGTCGAGCGCCGTAGCGCCGACATCGCGCCATCGGCGATCTTCTTGCCGGCCTTCATGACCAGGATGCGGTCGGCATGCCCCGCCAGCTCCGACAAGGCGTGCGTGCTGAGCAGGATGGTGGCGCCGTCGGCACGCAGCTCATGGACGATGTCGTAGAACATCAGGCGCGAGGCCGGATCCAGCCCGGTGGTCGGCTCGTCGAACAACAGCACGCGAGGCTGTCCAAGCAGCGCCTGCGCCAGCGCCAGGCGTTGCCGCATGCCCTTGGAATATCCCCCGACCCGCCGGTGCGCGGCGCCGGCAATGCCGACTTTCTCAAGCAGCCGGGCATTGCCGCTGAGCGGCTGGCGTTTGAGTCTGGCGTAGAAAGCCAGTGTTTCCGCGCCGGTCATGGACGGGTGCAACGCGACGGTCTCGGGCAGATAGCCGATCTTGCCGCGCAGGCGCGCGGCGGCGGCGCCATGGGCATCGTGGCCGAATAGCGCGACGCGCCCGTGGGTGGGGCGTATCAGGCCCAGGATCAGTTTGATCAACGTGCTTTTGCCGGCGCCGTTATGCCCGGCCAGCGCAACGCACTCGCCTTCATGCAATTGCAGATCCAGGCCGTCGATGGCCCGCAGCGCGCCGTAGTGCTTGCTGACGCCGGCAAGGGTCACAAGATCGGTGTTCATGGTGCTTCCTTTGGGTTCCCGCCGGGCGCGGACGGAGGATTCATCAGCGGCGCGCTGTCGATGACGCCTCCGGGCAGCAGGGCGGGAAATTGCGACTGTGCCCACCGCACAATGGAAATGGCCGGGCTGTTCAGCAAGATGCGGGCGGAGGGCGCACG
>Ga0307412_10000394_pt1 | contig 26964 bp, 24 predicted proteins | sample DK1Cmetagenome_3_FD_203823 | JGI IMG/M metagenome (GOLD analysis project Ga0307412, IMG submission 203823) | Maize rhizosphere microbial communities from greenhouse at UC Davis, California, United States - DK15-C-1 | ecosystem: Host-associated > Plants > Roots > Rhizosphere > Soil | place: USA...
AAGTTCGACCTGATCGAACGCGGCAACCCCGATTGGCAGGATGGATATGTTCGACTTGCTGGCCTGATCCAGAAAAGCGGGACCCCGGATCAAGTCCGGGGTGACGACCAAGGAGGCGTCAAGTCTGTCGTCGTGAGCCGCTAAAAATCTTCGCGATGAACCAAGGGCAGTTTCCGATAGCCCACGCCCGAAAGCCGCCATTCCGCTCCCGGCAACTTACCTGACATTATTCCCCTCCCGCTTGCGGGAGGGGCTTGGCGGCTCAGATCCCTTATCGGTCATTTTCATGGACCTCCGTATAAGCGGATCCAGCTGTCCCATGGGTTCTGCGGAACATTCATCCGTAAACATGCGTAATTACGCCGCCGGTCCCTTCACCTAGTCTGGCAACACACCGGAATACTGGGAGAAGTGCGATGAAATCGGTCTTGCTGCATATCAACCGGGACAGCGGCCAGGAATCCAGGCTTCAGGCGGCGCTGGACCTCGTGCGGGCGCAGGAAGGGCATTTGACCTGCCTGCAGGTGACGCCGATCCAGCAATATGTCGCCATGGATCCCTTTGGCGGTTCCTTCGTGCTTCCGGCCAATCTCAATGAACTCCGCGCGGAAGAGGCGGAAGAGCGCGCTGCCATGGAAGAGCGCCTTGAGAATGAAGGGGTGCCCTGGGACTGGCAGCACTATAATGGCGATCTGGTTCAGACCCTGCTGAGCGCCTCGCGCCTGGCCGACGTGACCGTCCTTACACGAACGATGGCGGCCCCCAAGGAACCCGGATCGCCATTGCCCATTGCCGCCGATGTGGCGGTTCATGCGCGTGGGCCGGTTCTTGCAGTGCCGCCGGATTTGAAGTCGTTCGATTGTTGCGGCCGCGCGGTGATCGCGTGGAACGGTTCCTACGAAGCCGCGCACGCGCTGCGGTCGGCGGTGACGCTGCTTCAACAGGCGCAGGAGGTCAATATCGTCGCTGTAGAGGAAGACGATAGCGGCTTTCCCGCTGTCGATGCTTCTGCATATTTGTCGCGCCACGAGATTGCGTCCGAACTGCACCAATGGACGCGCGGTGAGCGGACGGTCGAGGAAACGCTCGGCAAGGCGGTGAAGGAACTGAACGGTTCCTATCTGGTCATGGGCGCCTATGGACGCAGCCGCTTGCGGGAAACCCTGTTTGGCGGCGTGACGAAGCATCTTATGGCGGAGTGCGACGTACCGCTTTTGCTGGCTCACTAACCCCATCTCGACATTGCGCCCTGCGGACGGCGCGGCTAAGCTGCCTCCCAGGAGGCGCCGATGAGTGAAAAGCCGCTGGTGTATGTGGTGGACGATGATGAGGCTATCCGCCGGTCCATCTCCTTCCTGCTGAAGACCAGCGGTTATGCGGTCAAGGCTTATGCGTCGGGAGCGGAATTCCTGGCCGAGGCGGGCCGATTGGAGCGGGGATGCATCCTTCTTGATGTCCGCATGCCGGACATTGATGGCATGGAGGTGCAGCAACGCCTTCGGGAGAGCGGCGTGCTGCTGCCCGTGATCATTATGACGGGACATGGCGACATCGACATGGCTGTCCGGGCCATGAAGGCCGGCGCGTCCGACTTTATCGAGAAGCCGTTTGAAAAGGCCCTACTGTTCGATGCTCTGGAATCGGCGCGGCAACGGCTGGACATGGACGTTCTATCCGACCGGCGATGCGAGGATGCACGGGCACGGCTTAATATCCTGACTGCCCGCGAGCGCGAAGTGCTCAGGGGCATGGTGGACGGCCTGCCCAACAAGACCATCGCCTATGATCTGGGCATCAGTCCGCGCACCGTGGAAATCCATCGGGCCAATCTGATGCAGAAGTTGCAGGTGCAGAGCCTGTCGGAAGCGCTGCGGATCGCCTTTACCGCCAGGCTGTTCGATGAACCGGAGAATGGCGAAGGGGCGGTGATGGAGGGCTGACGCGGCGATGGCGGTTCAACCTGCGCCGTTTTGCCGCTCTACGCCGATTATCCGTCCGTCCAGCATGCTGATCCTTACATCCGCCGCCGCCGCGACATCCATGTCATGGGTGACGCACAGGACGGCGCGGCCCTGATCCCGGGCGAGCATCCGGAATATCTGGATCACCCGTTCCGAGTTCTTGCTGTCCAGATTGCCGGTTGGCTCATCCCCAAGCACGATTGCAGGATCATCGGCCAGGGCCCGCGCGATGGCGACACGCTGGCGCTCACCGCCCGACATCTTGTCGGGTGTTTTGTCCGCCTTTTCACGCAGGCCAACGCCGTCCAGCAATTGCAGGGCGCGATCCCTGGCGGCGGCCTTGGACAGTCGGCCGAGTTTGCGCATGGGCAGAAGGACATTCTGCAAAGCCGTGAATTCAGGCAGCAGGAAATGGAACTGAAAGACAAAGCCGATCTGTTCTAGGCGGAGTTGCGCCCGTTGATCGCCGTCGAGCGGCGTTACATCCTTGCCGTCGATCAGCAATGTTCCCGCGCTTGGCCGGTCGATGAGGCCGAGGAGATAAAGCAGCGAGGATTTACCGCAGCCCGAGGGGCCCACAATCGCGGTGAAGCTACCCTTTTCGACTGTCAGGCCGGCGTCTTGGACCAGCGTTACCGGCGGCTCGCCCGGTAATATGCGGGTCAGGCCCCGTGCTTCCATCAATGCGGTCATGCGGCGCCCCGCAAGATGTCGACAGGGTCAACCTGGGCGGCCTTTCGCGCCGGCAGCCAGGCAGCGATGATGCCCGCAAACAGGGACGCCGCGCCCGCGATCAGATATTGCGTGCTGCCCCGGTCGAGCGGCAGATATTCGCTTTCTCCCCCGACGCTGAATTCGACCGAACCCAATATGTTCATCAATCCAAAGCCCAGCAGCCAGCCAAAGCCGATGCCGACCAATGCGAGTGCCAGCCCTTCGCAGACGAAAATAAGTTGCAGGTCGAGGAGGGAAAAGCCCATGGATCGCATGATCGCGATGTCACGCCGCTTGTCGGCGACGCTGTTCGATACGACCGTGTAAATGCCGAAACTTGCGACCAGCAGGATCGCGGACACCACGCTATACATGATGACATTGCGGGTGAGGAGCAGCGACAGGAAGTCGCTGGACCGTTCCTGCCAGCTTTCCGCCTTGTAGGAGAAGCGCTTTTCCAGTTTTGCAGCAATCTGTTCGGCCTGATAGGGATCGGTCAGGCGGAGGCCGATGCGATTGATAATGAAGGGGCGCCCCAACATCGATTGCGCTTCACGCAGCAATAGATAGCCGGTCGAAGCGCCAATCTGGGTCTGCCCTCGTTTGAACAAAGCCACAATGCGTAATGAGCGCGTTCCGCCCGATGCGGACGTGGCCCCGACGATGTCGCCCTTGCCTATACCAAGGCGTTCTGCCAGCTCCTCGCCGATGATCAGGCCGCCTTGCGTGCGTTCCAGATCGCGAAGCTCGCCGGTGCGCAGCTTGTCCTCGATATTGCTAATCTTCGTTTCGATCTCGGGCTCGATACCGACAATGGCCAGCGGTTCCTCCCTGCCGCCAACGCGCAGGGTGACTCCGCCCGTCAGGCTAGGCGAGCCGATCACGCCGGGCATATTGTTCGCGGCGCGCAGTATCTCCAGCCAGTCCTTCAGGCCCCGGACCTCATTGCGAACCTTGTAGCCGCGCAGCTTGACCGCCCCTTCGGGAAAGGCACGGATGCCGGGCTGAGGCGGGGGGCTGCGCAACTCGTCGGAGATGATGATGTGCGGGGCGGCGTCGATCAAAGTGGTCACGAAGTCCCGCTGGCTGCCGATCATCAGTGCCGAAACCGCCAGGAAAAAGCCGACACCGATGGCGACGCCGCTGACAGCAACGATGGTCTGCCGCCTGCGCCCTGACAGATGGCGGAACGCTATGTCGAGCAGCAGTAGCGGGGACCCGCTCATCCGTCGGCAACCTTCACCCGCTCGCCTGCTTCAAGATCGTCCGGCGGGTCGCGGATCACTGCTTCTCCTGCGCGAAGACCCCGTAGAATCTGGACCTCGTCCGTGCCGGTTATGCCGGTTTTCACCTGACGCAGCTGGGCCTTGCCGCCTTCCGCCGTCCACACCTGTTGGCCGCGCACGGCAGTCGCGGGGATTAAAAGTGCGCGTTGAACGCGCTTCGTTACGATATTGACCTCCAGCGTCAGGCCGAGCGGCAGGTTGGGCGCGTCCTCCAGCATCAGCCTTACGCGAAAGGCCCGCTCTATGGGATTTCCGCCCGGGGTGATTTCGCGCACACGGCCCTTGATGATGCGCCCTGGAAAGGCCTCGGTCGACATGACCGCTTCCTGGCCCGGGAGGATACGCGGCACGTCCCGTTCGTCCACGGCGGCCGTCACTCGAACCCGCGCCGGATCGCCTAGGGTCATGAGAACGCGGCTCGGCGTCGCCAAATCGCCCGGCTCCACGTCCCGCTTTAGAACGATGCCGTCGATCCCGGCGCGAAGCATATATTGCCCGATCCGTGCCGCGAAGGTCTGTTCGGCGGCTCTTGCTGCATCGGCGGCGGCGACCGCCTGATCGCGCGCAGCGCGGGTGACCCAGCCCTGCCGATAAAGAGCGAGGATTCGGGCCTCGTCGCGCGCTGCCCTGATCCTTTCGGCCCGGGCCTGCCGGAGTGCGGCCTGTTGCTCATCATCGGCCAGGCGAACGACGGGCTGTCCCCGGCGAACCCGCTGACCTTCATCGACCAGCACTTCGACAACCGGTGCTGTCACCCGTGCGGCGACGCTGACGGGCTGTTCTGGCTCAACGAAGCCGGTTGCATAGACCAGCTCGACGGCGGTTCCGTGTCTGGCGGCGGTGGTCTCCACTGTCCGGGGCTGTCCGGCCCACAGAAGATAGCCACCCCCTCCAAGCAGCAACGCCGCAAGCAGGGCTATCCATTTCCCACTGATTTTCATCGGCTTAGGCTATGAATGCCGGATGCGGCGCGCATTACGCGAAGATACTTATGGCTTTGCCCGTCCCGCATTCGGTCAATCCCCCCATTTCCGCCGCCGGGAATGAAGAGATACACTGGATCGGCGCGAAAAAACAGGTTCAGCCGGGAGATTAGCGGTGTTGGCCCGCTTGGCCACCATCCCCTATTCACTGGCCAGCAATGTGGGGGCTGGCTATAAAGCCCCATGACTTCGATCAAAGGGCGCGTCGCCATAATTGTCCCCGCCATGGCTCTTGTGCTGGCAGGGATTTCTTCCCCTGTATGGGCGGAGGCGCAGCATGTTTCCGCGCCGGCCACGCAAACGGTGCCCTGGCTCTACAAGGGCAGCGATGTACCCGTGGACCGGGCCTGGCTGTTCGGCGAACTTGAAAACGAATTGCGCTATGCCGTCCGCCACAACGGCGTCCCGCCGGGACAGGTGTCGATCCGCGTCCGCGTCGATGCCGGCTCGCTGATGGAAGAGAATGACGAATTGGGCTTTGCCCACTTCCTTGAACATCTGACCTTCCGTGGCTCCAAATATGTACCTGACGGTGAAGCCAAGCGGGTGTGGCAGAGGCTGGGCGCGACCTTTGGCAGCGACAGCAACGCGCAGACGACGCCGACCCAGACCGTTTACCGGCTCGACCTTCCCGACGCCACGGCCGCCGGGCTGGATGAAAGCATGAAGATATTGGCGGGCATGATTGCCCAGCCCGCCATTACCGATGCAAGCGTCAATGCCGAGCGTTCCGTCATTCTGGCTGAACGGCGCGAATCCTATGGGCCGCAGGTACGGGTGGCGGACGCCACGCGCGCGCTGTTCCTGGCTGGACAGCGTCTGGCCACGCATGGCCCGATTGGTACCGAGCAAACATTGCGGCAGGCGACCGCCAAGGGTCTGCGCGCCTTTCATGATCGGTGGTATCGGCCTGAAAATGTCGTGATCTCGATCGCTGGGGATGCCGACCCAGCGATGTTCGCAAAGTTGATCGAAAAACATTTCGGTGACTGGAAGGGGCAGGGGAAGGCCAGACCGCTCCCCGATTTTGGGAAGCCCGACGCCAATCTGCCCGAGAGCAAGGTTCTGGTCGAACCCGGCCTGCCCGTAATGCTCAGCCTTGCCTGGCTGCGGCCATGGGCGCTGAAGGATGATACGATCGCCTATAACCGGGAACGGTTGACGGACATGCTGGCGCTGCAAATGATCAACCGGCGGCTGGAGGCACGGGCGCGGGCGGGCGGCAGCTATCTTCAGGCCAATGTGGCACAGGAGGATGTCAGCCGATCCGTCGATGGCACCTTCATCAGCATCATGCCGATTGGTGAGGATTGGACTGCCGCGCTCAACGATGTGCGCGCCGTGGTGGAAGACGCCAAGGCGTCGCTCGCCACTCAAGGGGAGATCGACCGCGAATATCAGGAATTCGAAGCTTTGATGGCGATGTCGGTCGAAAACCAGGACACCGAGGCAGGGTCCAAGCAGGCGGACGATATCGTCAGCGCCGTTGATATCCGGGAGACGGTGGCGTCGCCCGAAACAGCGCTGCAGATATTCCGGGACATGAAGGCCAGCCTCACCCCCGAAAAGTTGCTGTTATCGACCCGCCGCGTGTTTGAGGGCGTTGCGATGCGGGCCATGCTGACACTGCCGTCCGAACAGCCTGAGGCGGAGACGAAATTGGCGGTGGCGCTGAACACGCCGGTCGATCCGGCGACGGACGTGCGCCTGACCGGTCCCGCTGTCACGGCTGACGCGCTGCCCAAAATGGGTGCGCCCGGAAAAGCGGTTTCACGGGAGACACTATCCGATCTTGGCATGGAGATGATCGGTTTTTCCAATGGCGTCAAACTGGCGTTGTTCGCCAATGCCGCTGAAAAGGAGAAGATCCGTGTCAATGTCCGGTTCGGTCATGGCTATCGGGCTTTCTCCCCAACCCGGCCGGTGCCCAGTTGGGCGGGCGGCCATGCGCTGTTGGCGAGCGGCGTCGGCGAGCTTGGGCAGGAAGAACTGGACCAGCTGACTACGGGCCGCCGCATGGGCATGCAGTTTTCGATCGATGACGATGCCTTTGAAATGAGCGCCGTCACCCGATCCGCCGATGTCGAGGACCAACTCCATCTGTTGGCCGCCAAGCTTGCGTACCCGCGCTGGGACCCGGCGCCCATACTGCGAATGAAAGCCGGCATATTGGCGGGCTATGATGCCATGTCGGGTTCACCGGGCAGCGTGCTGGCGCGCGACCTGACCGCTTTGTTGCGCGATGGCGACGTGCGCTGGCGAACGCCCAGCCGGACGGAAATCTCCGCGCTGACCCCGCAGGCCTTTCGATCGCTGTGGGAACCCATATTGAAGAGCGGGCCGATCGAGGTCCAGATTTTCGGCGACATCGACGCCGAGCGGGCAATCTCGCTGGTGGCCAAGACCTTTGGCGCGATGTCGCCGCGCAAGGATCTTCCCGTCGATCCTGTCAATCTGACGACGGGCATCCCGGCGCATGTGACAGCGCCGGTTGTTCTTCGCCATAGTGGAGCCAAGGACCAGGCAGCGGCGGTCATGGCCTGGCCGACAGCTGGAGGCTTTGCCGCAGCCAAGGAAGGCAGGCAGCTTGAGATACTGGCCCAGATTTTCAACGACCGGCTGTTCGAGGGCCTGAGGTCGCAGGACGGCGCGGCCTATAGCCCCGGCGTCGAAAATAGCTGGCCGTTCTCATTCGACAATGGCGGCTATATCGCCGTAACCAGCCAGCTGAATCCGGACAAGATCGGCTATTTCTTCACGACCATCGACCGGATCGCGGCCGACCTCGCCGCCAGACCGGTTAGTGCGGATGAGTTGCAGCGCACAGTCGCGCCGATGCGGAAACTGCTGGCGCGGGCCAGTACCGGCAATGCCTTCTGGATGTCGCAAATGGAGGGTGCGAGTTTCGACAACCGGCGCATTTCCATCATGCGTTCCATGCCGCGCGATCTGTTGCAGGTTACGCCAGCAGAGCTTCAGGCATTGGCGAAGAAGTATCTGGTGCCGGCAAAATCCTGGTCGGCCGTCGTGCTTCCGAACGGGGTGGAGGCGGAATAGCACCCCCTCTCATTTGCTCGTCCGGCTGTCGGACCATCCCTGAAATTGCCCGGCCTAACCCTTTTGCCTCATTGTGACCGAAAAGGCCGGAGCATATCCTCCGGCGATGCATCAGGGCATGATGTGGTCGGGGGATCTGGCATTGGTAAATTCCATCGATGCTGAAGCCATCAATGGCGAGCATTTCGACATCGTCATCATCGGGTCCGGGTTTGGATCCAGCTTTTTCCTGTTTCAGGCGCTACAAAAGTCCGGACTGCGCATCCTGGTCATCGAGCGGGGCAGGCATAATAGCTGGGAATGGCAAGTCGAACATCAGGACAACTCCAACATCGACCATAATACCACCTTCTCTGGAAGCAGCGACAAGCCGTGGAACTTCACCATTGGGCTAGGCGGCGGGACCAATTGCTGGTTCGGACAGGCGAACCGCCTTCATCCCACGGATTTCCGGCTGAAAACCCTCTATGGCGTAGGGCAGGACTGGCCCATCGACTATGACGAGATGGAGCCTTGGTACGCGCAGGCGGAAACAATCATGAGCATTTCCGGCGATCCGGAACTTTCCGCTATTTTCCCTCGGTCGATACCCTATCCTCAGCCGCCGCACCGCATGTCTGCGGCCGACCGGGTCATGAAACAGGCCCAACCGGACATGCATTTCGTCATGCCAACGGCAAGGGCGAGGGTGGCGACGGAAACGCGTCCGGCCTGTTGCTGCTCAATGCGCTGCAATCTTTGTCCTTCAAATGCGAAGTTCACCGTCAATAACAGCATGCTACCCACCTATCAGCATCCCAATGTTTCGGTGTGCCTCGAGTCAACCGCCCTTCGTTTCAACGGAGGCGGCAATTCCATCCAGTCGCTGGTCTTCGAAAATCGCGGCAAGGAACATGAAGTCAAGGCAGACCTGTTCGTTCTTGGCGCCAATTCTATCCACAGTCCGGCCATTCTGATGCAATCGGACATGGGTGGTGGCCTGACCGGGCGTGGGTTGCATGAAGGCTATGGCATTGGCGTTGAGGCCTATGTGGACGGCCTCGACAATTTCGATGGCAGCACCATCACCACGGGAGTCAATTACAGCCAGTATGACGGGCCGTTCCGTTCGGAATCGGGATCGGCCATGATTTCCTTCGAGAATCGCTGGCCGTTCGGATTGCGGCCGGAAAAGGGCCGTTGGCGGCAGATCGTTCCATTGACCATCGTGATCGAAGAACTGCCCGATGCGGAGAGTCGGGTGCTGCCCGGGAAAAAGTCCGATATACCCGAAGTGATCTATAATGGCCCCTCCGACTATGCGTTGAAGGGAGTGGAGCGGGTAATGGCGGCATTGCCCCAAATCCTTTCGCCGCTACCGGTCGAGGAAATTTTCTTGCGTAACCGGCGTAGGACGGAGTCCCACCATCAGGGAACCCTTCGTATGGGGCGCGATGCCGCCACGTCGGTGGTCGATGAGCATCAAATCCACCATCGTTGGCGAAACCTGGTCGCCGTCGGTGCTTCCGTCTTCCCCACCTGCACCAGTTCCGGCCCGAGCCTGACTGCGGCCGCTCTGTCGCTGCGTGCGGCCGATCACATCCTGTAGGGAGACCATTCATGGCTCTGACCGTCAACAGACGCCAACTGACAGGCGGACTTCTGGGGCTGATTGCGATTTCGGCCGCGGGCGTTGGCTGTGTCATGAGCTACGAAATCGCCGACTATATCTGGCAGGCGCTTTTCCGCATGTTGGGCGATTTCGACATGGCGGAAGCCGATATGGCAGCCTTTTCTGATGATTTTACCAGACCGATCGATCTTGAGGGGTGGACGGGCTGGATGTTGCGGGCCGGTGGACTGAGCCATATGGACGGCTATCTGACGGCAACGGGTCCACCCGGCGTTCACGAACGGTTCGAGGGCTTCGACCGCAGTTTGCTGGGAGCCTTCATCCTCTCCACCAATTTTCTGGACGTATATGAGCAAGGGCGAGGAACGGTTGTTTATTATGGCCCGAACGTGCCCTGCAGCAATCCTTTTTCCAAGTTTGATCCTGTATCTTAAAACGCCTCGGAGATCGAACAGGCAGCCGGACCAAGGATCACGACGAACAGTACCGGCAGGATGAACAGGATCAGCGGCACCGTCATGATGGCGGGCAGGCGGGCCGCTTTTTCCTCGGCGCGCATCATGCGCTCGTTGCGGAACTCCGCCGACAGCACACGCAGCGCGGACGCCAGCGGTGTGCCGTATTTCTCGGTCTGGATCATGGTGGTCACCACGCCCTTTACCGCGTCCAGCTTTACGCGCGTCGCCAGGTTTTCAAACGCCTGCCGCCGTTCGGTGAGGAAGCTGAGCTCGATGGCCGTCAACGTAAATTCATCGCCCAGTTCAGGATAGGCCTTAGCCAATTCTCTCGCCACGCGGTTGAAGGCTGCGTCAACGGTAAGGCCGGCCTCCGCGCAGATGACCAACAGGTCAAGCGCGTCAGGCAAGCCCTTGCGAATGGCGCCTGAACGCTTCGTAACCATGTTGTCGACGAAAAGGTCAGGGGCCTTGTAGCTGAGGATCAGCATCACCGCGAACGCGCCGAATTTCTTGAAGCTGCTCCAGTCCGGAAAGGCGTCGAGCGCATAGATGAACAGTGCAGCGCCGCCACCAAAGACGATCGGCATGACCATGCGTCCAAAAATGACGGCAATGGCCCAGTCTTTTGACCTAATGCCTGCCTGCGCCAGCTTGACCTGCGCTTCCTTCAACTGGTCGTCCTGCAAAACCTTCAGGCTCTGCAGGAATGACCTCATGCTGTCGGTCGTCTGGTTCTTCTTGACCAGCTTGGCGCGTCGGCGGGCCGTGGATGCGGTAATGCCCGCCTTCAGCTGCTCGCGGCGCTCATTGAGCGATTTGACGCGCCGGGCCATGGGGTCGCGCACGGTGGATGCCGCATAGATTGCAAGCAGCACGGCAAAGGTGGCCATGGCGGCGAGTAGCGTTCCAACATCGGTGCCGGTCAGGCCCATGAAGGTTGTTCCAGGGGGAGGGGTGGCTTGCATCTCTTTTTCCTCTCCCTCAAATCTCGAAATTGATCATCTGGGCCATGATGAACACGCCGATGCCCATCCAGCACAAGCCGCCGATCCCGATGATCTGCATCAGCCCCAGTCCGAACAGGCCCGCAGGGTCGCCGGTGAAGAAGGGCTCCATATAGCTGTAGTTGATGTAGCAGATCAGGCCGAACACGATGAACGGCAACGCGCCAATGATGTAGGCCGACGCCTTCGATTCCGAAGACATGGCCCGGATCTTCAGCTTCATCTGCGCGCGTTTGCGCAGCACTTCGGCAAGATTAGACAAGGTTTCGGCCAGGTTGCCGCCGGTTTCGCGCTGGATCGCCAGCGATATGACGAAAAACTGGAACTCCGGCGTGCCGAGGCGATCGGCAGTTTCCTGCAGCGCCGCGTCCATGGTGCGGCCAATCTTGATCCGCTCCGTAATCATCTTGAATTCCTCGCCCACAGGGCCAGGCACTTCGCTTGCGACAACGCCAAGCGTCTCGGAAATCGGCAGGCCCGAGCGCAGGCCCCGGACGAGAAGTTCCAGGGCGTCGGGGAAGTTCACGGTAAACTTCATCGTGCGCTTGTTGATGAGATGGCCCACGACCATGTGAGGCAAACCCAGCCCGACAAACAGACCCAGGAAGATGGCGAGCAGCGGCGCCCAGCCGCGCAGCAGCAGGGTCAGGGCAACCAGTACCGCCAATCCCACGCTGGCCCAGGCATATTGCCCCAGAGTCCAGCTCTTGCCCGTCATCTTGATGCGCTTGTGCAGCATTTCCGGATTGGGGATGAGTGAGGTCAGCATGCCGTTCGTTTTGGGCATGTTGGAAATGGCCTTGCGCATCTGCGCTTCGACGAATGCCGTCGCGGAATCGCCATGACGGCCCCGCACAAGTGCGAGACGGCGCGCCTGCGCCTTGTCGGCCGATGGACCGGAAAAGGCGAAGATGAGCAAGCTCAGGACGCTGGTTAGCGCCACGATCAACAGAATGAACTGCATATTCGACATGCTCAGGTCCCGCTAATGTCCTGTCGTTCCGTCGCCCGGACTCACTTCTTCCTGGCGGGGATAATCGACTTGAGGTCTGTGATCTTGCCCAGCAGGGACTTGCCGCCTTTGCCTGCTGCCGGTGCGGCGTCGGTTTCGTCCACCGCCCCCAGCGCAAGGTTCATTGCGCTTTCCAGAGCATGTCCGATCTTGGACGTCTTGCCGACATCGGCCAGCGTCTTGCCAAGCTTGGCCGCTTGCGCGGCGAGCTTCGGATCGGCGGGGATGATGATGTCGATCTTGCGCTCGATCGATTGTTCGAAATCCTTGCGGCTGATTTCCAGAGCGGATGCCTGAACCCGATTGGCGACGACAATCACCTTGGTTCCGGGTGCATTGGATTTGAGCCAGGACAGGATCCGGATCGAATCGCGGGCCGCCGCCAGCGTCAGTTCCGTCACCACAATGGTCGCATTGGCGTCGTTGATGAGGTGCGGATGCTGGATCAGCATGCCGCGCGGCAGATCGACGACGCTGCATTCGAACGCGCTGCGAAATTCCTCCTGAAGCTGGAAGAAGGCTGCGCCATCGGTCATCATCGGCTGGCTGATGGGAGCTTCCGCCGACAGGATCGACAGCTTGTCGCTGGCCTTGACCATCGCGCGTTCGATGAACAGACCGTCGATGCGGCTGGGGTTTTCGATGGCGTCGGTCAGACCGCGCCCCGGTTCCAGGTCCATCGCGAGCGCGCCGGTGCCGAAGTGGACATCCAGGTCGAGCAATGCCGTCAGCCTGCCGGCCTTGGTGCTCATCAGCCAGGCGAGCGAGGTGGCGACACTTGACGCGCCCACCCCACCACGGGTGCCGATGACCGCTACCGTCAAGTGCGGGCGTTCACCACCGGCGTCATGGATCTTGGGCGCGTTAAAGACAGCCTGCGCCTGCGTGAAGGCTTCGCGCAGGTGATCGGGGCCAAAGGGCTTGAGGAGGTAATCCTGCAGCCCGCTGGCGATGAGGTCGCGGTAGAGACGGACATCGTTGACCTGACCGGCCGCGATGACGACGGTTCCCGGCTCACATACTTCGGCCAGGCCATTGATGTCGTTGATCGGATCGCCCGATTCCGACATGTCGACGAAGAGGATATTGGGGCTGGCGCTTACGGAAAGGGACTGAACAGCATTTCGCAGCCCGCCCTTATGCACCTTTTCCGGCGGCCATCCCATCTCGACGCAGATGCTGCGGACCAGATCGAAGCTGGCGTCGTCGCACACGAAGGCATTGAAGGCGTCACGCAGCGCGGCGGTGCCGCCCGGTTTCCAGGGAGCGTTCATCAGTTGCCTCCTCCCGACAGAGTCTTGAGATCGCCTGCGCCAGTATTGGCCTTGTCCTGATAGGTCTTGATGGCCTTGGTCGCCGCTGTTGGGGCGCGAGTGACCGCGCCGGGCTGACCCAGAACCAGATCCTGCGGGTTGGCGACCATGGCGGCAAGGTTGCTGTTGACGGCACAGCCATAGTTGGAGTGTGTGCCGTGAACGATGTCTGCCTCTTGCGTGTTGCTCCAGTCCGGACAGCCAGGGACGCTCGCGACCGAGCGGCTGACCACGACGCGGACAGCACCGCCGGGCGCGGTTCCTGATGTCGCTGGAGCCAGGTCGCTCAGCAACAGGCCATATTCGCTCAGAACCTCGGCAACGCTGTTCCGGGCGGATGCGCTGTCCAAGGCGCCCTGTCTGTCGATGGCGACGCGATCGCCATAGCCCAGACCAATGGAGGCGAACCAGCCGGAGAGGCGATCCATTTCGCTGGCGGGCAGATTGCCGCCCGGTGTCGGATACACGTCAAAGACATAGTCGGTGCGGCTGACCACTGGCTGATGGACCGAATCCATGCTGCGGTTTACCGGCCCAGTCTGGCAAGCGGCCAAAGGCAGGGCTAGCAGTGCCAGCAAGGGCAGCGTGCGCATTTTGAAAGACCTGTTCATAGAGGACGTCCTTCTGATCAGAAACTGAAGCCAGGGGAGGCTGTGCCCGCGTCGGCTGTCTGCTTGCGGCGCTCGCCGGCAATGGCGGGAGGTATAGCCGAGCCAATTCTGGGCTCCGCCGGCGTCGCGGGTTCGACGGTTGGCTCAGGACGCTTCGCGCCGCTGACGCCGTCGCTTTGTTTTTGCATCAGCAGGCCTTGCGCCGTCGTTGCGTTGCGGAACCCATCGGTCGGCAGGCGGATGTCCTGCGCGTTGACCGGCTTCACCAGATAGGGCGTCACCACGATCACCAGTTCTGATTCATTGCGCTGGAAATTCTTGGACTTGAACAGGCTGCCCAGGATGGGAATATTGCCCAGGCCCGGCACCTTGTTGACATTGTTCGCCGTTTCGTTGCTCAGCAGGCCGGCAATCATGAAGCTTTGGCCCGAGCCAAGTTCGACCGTGGTTTCGGCAGACCGGCTCTTGAGCGCCGGGACGCTGGAGCTGACCGAAAAATCAAGCTGCGACACAGTCGGGCGGACGCGCATGGAGATGCGGCCATCCGAAAGCACGGTCGGCGTGAAGGCAAGTTGCACGCCATATTGCTTGAACTCAATCGTGTTGCCCTGCAGGCCGTTCGATACGGAATAGGGATATTCGCCACCCGCCAGGAAGCTTGCGGTTTCACCCGAAAGCGAAGTCAGATTGGGTTGGGCGAGCGTCGTCGCAAGGCCAGTCGTTTCCGCCAGATCGAGCACGCCGGCAATGTCCATGCCGAGCAGGCGGGCAACGCCGCCGATCGATGTCGATCCATCCGCGACGCCGCTGAATGTCCAGGTGTTGTTGGCGGAGTCAAAGGTTGCGAAATTCCGGTTGCCGGAACTGATGCTGCCCAGCACCTTGCCGCCGCTGCTGTCCTGGCTCGTGAAGTTCGTTCCGATCTTTTCACCCAGGCTGCGGCTTACTTCCGAGATTCGGACCTGCAGGTTGACCTGCAAGGGCGTCGCGGTGCGCAGGCGGCTCACCACCTGCATGCCTGCGCCGACAAAGGCCTGTACCAGCCGTTCAGCCTCGGCGGCGTCTTCGGGGGCTTTTACCGTCCCGGTCAGCAGAACGATGCCGTTCATGGTGCTGACCTGAATGTCCGCTTCGGGCATCGCCAGATCGAGCATCTGATCGACGCTGGACAGGTTATTGCCGACGCGAACCGTGCCGGAATAGAGGATTTTGCCCGACTTGCTGGTGACGAACAGGTTGGTTTCGCCTGGCGCCTTTGCAATCAGGTAAAGCTGGCGCTCCGAGCGGACATGAACGTCGAGGACTTCGGGGTTGCCGATGACGATGTCGGACATGGGAGCGGAGAGGTTTACCACCCGGCTGCCGCCGACCGATATGACCAGTGCGTCCTGTCCTGCGCTTGCCCTTACAGGGGCTGCGCCGAGCTGGGCTGGGACGCCGAATGTCGCAGTCAGGGCGAGCGCGGCGGCCAGAGCGGTTCCGCTGCTGCGGAAACCGGGTTTCTTGAGGATGGTCATCTTACTTGCTCCCCAGCGGGACTACGGAGACCGAAGCACCGCGTGCGATACGGACGGCCGGGCCTTCAATGACCGGTGGCGCGCCTTCCTGAACCTTGCCGGGCACGGTGCGGCGCTGGAAGCGCGACACATCGGCGCCGGTCGCGAAGGACGAGCCGGAAGCGGTTGGACGGTTGGCAACCGCAAGCATCATCCGCTTTTCGGCGGCGGGGTCGTCGCTTTCAGGCACGTTCACCTCGCCCGACGCAATGGCGCTTTCCAGATCGGATGTCGTGTCGGCCATGGAGCGCAGCGATAGCGAGAGCGAACCGACCGTTTGAGCAACGGCGATCTTCTCCGCGATCTTGGGCGTTACTTCCAGGGTTACGTTGGAATAGGTCACGACCTTCGGCTTGCCGTCCTCGCCGATCGCGTCGGTGCGCTGGTCGGTGGCAAGAACGCGCATATTCTGCACGATGGTTTCGGATACCTTGAGCGGCTGTCCATCGCCACCGCCCACGACCTGCTGCGTCAGCACCAGATCGACGCGATCGCCGGGAAAGATGAAGCCGGCAACGGAGCTTTGTGCGGACACAGGAACAGTGACGGCGCGCATGCCCGGGCCAAGCGCCGCAGCCAGGAAGCCGCGATCGCCGGGCTTCACCAGCGCGCCCTGAGTGACCGGCTGACCCGCAGTGATGGCGTTGCGAACCACTGACCCGGCAAGCGAAGCTGGATCGACCGAGTCCTTCAGGTAGTAGGCGTTTTCGACGAGGTCCTTCGGCCAGGGCTGAAAGCGGAAGCTGTTGGGCTCGATAATGGTTCCGACCGGCAGGGCCCGGGTAGCGACCAGAACCTGTGGACCATCCAGAGCGGGCTGCATGTTGGCGGCGGTCGCCTGGGGCGCGCCGGAGTTGCTGAACATGCTACGGGCCATGAAAGCGGTCGCGATCGCGATGATCAGCGCGCCGGCCAGCAAAATGATCTTCTTACCATCCATGACGAATTTCGCCTCCTGAAGACAGGTCGATTGACCTCTTACTGTCCGTTATTATGCAAAATGGTTAAAATAATGTTCGCCAACCACCCAAAGGCCGGCCAGGGCTATCGCAACGCCATAGGGAATTTCGGGTTGGCCGACCCGCCGGGCCAGCTTGTGGTGGAGAACCGTGACGGCGGTGACGACTCCCCCCAGTATGGACATGATGAGCAGCAACAACAGCATGGGCTGCGGCGGGAACCAGAGGGCCAGCGCGGCGAGCAGCTTCACATCGCCGCCGCCCATCATGCCCAGCGCGAACATCAGGGCAAAGACCGCGAATATCGCGCCTGCAAGCGCCAGTTGAAGGGCGATGCCCGGCCACAGCGGCAGGTCCGTCGCCATCCAGAAGAGGGGAGCAAGGACGGCTACCGCGATATTAAGGCGGTTCGATATGATCCGGCTCTTCATGTCGGTGAGGGCGGCAATGACCAGCAGGACGGAAAGCGCCGTCCCAAGGGTCAAAATCAAAAACTGCCGGTCCATGACGAGAATGCACTAGACGGTTTGCCTTACCAAACCGTAACCATGACATTATGAATTCCCTGACCCCGGTTGGACGGTCCTACCCGGCCTGCAGCAAGATTGACTATTGGGCCGCGCCGGATGGTTGGCCCCTGCGGCGTTTTGCCTGGCCAGCGAAGGAGCGGGAACGGCGCGGCACGATGCTGTTCCTGACCGGGCGGGGGGACATGTTCGAGAAATATCTGGAGAGCTTTGCCCATTTCCACGATTTGGGCTGGGACATCATCAGCTTTGACTGGCGCGGCCAGGGTGGTTCGGGCCGACTGTCGGCAAATCCTCAGGTTGGTCACTGCGAGGATTTCAATGTGTGGGTTGATGACTTGCACGCCTTTTATCGGCAGTGGATCGATGGTGAGCCAGGTCCGCATATCGTTATCGGCCACAGCATGGGCGGCCATCTCCTGTCGCGCGTGCTGTCCGCTCGCATGATCAGGCCGGACGCCGCGGTGATGATTGCGCCGATGCTGGGCCTCAACAGCGGCATATTGCCCGCGCGTCTCGCCGGCCCGGTCGCACGGTTGATGAGCGCTCTGGGGGATCCCGCCCGTGCGGCGTGGAAGAATGTGGAAAGGCCGGGCATCGGCCCCTCGTTGCGTCAGGCGCTGCTAACCCATTCGGCGGAACGCTATTCCGATGAGATGTATTGGCAAGAGCATATGCCGCAGCTCAAACTTGGCCCACCTAGTTGGCAATGGCTGAATGCGGCCTATAGGTCACTGGCCATGCTGGATTCGCCGGGAACATTGGAAAAGATCGAAACGCCGCTCCTGATCCTGGCGGCGGAACGGGATGGGCTGGTCGATACGCAGGCCATCCGCCGCGCCGCGAACCGGATCGGGGGAGCGAGGCTGCATGTCCATGGTCCCGAGGCGGCCCATGAGATTTTGCGGGAGGCGGATGCCGTGCGGTCGGACGCCTTGCAGCGTATCGACGCTTTTCTGGATGATGTGGCGCCACGGCAATGAAACGGTACGATGTGGTGATAGCCGGCGCGGGCATGGCGGGCGCAAGCCTGGCTGCAGAGATTGCGCCTTATGCCTCCGTGCTCCTGCTCGAGATGGAAGCGCAGCCTGGCTATCACGCGACTGGGCGGTCGGTGGCTTTCTGGACCGAAAGCTATGGTGGTCCGGGGGTGCAGCCGCTTACGACGGCATCCGGACCCTTGCTCAGAAGCCCGAACCCGGATTTTTCCGATCGAACCTTCCTGAAGAGCCGGGGGGCCATTCATCTGGGCCGCGCCGACGACCTTGAGGCAATGGCGGAATTCACGCGCGAATATTCTCCCTTGGGCATAGAGTTGCAGCCCCTCGGCCGCCCGGAACTCGAACGTCATTTGGCGGGGCTGCGCCCGGAATGGTGCCATGGCATCGCCGAGCCTAGTACGGCCGATATCGATGTCGCGGCGCTGCACGCAGCCTATCTGCGCGCGGCGAAAAGGGCGGGGGCGGAATTTGACTGTGCGCGAAAGCTGGTCTCGGCGCAGCGGGGGCATGGCGGCTGGCATCTGGAAACCAGCGGCGGAACGGTGACGGCGGCCGTCTTGGTCAACGCCGCGGGTGCCTGGGCCGATTCGGTGGCTCGCGCATGCGGGGTGGGGCCAGTCGGCATCCGTCCGCTCCAGCGTACGGTGGTGCAGTTGCGCACCAACCCTGCGCCGCCGCAGGACATGCCGCTCGTCATCGATATTTCAGGGCGTTTCTATTTCAAGGCGGAGGGATCGGGCCGCCTGTGGCTCAGCCCCCACGATGAGACCCCGGCCGAGGCCGGAGACGCTGCGCCGGAGGAAATAGCGGTTGCTGAGGCCATCTCCCGCTTTGAGCAGGTGGTTGACTGGAAAATCGAAGCTGTGGAACGCAAATGGGCCGGCCTGCGTAGCTTCGCGCCGGACCGCCTGCCGGTCTATGGCTTCGATCCGCTTGCGACCGGCTTCTTCTGGTTTGCGGGGCAGGGCGGCTTTGGCATCCAGACATCGCCCGCCGCCGCAAAGCTGGGCGCGGCCTTGTTGCTTCAAACGAGCCCGGCCCCGAGTGTCGCGGGCATTGATCCCGCGCCTTATGATCCGGGCCGGTTTGAATAGGTCAGCGGTTGGATAACTGATCCGTCACACTGACGGTCAGCAGGGCGACGGCGAACAGGCTCATCGCGGCGATGACCATCATGGGATAAAGTTCGGCAATCATTCCTTGGCTCCTTGGCTTTTCTGAAAAGGCAGGGATGGCGGCGGAGGAAAGGCGACGCATTGATCCTGATCAAAATTGCCGGTGTTCCGCGCCTTTTTTCGCCGCTTGTCAGATCGCCGCTAAAGCTTTCCCCCGGCAAGCCGATCTAGTCGATGAAGCGCGGTAATCCGCGTTTGCAGGGCTTAACGCCGTATTAACCATTGTCTTTGAGAACTGCTTGCCACGGCTGCCGTGGGGGGCGGTCACGAGGGGGTAAGAGCGAAATGATAACATGGTTCGCACAGAAGGCGCCGATCCGGCAGAAACTGATAGTCGCCTTCGGGCTTTTCGGCGGCCTGCTTTTTGCCGGTGCTTTGACGGCCTATCTCGGCCATGGAAAACTGAGCGATGCAATCGCGGCGGGGGATATGGTCGCCGTGACCGCTGCGCATGACGGCATGCTGGCCTGGGCCTGGATGATTTCCGGCGCTGGATTAGTCATCGGCCTTGCCGCCGCCTGGTACATGCAGGCAGCGATCGCTGATCCTTATGTTTCGACGGTTGAGGACATGGAGGCGCTGGCCTCCGGCAATACCCATATCCAGATCCGCCGCACGGAATATGAAGACTGTGTCGGCCGCCTTTCCCGCGCGATGGTGAAATTCCGGGACCTGGCGCTGGAACGGCAGAATTCCGCGAGCAGCGAAAGCGGCAAGCTGGAGGGCGTCGTCGCCGCTCTAGGCGACGGATTGCGGCGTCTGGCGCAAGGCCACGTCGATCATCGCATTGAAACGCCGTTCCCCGCCGAACTTGAGCAGCTTCGCACCGACTATAATCAGGCGACGGCCGAACTGTGCAAGATGCTTCTGTCGGTCACTGAAACAGCCGACAGCATCAACACCGGTTCGAACGAAATCAGCTCGGCCGCCGAGGATCTTTCCCGCCGTACCGAACAGCAGGCAGCGGCGCTTGAAGAGACAGCCGCAGCCACCAATGAGGTGACGTCGGGCGTCCGCGAGATTGCCCAGCGCGCCGTCAGCGCCAACATGGCCGTGACGGAAGCGCACAAGGAAGCGACCGACGGCGGCCAGACGGTTTCCCGCGCGGTCACCGCCATGGACGAGATCGAAAAGTCGGCGCAGGAGATCGCTCAGATCATCAATGTGATCGACGGCATTGCCTTCCAGACCAACCTGCTTGCCCTCAATGCGGGCGTGGAAGCGGCGCGCGCCGGTGACGCGGGCAAGGGCTTTGCGGTTGTCGCAAACGAAGTCCGCGCCCTGGCGCAACGCTCGGCAGATGCCGCACGCGACATCAAGATTCTCATCAACACCAGCTCCGAACAGGTCGAAAGCGGCGTGCATTTGGTCGGCCAGACCGGGCAGATGCTGGAACGCATCGTCGCCAAGGTGGGCGAGGTTCGCGGCCTCATCAACGACATCTCCGCCTCGACGGAAAGCCAGGCCGCCAATCTGCAACAGGTCAATGGCGCGGTCGGCGACATGGACCGCAGCACGCAGCAGAATGCCGCCATGGTCGAAGAGAGCACCGCTGCCGCCCGCAGCCTTGCCTCCGAAGCGAACGAACTTTTGAAGCTGATCAGCAGCTTCAATCTCGGCCGCTCAGCGAAGACCCCGCATCGGACCGCTGCTCCCAAGGCGGTTTCAGCGGCTCCCCGTCCGGCTCGCAAGGCACCGGTGGTGGCCTTCAACGGCAACGCCGCCGTCAAGGCTGCGCCCGCCGATGACGATTGGACCGAGTTCTGAACAGCAAGGGCGCGCCTGATCGGTGCGCCCTCCCTGCTATTCTTTCAAAAACCCTCTCGCCCGGCCGTTTTCAAGGCGGGCATGACAAAGGGATACTCTAATGGCGATCGACAATAGCTCCAGCAGCAAGCTGGATCGGCGGCTGACCTTTTACGGGTTCGAGCGGAAGGACTATGATCAGTTTCCTGCTATCCGCAAATCACTTGGTCGCCATGTGCAGGCCGCCCTAGAACGGCTCTATGGCGCAATTGCCGTGACGCCCGGCGTCTCCGGGCACTTCTCCTCTCCTGCAGCGGTTCAACAGGCCAGCGCAAAGCAGGCGGATCATTGGGACAAGCTGTTTTCCGGCCCACCCACTGCGCCTTATTATGCGACGGCGGAAAAGATCGGCGCAGTTCATTCGCGGATTGGCCTGGAGCCCAGCTGGTATATCGGCGGATATGCGATTGTCCTCGAACAGCTGATCGCCGCGACCGCGGGAACCGGCATAGCCGGGCCGCTGGGGCAGAAGGCAGTCGCACGGCGTATCGCAGCGCTTGTAAAGACCGCGCTGCTCGATCTGGATATTGCGCTCAGCGCCTATTTCGAAGCCGAAACGGCCAACCGCGAAAATGTGGTGGAGCAGCTTGGCACGGCGTTGAAAAAAATGGCCGAAGGCGACTTGTCCGTGCGCCTGCACGGCCTGCCGGACGCCTACGCAAGGGTTGCCGATGATTTCAACGCCATGGCGGACCAGATGTGCGGCGTGCTGGGTTCGGTGGCGAACAGCGCCGAGAGCGTTCATAACGGTTCGGCTGAGATCAGCGATGCGACCGAGGATCTGTCGCGGCGCACGGAACAGCAGGCCTCCGCACTTGAACAAACCGCTGCTGCGATGGACCAGGTCACTGGCTCCGTTCACGAGATCGCTAAAAGCACGGTGGAGGCCGGCGCGGCCGTATCGGATACCGAGCGGGAGGCAACGCTGGGCGGCGAAGTCGTCAAGCAGGCGATCACCGCCATGGATGGCATTGAAAAATCCTCGTCGCAGATCGCCAACATCGTGACCGTCATCGACGGCATTGCCTTCCAGACAAACCTGCTGGCGCTCAATGCGGGCGTGGAAGCCGCGCGGGCGGGCGACGCGGGCAAGGGCTTTGCAGTCGTCGCCAATGAGGTGCGTGCGCTTGCCCAGCGTTCGGCGGACGCCGCCCGCGACATCAAGGAACTGATCGCCACTAGCTCCGGCCAGGTTGAAAATGGCGTGCGGCTGGTCGGCCGCACGGGCGAGATGCTGGATCACATTGTCGTGCGGATCGGCGAGGTCCGTTCGCTCGTCTCCGAGATTTCCGCCACGACAGAAAGTCAGGCCGCGAACCTGCAACAGGTGAACAAGTCGGTACGCGAAATGGACAAGAGCACACAGCAGAATGCCGCAATGGTCGAACAGAGCACCGCAGCCGCGCGAAGCCTGACATCGGAGGCAGATCAGCTCGCAAGGCTTGTGAACGGCTTCAACATCGCGGGCGGCGCTCTCCCCCAGCTTCGCATGCCGGGTCGGCCCACCGCAACGCGCCTGCGCCGCGCGGGATAATGGAAGAAAGGACTAAAGGCATGAAGACCATAAATCTTCCAGAGGTCGTTGACCGGACAGTCGCCACCGGATTGGCGCTGGAGCTTTCCGACGCGCTTGGCGGCGGGCCTGGCGTGGTGATCGAGGCCAGCAAAGTCCGTCAAATCGGGCAATGCGGCCTGCAGCTTCTGGTCAGTGCCGCAGTCACCGCGGTCAGGCGTGAGCAGGCGTTCTCCGTTGAACAGCCGAGCGAAGCATTTGCGGGCGCGGTCAGGATCGCAGGATTGCAGCGTCATCTTTCCGGCCATGCCGTTCAGGCGCTTTGAGAGGACCAAGGGACATGAACCAGGATGATATCCAGCAGATTTTCCTTCAGGAATGCGATGAAGGGTTGAGCAGCGCCGAAATCGGCCTGATCGCCTGCCAATCCAATCCTCAGGACAGCGAAGCCATCAACAGCATTTTCCGTGCCGTCCACTCGATCAAGGGCGGGGCGGGGGCCTTCGGCTTCACTGCGCTTCAGCAATATACGCACAAGTTCGAAACCGTGCTTGCCCAGGTGCGCGACGGCGAACGGCCATTGACGGGCGGGTTGCTGACTACCCTGTTCAAGGCCTTCGATATACTCACCGACCATGTAAATGCGATCAAGGGCGATTGCGATACGCCAGACGATGCCGAGATGAGCCGTCAGCTCGAAGAGATCGCCCATAGCGCAGCCGAGGGCGGCGATGCGGTTGATGGGGCTGTCGAGGCTCAGCCAGAGGTTGAACCCGCCATTCCCGAAATCGTGGGGCTGGACTTCGATCTTGATGGTTTGCTGAACTCGCTGGACTTGCCTGAAAGCGCCGATGCCCCCGAAAAGGAATGGCTGGTCGTTGTCCGCCCGCTTCCAGCTGCGATGCTGAACGGAAGCGAACCGCTGCTCCTGCTGCGCGAGCTGGTCGATCTCGGCGCGCGTTGCGTCCATGTGGATATAGACGACATACCCGATCTCGATGCGTTCGATGCCGAGGCTGCCTATTTGGAATGGCATTATCGCCTGCCCGCCAGCGTCGCCCGTTCCGATATTGCCGACATTTTCGACTTCATCGGCCCTGCATGCCAGCTGCGCATCGAGGAAGTGGATGCCGAGCCGGTCGTTGAAGAGCCGGAGTTCATGGCCGTAGCGGCCGCTCCAGAGGCGTTGGCGGAGACCATCCCGGCGGCAGCGGCTGCCCCGGTTCAGACGGTCGAGGCCGCAGCGCCGAATACACCAGTTGCCAAGCCCGAAATGCCCATCTCGGGTTCTGCGTCGGCAGCGCCGAAGGCCGGGCAGACCATCCGTGTGGATCTGGAAAAGCTGGATCGACTGGTCAACACGGTAGGCGAACTGGTCATTACGCAGGCAATGCTGGCGCAGCAGCTTTCCACGCAGGGACTGTCGCAGATCGCGGAAGTCGCGGACCTCGACCATCTGACGCGGGAGCTTCAGGATTGCGCCATGTCGATCCGCGCGCAGCCGATCCGTTCGGTCTTCAGCCGCGTGCCGCGCATTGTTCGCGAACTGGAGACGGAAACCGGCAAGCGCGTCCGGTTGGACATCGAAGGCGAGGGGACGGAACTGGACAAGACGGTGGTCGAACGCATCGGCGAGCCGCTGACCCACCTTATCCGCAATGCCATTGATCATGGCCTTGAATCGCCGGAGGATCGGCTGGCGTCGGGCAAGAACGCCGAAGGCGTCGTGCGCCTGAGTGCCGAGCACCGGGGCGGTCGCATCCTCATCTGCGTTTCGGACGACGGACGCGGCATCAATCGCGAACGCGTCTTTGCCAAGGCGGTCGAACGCGGCCTGATCGCGCCCGACGCGCAGTTGAGCGACGAGGAGATCGACAATCTCATCTTCGCACCGGGCTTCTCCACCGCCCAGGTCGTCTCCAACATTTCCGGGCGCGGCGTCGGCATGGATGTCGTGCGGCAGAATGTGCAGGCGTTGGGAGGGCGGATCAGCATTTCGTCCCGTCCCGGCCATGGCAGCACCTTCACACTGGCGCTGCCTCTCACGCTTGCAATTGCAGACGGGATGATCGTCGGCGTGGGTGACCAGACGCTGGTCGTGCCTTTGACCCATATTGTTGAAAGCCTACGTCCGAATCCGCAGGAAGTGCGCCGCCTGGGCGGAGGCAAGTTCATGCTGAATATTCGCGGCCAGTTCCTGCCCGTGCAACATGTCGGCAACAGGCTGGGTATTGAGGGTGCCACAACCGATCCGACCGAGGCGGTGCTGATCGTGGTTGAATCGGAAACCGCGGGCCACTCGGTATTGATGGTCGATGCGATCAAGGATCAGCGCCAGGTGGTCATCAAGAGCCTGGAGACGAACTTCCAGCAGATTGATGGGGTGGCCGGCGCGACCATATTGGGCGACGGCCGGGTGGCGCTGATCCTTGACGTCGAAAGCATTGTTGCGGCGGAACTGGGCCGCACGCGCCTGGCCGAGGCGGCATGAGCGCGCTCGCCGCCACCAAGAGCCCGTATGAAGGGGCGGTCGATTTCGCCTACTCCAGGGAGGATTTTCAGGCGCTGTCGAAGCTCGTCTACGCCGATGCCGGCATTGTCATGCCGGAAGGCAAGGCGATGCTCATCTATTCCCGCCTCACCAAATATCTGCGGGAACGGGAGGTTACGACCTTTGCCGAATATCTGCGCCTCCTGAACACAGATGCGGGCGAACGGCGGCGGGCGATCAATGCGCTGACGACGAACCACACGAAATTCTTTCGTGAGAACCACCATTTCGAGCACTTCGCGCGTGAAGTGCGGCCGGTGCTAGTGCGCCGGGCCTTGGGTGGTGGCCGGGTGCGCATGTGGTCGGCCGGCTGTTCCAGCGGGGAGGAAGTCTATTCCCTGATCATGACCCTGCTCGGCGATGACAAGACGATGGGGCAGCGGATCGCAGGAAGCGATATCGCGCTTTTGGCGAGCGACCTGGCGGATCATGTGATCGAAGCGGGCAACGCGGCGACCTATCCGGCCCATGTTACCGAGGAAATGCCCCTCCGCCTCAAACAGAATTGGGTCGTTACGAACGGTGCCAATATCACGATGTCGGACACGGTTCGCAGCCTTGTTCGGTTCCGGCAGCTAAACCTGCTCGGCAACTGGCCGTTAAAAGGTATGTTCGATGTAATTTTCTGCCGGAATGTCATGATCTATTTCGACGAACAGACCAAGGCAAAGCTGCTCGATCGGCTGTGTGCGACGCTGCAGCCGGGCGGCTATCTCTATATCGGCCATAGCGAACGGCTGGTCGGTCCAGCCGCGGAATATTGCGAGCCTGTCGGTCCCACCATTTACAGAAAGCATGCAGAATGACCGTCAGAGCCATTGTCGTCGATGATTCCCCCACCATGCGCGCGCTGCTGAGCGCCAGCCTGAACCGTGATCCCGAAATCAAGGTTGTCGGCGCGGCCAGCAATGCGCTGGAAGGGCGGCAGCTCATCAAGGAGCTCAATCCCGATGTCATTACCCTGGACATCGAGATGCCAGGCATGAGCGGCCTTGATTTCCTGGAAAAGATCATGACCCTGCGCCCGATGCCGGTCGTGGTTGTCTCCGGCCTTACCCACAAGGGCGCGGAAACGACGATGCGCGCGCTGGAGCTGGGTGCGGTCGATTGCTACGCAAAGCCGCAGGGGCCGTTCAATGACAATGAACTGGCGGACATCGTCCGCCATGCGGCGCGCAGCCGTATTCGCAAGGTCGAGCCGCGCCAGGCGGTGACCCGCAGTGCCGCCGAATTTCGGCCCAACGGCAACATCATCGCCATCGGATCATCGACGGGCGGCGTAGAAGCGCTGATTCAATTGCTGCAGGGCTGGCCCGACAATTGTCCCCCGACCCTGATCGTGCAGCATATCGGGTCGAATTTTTCGGCGGCGCTGGCGTCGCGGCTCGACAGTCACTGCGCCGCGAAGGTGCAACTGGCCGAGCATGACCAATTCCTGGAAAACGGCCATGTCTATATCGCGCCGGGCGGAAGCCATCTGACAGTCCATTCGGCGCAGCGGCCTTATTGCCGGCTGACCGATGCCGACCCGGTAAGCGGGCATAAACCCAGCGTCGATGTGCTGTTCGCCTCTGTCGCGAAGGTCGTCGGTTCGCGCGCGGTCGGCGCGATCCTGACCGGCATGGGCAGCGACGGCGCACGCGGTCTGCTGGAAATGCGCAACACGGGCTGCGTGACATTTGCCCAGGATAAGGACAGTTGCGTCGTTTACGGAATGCCCCGCGCTGCTGTCGAACTCGGCGCTGCCGCCAATGTCTTGCCGCTTGGCGCCCTGGCCGGAAGGATCATCGACCAATGTCATGCATGACCCATCCGGAAAATCGCATCAATGTCATTCAGGGCACGACAAAGGTGACGTCCGACCC
>Ga0307412_10000395_pt1 | contig 26866 bp, 23 predicted proteins | sample DK1Cmetagenome_3_FD_203823 | JGI IMG/M metagenome (GOLD analysis project Ga0307412, IMG submission 203823) | Maize rhizosphere microbial communities from greenhouse at UC Davis, California, United States - DK15-C-1 | ecosystem: Host-associated > Plants > Roots > Rhizosphere > Soil | place: USA...
TTTCATTAAAGAATCAAAATCCAATTCTTTCTGCATTAAGCTCTCTTCTGGTTTGTCTAAAATCAGTTTTTCTAAAGCTTGAGTTAATTGACGGATTAATCTTAAGGTGAATTCTTTATCTGTGATCATAGTTTGGTTTAAAGATTAAAGTTTATGTTTAAGTTATGGTGATTTCGAGAGCCTCAATCATCAACTTGTAAATAAATTTTCAACATTATTAATATCCACATTGATGGCTGAGGCTCTCGATGCTACGTGTTTTAAAATTTAAGCAAAGAAAAGATAAGCCAAAGCAATCGCAGTAATAACTCCCACAAGATCCGCCAGAAGCATAGCAATCACCGTATATCTCGTATTCTTCACGGCTACGGCTCCAAAATAAACTGCAATCACATAAAAAGTCGTATCTGAGCTTCCCTGAAGAACCGCTGCCAATTTCCCCTGGAAACTATCTGCTCCAAAAGTTGCCATTGTATCGACCATCATTCCACGAGCTCCGGAACCGGATAAAGGTTTGATTAAAGCCGTTGGAAGGCCGTCTACAAATCTTGCGTCTAAATTTGCGCTATAAGCAACCCACTTCATTCCGTCGATGATCACATCAAAAACTCCTGAAGTTCTTAAAAGAGAAATAGCAATCAACATTCCGACTAAATAAGGAATAATCTTTACACAAGTCCAGAAACCCTCTTTCGCTCCTTCAATAAAAGCATCAAAAACATTAATTTTTTTATAAACGGCTCCCAAAACTATCGCCACGAAAATGAAGAGGATCAATCCGTTACTTAGAACTTTACTGAAATCATCCAATTCGTCTTTACTTAATTGAACCAGATATACAACCAGCAAAGCAATAATTGCCGAAATCCCTCCGACATAAGCTATGACAACGGGTTTCAATAAATTTATTTTCTGATATAAAGAAACAATAATCATGGCCGCTAAAGTAGCCGCAAACGTGGCGATCATACACGGCAGGAAAATATCCGTCGGTGTTTTTGAACCCATCGAAGCTCTGATTGCGATAATAGAAACCGGAATCAACGTCATTCCACCGGCATGAAGACAGAGGAACATGATTTGTGAATTGCTTGCCGTGTCTTTATTTGGATTCAAAGTTTGCAGACTTTCCATGGCTTTTAAGCCAAAAGGTGTTGCCGCATTATCCAGCCCTAAAAGATTCGCACTGAAATTCATCAGCATGTGTCCAAAAGCAGGATGGTTTTTAGGAATTTCAGGAAATAATCTGGAGAAAAAAGGTTGAATAAACCGGCTTAAAAGATTGATTCCACCTGCTTTTTCTGCAATACTCATGAATCCCATGAATAAGGTCATAATTCCAATTAAACCGATACAGATTTTTACCGCAGTTTCAGAAGTTCCGATCACGCCGTCTGCCTCTTGAACACGATAAACTTTTACATCCTGTTTCAGAGAATCTGTTTTATAATGAATTCTGCTGTCAGCAAAATCGGGCTTTTTCATCAGGCTGTCCCGCACAATAGGAGAGAGCGTGTTCATTTTCTGTGTTGCAATCTGCACCGTATCACCACCTTTCCCAACAACCATATCATTAAAAATGGTTTTGTAATGGCTTGATGAGATGTATTTTATACTTGCAATAGCGATGGCAATGATAATGAAAGCCGACCAAATTCTGCTGAGAACCATTTGATTAAATTAATATTGTTTAAACTTATCAAAAAAACTTCAGATTACAAAAACTTCCTCCTCTATCTTCTTTTTTAAAAGCTTAATCCCGCTATCCACTGTATCTTTTTTGTTACGGCCTCCGCTTTGCTCTGGCCGCAACAAAAAAGGATGCCGTTTCTATCGGGGCTAGGTGGTAGACGTGAATTTTACTTGTAAGAGAATTGTTAATCTAACATAGTAAATTGACAATTAACCATTGACAATTCATTTTAAAAACCACCCCGTCAAAAATTCTTGCGAATTTTCGCCACCCCTCCAGAGGAGGGGAATTTTATAACCGCTACAACTATCCGTCATTGCGAATAGACAGAAAGTTTGCGAACGTAGTTCAGAAGCGACGAAGCAATCTCTTCTAAAAAACATTAAACTTATATTAAATAAAAGAATAGTTACTTCTCGTCTAAATACACTAAGAATCCCTCAAAATCATCATCCAGATTTTTCAGAACTTTGGCGTTTGCCATTTTTTTCTCGAGGGCATCAATAAAAAAGCCTTTTTCAAAAAACTGACGATGAATTCCGGGTAATAATTCCATGAAATAATCCATACCGATTTTATTGTTGTGAAGGTCCATTTTTGTTTCCAGTGGCTTGTTCGGAAACAAGTCTTCATGCATATCGGTGATTCTTTTACAAAAATCCAGTGCTTTTTGGGGTGAGGAAACCTTACAGCAATACATCATGATGAAACAAGTCCAGAGCGCGTGCCTGAAAGCATTTCCTATCCCGTTGTTAGAGGCCGTTTTCGGGAATTTCTTCTGAGCGATGGTAAATGCCTGAACCGTTGCATGGAAACTTAACAAAGAGAAAACAGGATGTGGCAGAATAAGCGATAAAAGACGTATGATTTTTTTAAAGCTTAAAGTCTTAATCGTATTAAAAAATATTCTGAAAGTTCTCATAAATAAAAATCTCTCCCCAATTAGAGAGAGATTGTAGTATTTTGTTACAATTGTTTAAGCATTTACTGCTAATAATTTAACAGTCTTGGCAACAGTATCCTGAATTTCAGTTCTTTTCACAATGAAATCCACGAATCCTTTCTCCTGAAGGAATTCCGATGTCTGGAAGCCTTCTGGTAAGTCTCTACCAATCGTTTCACGGATAACTCTTGGCCCCGCAAAACCGATTAAAGCTCCCGGCTCAGCCATGATAATATCTGCTGTCATCGCGAAAGAAGCTGTGATTCCTCCAAAAGTTGGGTCACAAAGATAGGCGATGTATAAAAGGCCTGCTTCTGAAAGCTGCGCCAATTTTGCCTGTACTTTGGCCAACTGCATCAGAGAATAAGTTGCTTCCTGCATTCTCGCTCCTCCTGACTGACAAATAATCATGTAAGGAAGCTTGTTTTTGATACAGTAATCTATCGCTCTTCTGATTTTTTCACCCATCACAGATCCCAAAGATCCACCAATAAAGGCAAAATCCATACAGGAAACTACCATTTCGGTTCCTTTTACAGTTCCTACAGCATTTCTGATGGAATCCGTAAGTTTTGTTTTGGCTCTTACTTCTTTTAAACGGTCTGCGTAAGGTTTTGTATCTTTAAAGTTAAGGATGTCAATACTTTCAACATTTGCGTCTAGTTCAGTGAATTTACCTTCATCAAAAAGGATTTCAAAAAATTCTGCACTTCCTATTCTTACGTGAAATCCGTCTTCCGGAGAAACATAATTATTCCTCCTCAATTCATCATGTTCCACTACTTTTCCTGACGGAGTCTGATGCCAAAGCCCTTTTGGAACATCTTTTTTCTCGTCGGTAGAGGTCGTAATGTTTTTTGCTTTTCTTTTAAACCAGTCGAATGCCATATTGTCTATAATTGATATGTGATAAATGATAAGAGATGAAGAAAGCGGTTTAGAAAATCACTTATCATTCATCTTTTATCAGTTATAATTTATTTAAGCGTATTTACGTTATTTAAATCTTCAAACGCTTTTACCAATCTTGTTGAGAAAGTTTCCTCACCTTTTCTAATCCAAACTCTTGGATCATAGAATTTTTTGTTTGGTTTTTCTTCTCCTTCAGGGTTTCCGATTTGAGTTCTTAAATAATCGATATTGTTTACCATGTAATCTCTAACTCCTTCAGTATAAGCAAATTGAAGATCTGTGTCGATATTCATTTTGATAACACCGTAGTCGATCGCCTCTCTGATTTCTTCCAAAGTAGATCCTGAACCTCCGTGGAATACGAAGTTGATCGGCTTAGCAGCAGTCCCGAATTTTTCCTGAACGAATTTTTGAGAATTATCAAGGATTTTTGGTGTAAGAACCACGTTTCCTGGCTTGTAAACTCCGTGTACGTTACCGAAAGCAGCAGCAATGGTAAAGTTTTCAGAAATAGCCTTCAGTTTTTCGTATGTATATGCTACATCTTCCGGCTGAGTATATAATTTTGAGTTATCAACATCTGAGTTGTCAACACCGTCTTCTTCACCACCTGTAACCCCGATTTCTACTTCAAGAGTCATTTGCATTTTTGCCATTCTTTCGAAATATTTAGCAGAAATTTCTAAGTTTTCTTCTAAAGATTCTTCAGAAAGATCAAGCATGTGAGATGAGTAAAGAGATTTTCCTGTCTGCTTGAAGAATTCTTCGTTGGCATCCATTATGCCGTCGATCCAAGGTAATAATTTCTTTGCACAGTGGTCTGTGTGAAGAATTACAGTAGCTCCGTAAGCTTCTGCAAGGGTATGAATATGTTTTGCTCCAGCGATAGCTCCTAAAATAGCAGCTTTCTGTCCGTCATTGCTTAATCCTTTTCCTGCGTTGTAAACAGCACCTCCATTTGAGAACTGAATAATAACAGGTGAGTTTAATTTTGAAGCAGTTTCCATTACTGCATTTACGTTGCTGGAACCAACTACGTTTACTGCCGGTAATGCAAATTTATTTTCTTTAGCATACTGAAAAATATCAGTAACTAACTGACCTGTGGCAACTCCTGCCGGAAAAATTCTACTCATGTTTTACTTTTTAGTATAAATTATTAGGGTGTTTGTAAAATTCCTGTAAAGGTAATAATTTTTAAGATATTCTTAATTTCTTTTGTCCCTTCCCCAAAGTAGCTTCTGGCGGATGGTTTCATAAAAACTTAAATTGTTGGGCTGCACCAGTAAAATCTGAAAACCTGCCTTTCTGATAACAATTTCTTTATCTGTTTCTATGTGTATCAATCGGGAATCCAGTGAAAGCGAGTATTGAGGAACCCGACTTTCTACCTTAAATTTAATTTCAACTCTGTCGTTTACAACCAGCGGCCTTACATTCAAATTGTGAGGCGCGATCGGGGTAATGACAAAATTTTCGTTGTTTGGGGAAATGATAGGCCCGCCACAGCTTAAAGAATAAGCCGTAGAACCCGTTGGTGTGGAAACAATGACGCCGTCTCCCCAGAAAACATTTAAAAATTCATCATTAATATAAGAATCCACCGTTACCATCGATGTTGTTTCTTTTCTGGAAACGGTAACATCATTTAAGGCATACGGGAAAAAGTCCTGCAAAACAGGAGAAACCACTTCTATCACAGAGCGGCGGCTTGTTTTTACATCTCCTTTCAGAATAGAATCTAATTCCTTAAAGGCTTCTTCTTTGGTAAAACTTGCCAAAAATCCCAGTCTTCCAGTATTTACGCCCACAATAGGGATTTCAAGGTCTTCAATAAAGGTTAAAGAATTAACAATCGTTCCGTCTCCACCGAAGGTAAAGAAAAGATCTACTTCCTTATCTATAAGGTCCTGCTTGCAATTAAATGTTTCAAAAATCTTTGAAAACTGAAGTGCTTCAGCCATTTCGTCGTACAAAACAGATTTTACGTTCCTGTTTTCAAGCTCTGAAATAAATTTGCTTAAATATAAAAAAGTATCAAGATCTTTTTTCTGAGAATATATGGCTGCCTTCATTAGTTTTATATTTCTATAAATTTCTGGAAAAATCCGAATCTGTCTTTAAATAAATCCGATTTTTCATCAGAATAGTATTTTTCAACGATTCTATAATCATACCGGTCAAATGTTTCATCAATGGAACTCAGGTTTTCATTGCTGATTTTTATCGTCACATGAATTTCTTCATCAGACATAAAACTGATAAATGCACCATAAAATTTAGAATTATTACTCTCCACAATATTGGCGATCTCCGTCATGGAATATTTTCTGGAAGGCACTTCTACCGTAAGAATTGCTCCTGATTCTGAAAATAAAGGATATTTCGATAAATCCTGGAAAATATCTTCACACCCGATATACCCCAAGTACTTTTCTGCCTTGTTGATGACAGGAATTACATTGGCGTTGAATGTATAAAACAATCGGATACTGTCCATAATGTTATTATCTTCAAGAATCGCAAAACGTTCGATCTGATGTTCCAGATCTTTCAGGGTTCCTTCTTCTTCGTAAAGAAAATCCTGGGCAATTGCCCCGTAAAAGTGATGAGATTTTTTGATGAAAATATGGGAATATCCAAATGCTTCTAACATGTCTCTTGCTGATTCTATTGAGTCAGTCAGGCTAAAACACGGGTAATCTTTTGAGATATAGTCCTTGATAAACATTGTGCTAATTTATAAAAAATTAAACGAAGATTTTTTTGAAAGCGTATTTTTTTTCTGGGCAAATCAAAAAAACAATTTCAAAATTTGTTTGTGATGAAAAAAAAGTTACCTTTGTAGCCTTTCATTTTTACTTTTTATTAGATTTATTTCAAACTGCACTGTCTATTAAGGACTTCTGCAGTTTTTTTATTTTAAAGCTTTTGCGAACTCCCACATTACAATTCCGCCACACACACTTACATTTAATGAATGCTTGGTTCCCAATTGTGGAATTTCAATAAAAGAATCTATATTGTGAAGAGCTTCATCACTGATTCCTTCCACTTCATTCCCTAAAATAACAGCATATTTTTTTGATTTTTCGATGGTAAAATCAGTGATCATCCGGCTATCAGTTGTCTGCTCAATCCCTACAATTTCAAAACCCTGAGATTTCAGATCGTTAATTGTAGTGTTAATATCGTTTTCGTGGCTCCAGTCAACACTTTCAGTGGCACCCAAAGCAGCTTTGTGAATTTCACGATGAGGCGGCTGAGGTGTAATCCCACAAAGAATAATTTTTTGAATCAAAAAAGCGTCTGCCGTCCGGAAAGTTGCCCCCACATTGTGCATACTTCTGATATTATCCAAAACCACTACCAATGGGATTTTTTCAACAGTTTTGAATGTTTCCACGTCTATTCTGTTGAGCTCTTCCAGTTTTAATTTGTGTACCAATGTTTCTTTATTAAGTTTAAAAAGCAAAAATAATAGTTTTTTAGCAAATTGTTTTTCGAAATATTAAGTACTATTTCAATCCCATAATCTGGTGAACACTTCTTTCAATATTTTGCGAGATAGTTTCCATCGGGATATCGTTTTCATCATTATTGAACGGATCTTCAATTTCCTCGGCGATCAATTCAAGGCTCATCAAAACATAGTAGACAAAAACAGTCAAAGGAATAATAAAGAAACCAATTGAAACCACATAAGCAACCGGTAAAGCCAAAACATAAAGGATGATAAATTTTTTCACAAAAGAAGAATAAGAATATGGGATCGGAGTATTTTTGATTCTTTCGCAACCGCCGCAAACATCCAGAAACCCGGAAAGCTGAGTGTCAAGGTATAACATTTCGATATCTGATATTTTACCCTCTTTTTTTAATTGATTTAATTTATGGGTTAAAAGAATAACAATTTCGCTCGGACCATGATGTTTTATATATTCTTCAATTTCAGAATAATCTTCGTCCAAGGCCAATCTTGTGGATTCTTTTGAAAGATGTTTCGCCAGGAAATGAGGAAAGAATTTTAAATATCTTGCAATCTGTTCTGCATCCTGTCTGTCATTTTCGAGAATGGCGTTGATTTTTATGGCAAAATTCCTTGTGTCATTCACCAGTCTCCCCCAAAGTTTTCTCCCTTCCCACCATCTGTCATACGCCGTATTGGTCCTAAAAACCAATAATAAAGAAAGCACAAAACCCAGCAAAGAATGAATCAGGCTCACATTGTTGACCGCAGATTTTGAAGAAAGGTGGAGATATTCTACTTCCAGAAATTCTATTCCCCAGGAATACAATCCTACCACAATCATTGTTGGGAAAAGGATTTTCAAGGTGTCACTTTGATGTAAGCTGAAAAGGATTTTCAGAAAATGTTTCGTATTGTAAACTCTCATAAATTGTTAGTTATACAAATATAAATTTTTTCATTTATCCATGCTTTACGGGAAACCATAATCTTTTTAAGGCTGTACATTCTTTCTTTGTTAAAAAAATAAAAATGGGATATTATAGAAAAGGTCATTTCCGAAGAGATGGGAAGTGGGTAAGCGGACATTATGTAAGCACATTTGGGCGTGGAAGAAGGAAATCAAAAAGCCCACAAGGCTGTGCTGTAGTTATTTTCGGAGGAATAATTTCAGTGCTGATTTATCTTTTAAATTAAAATTGACAATTAAAAGGTGAAATGATAAACGAATATTAATTTTAAAAATTTTTTAGATTTAAAAAACATTACTTTTATTTGCATTTTAAATACCACACAAAATGATTCTCGAAAACGTTGATGTAGTAACTGATATTAGTAAAGAAGATTTTCAGAAAAATTATTTCAAAAAGCATAAACCTCTTTTGATTAAAAATTTTGCGAGTCGATGGGACGCTTTCGATCAGTGGAATTTTGATTTTATCCGTGAAAAAGCTGGAGACCAGGAAGTTCCATTGTATGATAACAAACCTGCGGATGCTTCCAAAAGTTCCGATGCGCCCGTTACCCACATGAAAATGAAGGATTATATTGATACCATAAAAAGTAAGCCTTCAGACCTTCGTATTTTCTTTTACATCATCACAGACAGGCTTCCGGAATTGTTGAAAAACTTCACGTATCCTGATCTGGGAATGAAATTTTTTAAGAGACTTCCAACATTGTTTTTCGGTGGAAGTGAGGCTCATGTTTTAATGCATTATGATGTAGATCTGGGAGATTTTCTTCATATTCATTTTGAAGGCAAGAAGAGAATTTTATTATTCGATCAAAAGCAGTCTCCGTTTTTATATAAAGTTCCATTATCTGTACACACAATCTATGAGGTGGATTACGAAAATCCCGATTACGAAAAATTTCCCGCTCTGAAACACGCCAAAGGCTTTGAAATCTTCATGGAACATGGTGATGCACTTTTCATTCCGGGAGCATTCTGGCATTTCAACAGGTATTTGGAACCCGGTTTTTCAATGTCGCTTCGTGCGCTTCCCAATAAGCCGAATGTCATCGCAAATATGCTGTATCACGTTTTTATCATGAGATTTACGGATAAATTAATGCGTAAAATTTTTAAAGGTAAATGGGTGAATTACAAACAGAAATGGGCTTATAAAAAGAGTTCCCAAGCTTTGGAAAGTCATTTAAACAATAGATGATTTTTTATTTCCCACAGATTTCACGGATTTACACAGATGATTGCGCATATTTTTTGTAGAAATTAAAACAGAAACATCTGTGTAAATCCGTGGGAAAAATTATTTTAAATTATTAAGCATTTTAATCCTTCTATTTTATTTCATACTTTTACGATCCCAAATTTTAACAATAATTTTTAATGGCAAAGGCGACGAAAGAAAAGAAGGAAACCCCGTTAATGACGCAGTACAACACCATCAAGGCAAAATATCCTGATGCGCTTTTACTATTCAGAGTGGGAGATTTTTATGAAACTTTCGGGCAGGATGCTATTAGAACTTCTCAGATTTTAGGTATTGTTTTAACGAAAAGAGCGAATGGAGAAGGACACATCGAATTGGCTGGATTTCCGCATCACTCCGTAGATTCTTACTTGCCAAAACTGGTAAGAGCCGGAATGAGAGTTGCTATTTGTGATCAATTGGAAGACCCAAAAACAGTCAAAGGAATTGTAAAAAGAGGAGTTACAGAATTGGTGACTCCAGGTGTTACATTCAATGATCAGGTTTTAAGCTCAAAAAAGAATAATTTTCTGCTTTCGCTCCATAAGGAAAAAGAGAAATTTGGGATTGCTTTAGTTGATATTTCTACAGGAGAATTCCTGGTGAGTGAAGGAAATTTGGAAAAACTGCTTCACATCGTCGGTACTTTTGATCCGAGTGAAATCATTTACCAGAGAAGCGTTCAACTTCCGGAGCAGCTTAAAAATAAAAGTGCTTTCAAACTTGAAGACTGGGCTTATCAATACAATTTTGCATACGAAAAACTCACGAATCACTTTAAAACCAATTCCTTAAAAGGTTTTGGAGTCGAAAATCAACCGTTGGCCATTACGGCGGCGGGAGCTATTTTTGCTTATCTTGTGGAAGATACCCACCACAATTTGCTTTCCCACATTACAAAACTTCAGGTTATTCCGCAGGAAGATTATCTGATGATGGATAATTTTACCTTGAGAAATCTTGAAATTGTGTATCCAAGCAATCCACAGGGGAAGTCATTGTTAGATATTATCGACAAAACATCAACTCCGATGGGAGGAAGATTGTTGAGAAGGAGAATTATTCTACCTTTAAAATCCGTCAATGAAATCAACAGAAGACTTTCTCTGATTGATTTTTTAAACGAAAATGACAATCTTAAATATGAAATCTGTCAATTATTAAGATCAATATCAGATTTAGACCGATTGATGGGAAAACTGGCAGCAGAAAAAATTTCACCGAAAGAATTAGGTTATCTCCGTCAGAGTTTAATTAATATTCATAAAATTAAGGCTTTACTGCATCCTCATGCTGATGTTTTGGCCTGGCTTGAACCTTTGTATGACCAGGATGAACTGATAAAATGTCTTCAAAACCATTTGAATGAAGAGCTTCCTGTAAATCTTGCAAAAGGAAATGTCATTAAAGAAGGAATTTCCGAAGAGCTGGACAGATTGAGAGGGCTTCAGTCTAAAGGCCGTGGCTTCCTGGACGAAATGTGTCAGAGAGAAATTGAAAGAACGGGAATTACAAGCCTTAAAATTGATTTTAATAATGTTTTCGGATATTTCATTGAAGTTCGAAATACACATAAAGACAAAGTTCCGAGCGATTGGGTGAGAAAACAAACGCTTGTCAACGCGGAAAGATATATTACGGAAGAACTAAAAGAATATGAAAATCAGATTCTTGGGGCAGAAGAAAAAATTAGCGTTTTAGAAAACCAGCTTTATAGGAATGTCTGTGCTGAAACGATGATTTATATCGACCAGATTCAGGAAAATTCAAATATTATTGCGCAGCTTGATGTTGCGGTTGGGTTATCGGAACTTGCTGTTTCTGAGAGTTATACAAAGCCGGTTTTAAATGAAAGTTTTGCAATTGATTTAAAAGAAGCAAGACACCCGATCATAGAAAATGCGCTTCCTTTGGGAGAAAAATATATCCCGAATGATATTTTCTTAGATAAAGATTCTCAGCAGATTATCATGGTTACCGGACCGAACATGGCGGGTAAATCGGCGATTCTTCGTCAGACCGCAATTGTGTGTTTAATGGCTCAGATTGGAAGTTTTGTTCCTGCAAAATATGCCGAAATCGGAATTTTAGATAAAATTTTTACAAGAGTAGGAGCAACGGACAATATTTCTGCCGGTGAATCAACTTTTATGGTGGAAATGAATGAAGCAGCGAATATTTTAAATAATATTTCCGAAAGAAGTTTAATTCTTTTAGACGAAATCGGGCGTGGAACTTCCACATATGACGGGGTTTCTATTGCCTGGGCGATCGCGGAATATCTTCATCAACACCCGACGCAGGCGAAGACATTGTTTGCAACCCATTATCACGAATTGAACGAAATGACTGTGAATTTCGAGCGTGTGAAAAATTTCCACGTTTCTATTCAGGAAAATAAGGGTAATATCATCTTTTTAAGAAAATTAATTCCCGGAGGAAGTGAACATAGTTTCGGTATTCATGTGGCAAAACTGGCGGGAATGCCTTCAAAAGTGGTCAACAGAGCCAATGAAATTCTTAAAACGTTAGAAGCGAGCAGAGCCCAGAGTGGTTCTTCTGAAAACATAAAAAGGGTAACCGAAGAAAATATGCAGTTGTCTTTCTTCCAATTGGATGACCCAGTTTTGGAAAATATCCGTGAAGAGCTGACTAAAATTGATATTAATACCTTGACGCCGATAGAAGCATTAATGAAGCTGAATTCTATTAAAAAAATGATTGGTGGATAAGATATAAGTTTATCCTAATTAATCAAAACTTATTTTCATTGGAACTTTAAATCTTGACCGGACAACTTGCCCGTTATGCTCACCTGGAATCCATTTTTGTTTTATTTTAGAAACGGTTCTTTCAGCCTCTTTATTGAATGACTCATTTTCACCAGAAGCTTTAATATTGCTTATTGATCCGTCTTTTTCTACGACAAATACTAACTCACAAGATATTAAACCTTTATCAGCAATTACTTTTTTCAGCCTGAATTTTTCCAAAAATATTTTTCTAAAAGTATTAATTCCGCCGGGAAAATCGGATTGCTTTGTAATATTTAAATCGTTTATTTCAGTTGTTCCTTTCATATTTTCCTGAGAAAAAGCAAAGCCGCTGAAAAGCATACAGAAGCATAAAATTATATTTTTCATCATATTGTTTTGTGCAAAAATAGTAATTAATATTTCTTCAAAGTTAAAGGAAAAGTATACATATAGCGAACCGGCTCTCCATTGATTGTCGCGGGTTTCCATTTCACGAACAGCCTTCTTACAGCAACTTCTGCGGCTTGCGAGTGTTTTTTATCGTCCCCGGTTGCGGTTACATATCTTACGTATCCCGTTTTTTCAATAATAAAATAAACTCTTGTATTAATCTTGCTTGATTTCACATCAATTACATCCATACTTTCTGCAAATTTCCTTTTGAAAGTATCCATTCCGCCAGGAAATTCGGGGGCTGTATCTGCTTTGGTAACAACGTCATCCAGCTTCATTTTTGTTTTTAAAACGGCATAATCCGGAAGTTGTGATACGCTGCTGAATTCCTGAGCAAAAACCGAAACACTTAAAAAAAGACCTAGAAAGAGTATTATTTTCTTCATATTGATAAAAATAGTTTATCTTTTTTGGAAGCAAAAAAAGAGCCGAAGCTTAAGATTTTAATAAAGAATGCCGAAAATAAGATCAAATATTATCGTAAAGCTTCTAATTAATTGAAAATATTTTAAACAAAATTTTAGAAATTGAATTCATAAGCTTTGGTTTACAATATTTTACTAATTTTGAATATGAAGAATTTAATCAAAATATTATTTCTGTTTTTAGGATTTGCTATCAGTGCCCAACAGCAAGCCGTAGAATCCATAAAATACGAAGAACTTGAAAAAAGAATTCAGCAGGAAAAAGATAAGTTGCTTGTCGTGAATTTCTGGTCGACAACCTGTGCTCCGTGCGTTAAGGAATTACCTGATTTTATGGAAATTAATAAGAAATATGTTGGTGATCAAAAGTTTAAAATGATTTTGGTTTCCCTGGATAGATTAGTGGATAAGGAAAGAGTTATTAAATTCATTAAAAATAAAAACCTCACCGCCGAAGTAATTTTACTGGATGATATCAAAAGAATGAATACATGGATTCCTCGTTTTGAGAAGAACTGGGACGGAAATATTCCGGTGACAATTTTCTATAAAAATGGTGAAAAAATTCATTTCAACGACGGTGAAATGAGTAAAGAAGATCTGGAAAATACAATTGTAAAAAATTTACCTTAAACAAATATCTTATGAAAAATTTTAAAATTTTAATAACAGCTGTTATTGTTGGACTTGGATTGTTAAGTTTCACAACAGGAACAGATCATAACGGGCCTCAAAAAGAGAATAAATCTTCTGCAAAAGGGTATGAAATAGGAGACGAAGCAACCGATTTCAAACTAAAAAATATTGACGGAAAAATGGTTTCTCTAAATGATTTTAAGTCAGCAAAAGGCTTTATCGTGATTTTTACCTGCAACCATTGTCCTTATGCAAAAAAATATGAAGACAGAATCATAGAACTGGACAAAAAATATAAGTCTCAAGGTTATCCAGTAATCGCCATCAACCCAAATGATCCAGCTGTTCAGCCTGAAGACAGCTATCAGAAAATGATTGAAAGAGCAAAACAAAAGAGCTTTACATTTCCGTATTTAATGGATGATGGCCAGAAAATTTTCCCTCAATATGGAGCTACAAAAACACCTCACGTTTTTCTTCTGCAAAAAGAAAATGGAAAAAATATCGTGAAATACATCGGAGCCATCGACAATAATTACGAAAACCCAAATGATGTTTCAGAATATTACGTGCAGGACGCCGTAAATTCCTTGCTTAAAAATGAGCCGATAAAAATGACAAAAACAGTCGCCATCGGATGCACGGTGAAAGTAAAGAAATAAATATATATTTGTAAAATTAAAAAATCGGGATTCGTTTGAATACCGATTTTTTATGCTTAAAAATTTAAATGATGAAATTCAAATTCAGTTTAAAATATTTTCTTTTAACAATTGTTATTTTCTTAATTGAAGTCTTAATTGCCACCAAATTAAAAGACATCTTCTTTGTAAGAGCCTATCTCGGAGATGTAATTGTGGTAATATTAATGTACACTTTTATTAAAAGTTTCATTGAAATTAATAACAATCAAAAACTCATTCTCGGGATTTTTATTTTTTCATGTTTAGTGGAATTTGCGCAATATTTTACCGTCGCTGATAAGCTTGGATTACAGCCGGGAAGCGTGATGTATATTGTGGTCGGAAATTCCTTCTCGTGGATTGATATTTTATGTTATGCTGCCGGATGTTTGTTGTTGTATATTTTTATTGCAATTAACAATTTTAAAGAAAAAATTTAATTATCTTCCAAAACTATCATATTTATCTTCAGCATATTTTATAAAACGGTTCAGAAGAGCCACATTTTCTTTTTCCATCGGGGAAAGATCATTATCAACATTGTTGGAAACGGGGATGTACCAATCCGTCTGCTCGAAGAAATTCCTGTAAGTCGACTTTTTAAAAGAATATCCGTGTCTCGCAAAAACCGAATTTTTAATGATTTCCATATCCAGTTTCCTAAGGTTTTTAAGATCTTTTTCCGTAAGTTTTTGCTTGGAGGCATTTAAATTAAATACAGCATCGGACGCCACTCTGTTTTTTGAAGCCGTGAAAGTTTCGGTTTTTCCGGTTTGTTCATCAGTATACTTTTCGACAAAATCTTTCGGATTTTCCCAATCGATGAGGTCGTTGTCCTTACTTAGCATAAAATTAGGATTGTAAACAAACTCTTTTTTAATCAGCTTTAAAGTTTTGGAAGGAGCTTTTACAGCGGATTTGTTGAAGGCCGTCCAATGTCCTGTTAAGCTGTCGTTATTTAACTTAATTTCAAATCTTCCATCCGTTTTATCACTTCCCGGTTCATCCAAAACAAATGATTTTGAAGCCCCATTGAAAACCCCGCGGAAAGGCCGTTGATTCCCTTCTACAATACTTTGTCCGTAAACGCTATCCTTTGTAATTCTATTGATTTTTAAGGAAATCTTTTTATATATTTCGCCTTCGTATTCCTCACCATCTTCGGGCGTAATCATTCCTTTTCCGGCAAAATCTCCCATATAAATGCCATAATATTCCGTATAAATTTCAGGAATTACCAGTGAATCTTTTTTAACGGTAAGACTGTCTTTTGAATTATTTATGGTTTGTGAATCTTTTTTACAGCCAGTCAAAGTGATTGTAAATAAAGAGATTAATGTCAATTTTAAAATTTTCATATAAGTTTTTTTGCGATTAAATATTCAATTAAAATAATATTCGGAATCCAGCCGAGCCAGGCAATAATTTGGTAAACATCCATGGGACTTGGGTGAAATAAATATACAATAATTACCTTCCACATTCTTAAGGTAACGGCAGATAATGTCAATGCAAAACTCCGCCACATCCACTGTTTGTGTTGGGTGAAGTTTTTCCTTCTTGCTGATTGATAAGCTTTAAAAGTCGAAAACCACCATAAACCACCTAATACAACGAAAGAAATTTTAGAAAAAATTCCGCCGTTTGCAAAAATCCCCATATAAATTCCCGATGTTGCAGCCAGAATTAAAATCAGAAAAATATAAATCTTTCCCGAAGTTTTATGGAAATTTTTCAACCCGAAATCTTTTCTTAAAATGGATAAGAATCCAAACAACAAAACAAAAATACTTGTATAAACATGAGTGTAGAAAAAGTAGAGATATTCCGGTCTTTCAACAACTTCTGTTTGTTTGATCATTAAAAAACTGGCATCAGTTTTTAACGGAATATATTCCAACGTGATTTTCAGCATCAGCCAAAAGAAATACCCGAATCCTAGGATGAAAAGGATTTTGAAGATGTGCGGGATATTTTTTTTGACTAAAAGCATATTTTGTGTTCTTTTTTAAACACTAATATCACGAATTTTTCCACAAAATTCACAATCAAATTGTATCATTTGTGAAATTATCTGTGATATTCGAGTTAAACTATTTCAAATTCAAATCCTGCGCAATCAGCCACGCCTCACTCCAACACGCCTGAAAATTAAATCCACCCGTCACAGCATCAATATTCAAAACTTCGCCGGCAACGTAAAAATTAGGTAAAATTTTCGAAGACATATTTTTAAAATTAATTTCTTTTAAATCAACACCTCCCGCAGTTACAAATTCATCTTTAAAAGTTGATTTTCCGGTAACTTGGAATTTCTTTTTGCATAAATTTTCAATAATTTTCTGCATTTCTTTTCCTGAAATATTCGCGACCTGTTTATTAAGATCAACATTTGAAACCTCTAAAACCCGCTGCCAAAAACGATTGGTAATATCAAAAATTTTCGATTGACCAATTGTTTTCTTTGGATTTGATCGTTTAAAGCTCTGAAATAGTTCTTCCGCGTCCTCAATATCTTTTGAGATGAAATTGACTACAATTTCAAAATTATATTTCACTTTCGCCAAATTAATTGCTTCCCACGCTGAAATTTTCAGAATTGCAGGCCCGGAGAGCCCCCAATGGGTAATCAATAAAGGCCCGCTTTCCTCTGTTTTTAGTTTTGGAATGGATGTTTCTGCCATTTCAAAGCTTGTTCCGGCAAGATCTTTTAGTAAATCATCTTTAATATTAAAAGTAAAAAGCGACGGAACCAAATCAATAATTTTGTGGCCCAGATTTTCAATAATTTTCAATGATTTCGGGGAACTTCCGGTTGCGTAAATCACAAAATCTGCTTCAAAATCACCTAAACTTGTTTTTACGGAATATTTTTCGCCTGTTTTTTCAATTTCCTTTACAGAGCATTTAGTTTTTACTTCAACATTTTTCTGCTGAATTTCATGTAAAAAAGTATTGATAATAGTCTGTGAAAAATTGCTTTCAGGGAAGATTCTGTTGTCGTTTTCTATCTTCAACGAAATTTTTCGTTGATCAAACCAATCCATCGTATCTCCCGGCTGAAATTTTGTAAAAACACTTAGCAATTCCTTATTACCACGGGGATAAAACCGAACCAGTTCTTTCGGATCAAAACATGCATGAGTAACATTACATCTTCCGCCTCCGGAAACTTTCACTTTCTGAAGAACATCGGAATTTTGTTCGAGAATGGTAATTTTATATTTGTTTTCGTCAAGATTTGCTGCGCAGAAAAACCCTGCTGCACCGCCTCCGATAATGATAATTTGCTTCATAGTTCTTTTAATCTTATGCCCAAGATTATTTTTCCAAAAGTACAATTTTTATAAACCATCTTATTTGAGTAATTTTGAAGAATATAATTTAATTATTCTAAAACAGATTTCTAAATGATATTTTACCATAAATTTGAAGTTCGTTGGAGTGATCTTGATGCCAACAAACATTTAGCAAACTCTTCTTACGTGCAATATTGTGCGCAAACCAGAATGGCTTTTATGAAGCAGGAAAAAATGGGAGTTACACAAATGAGCCGATGGGGAATTGGTCCTGTAATCATGCATGAAAGGTTTTCTTTTTTCAAAGAAATATTTGCAGATCAAACAGTTATCGTAAGCCTGGAAATCGATGCCTGTGCAGATGATTGTTCCATTTATCGTTTTGTACACAAATTTTATACTCCCGAAGGAGAACACTGTGCAACAGCAGAAGCAACGGGTGTCTGGATAGATACGATGTTGAGAAAAATGACAACCCCACCGGATGATGTGGTAGAAGCAATGAATAAATACAAATCTCCGGAAACAACAGTTTTAACAAGAGAAGACTTTAAAAAACTTCCCTTCCGTCCGGAAAATATTGATCCGTCCGAACTTAAATAATAAATGATAAGAGATAAATGATTATTGATAGAATAAACGTCTTCAAATCATTTATCATTTATCAACCATCACTTATAATTAAAAGATATGTTTGAAGATAAATCACAGGAGCTAACACCAATTTCCAAACTGGGAGAATTTGGTTTAATTAAACATTTAACGGAAAATTTTCCCTTAGTCAATAAATCTTCGGAACTTGGAGTGGGAGACGATGCGGCGGTTATTAATCCTGAAAATAAAAAAGTTATCCTTACGACCGATGTGTTGGCGGAAGGGGTGCATTTCAATTTGGGCTACGTTCCGTTGAAGCATTTGGGATATAAAGCTGTTGTTGTAAATCTTAGTGATATTGCGGCAATGAATGCAACTCCGACACAAATTCTGGTTTCTCTGGCGGTTTCAAACCGTTTTCCGGTAGAAGCATTGGAAGAGCTTTATTCAGGAATTCAGGCTGCTTGCGGTCGTTACAAAGTTGACTTAATCGGCGGTGATACAACAAGTTCCAATGCCGGACTTGTGATGAGCATCACAGCGATCGGACTTGAAAATGAAGAAAATATTGTAAAAAGAAGTACTGCAAAACCAAATGATCTACTTGTTGTGACAGGTGATTTGGGAGGAGCTTATATGGGACTTCAAATTCTGGAAAGAGAGCACGCCGTGTTTCTGGCAGATCCAAATATGCAGCCGGAAATGGAGGGCTACGACTATATTCTTGAAAGGCAATTAAAACCTGAAGCAAGAACCGATGTGAAAGCGATTTTAGAGCAATTAGACATCAAACCAACTTCTATGATTGATATTTCTGATGGCCTAGCTTCGGAAATTCTACATCTTTCTGACCAGTCGGAAGTCGGCTTCAGATTGTATGAAGAGAAAGTTCCGATGGATAATTTGACGATCACCACGGCGGATGAGTTTAACTTAAATCCTGTCATGGCGGCTTTAAGCGGAGGTGAAGATTATGAATTGTTATTCACCATTTCGCCAAATGATTTTGATAAAATTAAAAATCATCCGGATTTTACGATTATTGGCCATGCCGTAGAAAAAGAAGAAGGAAATTTTATGGTAGCGAGAGGTTCTAATCAACTGGTTGCGCTGACGGCGCAGGGTTGGGATGCTTTTTTGGGAAATCAGCAAAACAATTAAATTTTATTTAATTTAAATATCGTAACCACTGCTTTGCGGTGGTTTTTTGTTAAATCGATATGCGGCAAATAGCAATTTCCTAAACATTCCTTTTTAGTTTATGAAAAGATTATATCTTTGTATAAATTTCATAAAACACAAAAATTTAAACACAACACGATGAAAAATGTATACTCTTTATTAGATTTCTTTTCTAATAGTAATTCTCCCGGCGGGGATTTAATATAGTTGATCAATTAATTTAAAATAATTACTACTTGATATATTAATGTCAAGAGGAAATCTATTTATGTGGTCAACTATGAAAATTAACTATTCTTTTACCATAAAATAAATTATTATAAAATCATATTAATGTAAATTTTTATGATTTCAAGTCTACAATATCTAAAAACACACGATGAAAAAAACACTATCAATTTTAGGCTTAATTGCCTTTAGTCTATTATTCTCTCAAAACATTTCTTTTGATAAATTATACGGGAATTCGGATCCAGTACATTACTATTTAGGCCATTATCCAGTTACGGGTACAGATGGTTTAGATATAAATTGGGATGGAGGGATAAGACTTCAAACATATGCAGGAGTAGGGATTCAATTGCTGGGGAGTGGCAATGTAGGTATAGGCACAAAAACACCTACGGAAAAGCTTACTGTTTCGGGAGGCCATGACGGTTCAATAATTCAATTGCATTCTTCAGGGGACGGTGCTAATCAATCAGCAAATCTAATGCTTTGGGCTTCTGAACCAATGGAAACTTACACGGGAGTTGGAATCGGAAATAATATTAAAAATTACAATGGAAATCAGTCTTTTACGTTAATGAATCCTTCTGTTGGAGGTTCTTATATTAGATTATTAGATAATCAGATGAATTTTAATTTGGTATCTAATTCCGGTAGCAAACAAGAAGCGGTAACTATAATAGGTAATGGGAATGTAGGAATTGGTACGAGTGTTCCTAAAGAAAAATTAGATGTTCAAGGAAATATTTTAGCTGGAAGGACCCATGCAACAGAAGGAGTTAATGCTTTCGCGATTAGATATGAGGACGGATCATTAAATAACTGGGGCTCTTTGAGAAGTTCAGCGGCTAGTTATATGAGCTTTGGAGCGAAAGCAGATCCCAACAATGGTAATTCCTGGTTATCCAGTAATGGTAATTTAAATTTTTATAAGACGGCGTTTATGATAAATAATGATGGGATGGCATTTTTAGCAACCCCACAATCTCAGCAAACAGCAATAGACTCTCCGGTAATAATGAATGAGATTATGAAAATCTCAATAAATGGAAATGCATTATTACAAGGAAAATTAGAAGCTAAAGAGCTAAAAGTTACCCTTACCCCAACTGCAGATTTTGTATTTGAAGAAGACTATAAGCTTCCTAAATTGGAAGATATCGAAAAACATATCAAAGAAAAGAAACATTTACCAGAAATCGCATCTGCAAAAGAAATGGAAAAAGAAGGCGTAAATGTGGGTGAGTTTCAGATAAAATTACTACAAAAAATTGAAGAGCTTACGCTTCATCTTATCGATATTAATAAAGATGTTAAAAACTTAAAGGAAGAAAATAAAGAACTTAAAAAGCAATTAACCTTAACTAATAAATAAAGCTCAGGGAATAAATTCTCAAGTAGGGTTTGGTTTATAATAAATTGAAAGACTCTCTTTGTTTTATCAAATAAAAACACAAATAAATATCCGAATGCAGAAAATCTATCATAAATCTTTATTAGGAATTGCTGTTCTTTTCTTCTTTTCATCTTATGGACAACAAAAAGATGATCTGAAAAAGCAAACACAAGAACGAGAAATACAGACTTTTAGAACTAAAATAAGTCAATATGAACAACAACAAAAAAATGAGGTTCAAAGGCTTAAAAGTTTAGGGCATAAAGAATTCATTTCTGAAAATGGAAATGAAAAGCAGCTTATCGGTTCAGACGAAAACGGGAAACCAATGTATTATACTACTCTTAATGCAGGAGCCGCAAAAATGACAAAAGCAGATAACCTTTATTCTGGTGGAGGCATAGGACTTAACATTAATGGAGCAGATATGGTAATTGGTCAATGGGATTTTTCGAAACCTAGAACATCACATGAATTGCTGGCAGGAAAGGTTAATAGTTATGATAATCAACAAAACCAATCAATCTCGCGTCACAGTACAAGTATAGCAGGAACTCTTGCAGGAAATAATGGAGAAGCCGAAGCAAGAGGAATTGCTTATGGAGCCAAAATTAATGCGTATGACTGGACCAATGATGTCAATGAAATGTTATCCGAAGCTTATTACCAGGGAAATAATGGAATATTGGTCGCTAATAACAGCTATGGCTTCGATCCTCTTTATCTCCAAACCTATCAATTTGGGAAATACAATGTAACAGCTCAGTCTTGGGATAATCTGATGTATCTGAGGCCCTACCTGCAAATAGTGAAAGCCGCGGGAAATGCCCGGGAGATAGATCCTGGTATAGTACCGCAAGTTTCCGCAAAAGGAGGATATGATTTACTTGAAGGAGCGGGAGTTTCAAAAAACGTGCTAGTAGTTGCTTCTGCCAAAAAGAATGTAAACATGAACTCTGATGAAGCCTTTGATATTTCAACATTCAGTAGTTATGGGCCTTCTGATGATGGTCGAATTAAACCGGATATTTGTGCTCCTGGAGAAAATATTTATTCATCAATTGAAACTTACGATGCTGCTTACGGAATTTATAGAGGAACCTCTTCTGCAGCAGCTGTTGTTTCAGGAATTATTACCTTATTACAGCAATATTACAAATCTGTAAGTCCTTCACAAAGTTATATGCTTTCATCCACAGTGAGAGCTTTATTAGCGCATACCGCAAATGACAAAGGAACAGAAGGTCCTGATTATATTTACGGATGGGGTTTGGCAGATGCAAAAAGAGCTTCTGCTGCGATTTATAATAATATTGAAGGAATTGTTAATAACGAGAAGAAAACAACTTTAATTAAAGAAATTACATTAAATCAGGGAAATAAATATACTCTTTATGTAGTTCCTTATGAAACAACTCAACCGTTATCGGCAACGATTTCCTGGACAGATCCTCAAGGTAATTTGGTAAGCAATGTTGTAGATCTCAATAATCCGAATGTAATTAATGATTTAGATTTAAAAATTGTAAAAATTAATTCTAACGGAACCGAAAGTGCTTATTATCCTTGGAAATTGGGAGGAATGAGTAATTTGACTGGTGCAGCTACAAATAATTCAACGAATGATGTTGATACAATTGAAAGAGTAGATATAAAAAATCCTGAAAAAACAACGTATAAAATCATTGTTTCTCCTAAAAATAATGTGACACCTTTGTTACCAAGCGGATTTCAAACCTTTTCAATCGTAGTTTCGAATGTGGATTTTTGTTATAAAGATGATCTGATAACGCTGGTAAGTCCTACGGACGATATTTCAACAAGTCAAACAATATTAGCCAAACAAATTGTAGCAAGTAATAAGATTATAGCTTCGGTACAAAATGTAGAATATATTGCATCAAGAGATATTACATTGTTGCCGGGCTTTCATGCTCAACAAGGTGTTGGTTTTCATGCTTTTATTACTCCATGTTTTGATATGATTTCTGTATTGAAGTATATGGCACAAATGAGAACGGGTTCTGAAACTAATCTTTCTGTTGACACTAATAATGTTGCAACAAACACAGATCATTTTATCCTATTTCCAAATCCGGCGAAAGAAGAAATAAACATAAAATTTTCTTTACAAAACGAATCTGCTATAAAAATTTCTATATATGATGTTTCTGGAAAATTAGTATCCACAAATCAAAGCTCAAGCAAATTTCCGAAAGGCGAATTTATAAAAACAGTCGATACAAGATCCTTACAACAGGGAATGTATATGATATCAATAGAAACTTCGGAATATAAAGAGACGAAAAAACTTATAATCAGATAAAAACACAAATATAGATGAGAAAAATATTTACAATACTCAGCGTTTTCGTTGTTTTCATTTTAAATGCCCAATCTCCTGGAGGAGTGGGAGGAATGAGTGTTTGGTATAAGACAAACTCACAACAAACTCCGGCTTTATTATATCAGGATTACAGTGGAAACCAACATCAAATACAAGCACTAACGGGAGCTAATAAACCAACCTATTCACTACTTAATTATAATGAGTGTTTGAATTTTGACGGGACGGATGACTTTTTAAAATTCCCGTTTGTAATAGAAACAATTGATAAAATAAACTTCTTTACAGCATATCAAAACAAAAATGCAACACAGGAATCTGCATTATTTACAACAGATAACACTGATGAGAAAGAGCTGTTTTATAGTACAAAAAATGTTTTCAGATACAATAATGATCAAATTAATTTTATCAATACAAGCGCAATTGATACTTTGGCTTCTTTTAGTTTGTATTCAAAATTTGGAACTCCTTCAGCCAAAATCACAAAAGTTATTGGTAAAACGGGTCTTTCCTCAATGTATATAGGAAAAGATGCAGGAAGTCATCAATGGCAAAGTTTTAAAGGAAAACTACCTGAATTTTTTACTTACAGAAAAATCCTCACTCTTAATGAAAGAAATAGAGTAAATTCTTATCTGGCTGTAAAATACGCAATTACAATGCCTTATACAGAATATTTAAGTTCAAAAAACAAGAAAACCTGGAAACAGGAAGATTATACGGATTATCCGGCTAATGTCGCAGGAATTGCGAGAGACGGATATTCAGATTTGTATCAAAAACAAGGAACGAGTTCTTCAGAACAGAAGAGGCTGGTGATTGCAGCTAAAAAATTAGCGGTTGATAACAGATCAAATGATGCGCAGTTTTCAGACCAGAGCTTTCTGATTTGGGGAGATAACAAAAAACCATTGGAGCTTGAAAATGAAACTTTTGGATATAGATTGTTAAAAAGAAAATGGAAAGCGAGATTTACATCAGAAAATTCTCAAACAATTCCTACAGAAGTAGTTTTCTCAATCAAAGATATCATTCCGCAAATTCCGGCAGATAAAAAACTATGGCTTTTAATTGACAAAACAGGACAAGGTAATTTTAATTCTTCGAATATCGAAGCTTATCCAATGGATAATGTTGATAATAATCAGGGAGTACACTTTAAAGACATTATTTTTGACCAAGATTTGTCTGGAACGGATGTTTTTTCATTTGCTTTAGGAAATAAAATTTTGTCTGTTTTTCAAATTACTCAACCGACTTGTACAACAACAAACGGAACGCTTAATTTAAATATCAAAGGCGGAAAAGCTCCATTTAATGTTGCCCTTACAGGTAACGGAACTTCACAGAATATCAATGTTCAGACCTCACAATTATCATTCCCGAATTTAGCAATAGGCAATTATCATCTTACTATTACAGATGCAGATAATAATGTTATGTCATATGATTTTTCGGTTAATGATTTTAATTCTATCAACTTAGATCTCGGTCCGGATATAACGATTTCATCAGGGAATTCTGCGCAATTTGATGCTTCCACACAAATTACAGATCCAAATGCAACATACAGTTGGACCTCTGATAACGGATTTACTAGCAGCTCTCCTAATGTAAATATTTATGAACCCGGAGAATATACTGTTACAGTAAAAACATCAGATAACTGTATTAAAAAAGATACAGTAAAAGTTACAAGAAAAAGAGAAAACGGAATTGTAATTTATCCTAATCCTGTACCTAAAGGACAACCTTTTACGATCAGAATTATTTCAGATAAAAAAGAAACTGTTGATATCAAAATTCACGATGCATCGGGAAGGCTGATAAAAACAATTCAAGATAAAGACAAAGATTATTACGAAATACAAGATACTTTATCAACAGAAGGTGTTTACCTGATTATTGTAAAAACCTCATCTGAAATAAAAGTATTCAAATTAATTGTAAAAAACTAATACCCAATTCTAAGATACTCTTCAGAAATGAAGACTGCCTTGGTTGTTTAAAAAAACACACAAACGAATGAAAAAACCTTTATTAAGCGTTTTAAGAAATAACACGAAACTTCTTAATTCGATTATATTTTTTACTTGTTGGTCACAGGTCCACGCCAATACTAATTCATATTATTTGAATAAGCATGAAAATGTGACGCCAATAATGGAAATTAATCAGACATCAAGGAATCATGAATTTAATGATGTTAAAAATATCGTTGAAAGAGAAGATCAAGCCAAAACTGAAATCTCTAAAACAGGTAGTAGCAATAATTTTAATGAAAATCATCTAAAAGCTGCTAACAAAATTTTTGTTTCAACTTTTGGAAGTATTGCTCCATCTAAACCGGGAAATTCACTGGTAATAAGAGATTATATTTCTGATATTAAAGAAGGTGTAATAGGAACAAGCCCGGAACATCCGATTGATCAGATTTATGACAATATTTTTAATATTTCGGTTAATGAAAAGATTAATCCAGCTAATCAATATACATTAGAATATGATTTGTATGGAGTAAATAGCTACAAAGAAGTAAGTAAAGTTATTAATGATGATTTAGCTGTTGGTGGTAAAAATGTTCAAAAAAATGCAACATGGATCCATCAGTCTGAGCCTATCGCAGAAAAATCAATCAAACAGGGACAAAATACAATAATTTTTACCCTGCCATATTCTTCTGATTATAGCTATAAAGTAAGAAACCTTAGAATAAGTATTTCTAATAAAAAGCAAAATAATGAAAATAATGCAGCAAAATATAATGCTTTATCCGTTTCAAGATTTGTTGGAAATATTAACAATTCAGAAAAACTTAATTTAGGTTCAGCCGAATTAAACATACCAAAAGGATCACTTAAAAGTTCAGAGAATTTTTCAATAACGGCACTTAGAGATATTGATATGCCTGTTCTTACCCCTGAAATGGTAAACGTAACCTCAGAAAATGCAGGTTATCGTTTTCTTCCTCATGGTGAACATTTTTCAGCTCCTGCAAAAGTAGCTTTAGGGTATGACAAAAGTAAAATCCCAACAGGATATACGGAACAGGATATTAAAACCTTCTATTTTAATAAAATTGAAAAAAAATGGATTGCCCTTGATAAAGACAGTGTAAATCTGAAGCAAAATATTCTTGTATCTAAGACTACCCATTTTACAGACATGGTAAATGGAATTTTAAAGGTTCCGGAATCTCCTGAAACGGGCAGTTATGCTCCAAATTCCATTAAAGATATTAAAGCAGCAAATCCTTCTGAAGGAATTGTAAGCATTGCTCCACCATCACCTAACAGTATGGGAAGTGTAACAACGAGCTTTCCAATTAAACTTCCCGCAGGTAGAGCCGGAATGCAACCTTCTTTAGGAGTAAGCTATAGCAGTGAAGGCGGAAATGGCTGGATGGGACTTGGTTGGGATATGTCCATTCCGTCGATTGGTATTGATACAAGATGGGGAGTTCCAAGATATGATGGAGCAAAAGAAACTGAATTATATTCAATTGGTGGAGAGCAACTTACTTTTGAAGTAAGCAGCGGAGTTTTTGCAATGCCTAACAGAAATGAAGGATTCGATAAAGGAAGACAATCAGACAGACAATTTTATCCGAGAATCGAGGGTTCGTATAATA
>Ga0307412_10000396_pt1 | contig 26833 bp, 23 predicted proteins | sample DK1Cmetagenome_3_FD_203823 | JGI IMG/M metagenome (GOLD analysis project Ga0307412, IMG submission 203823) | Maize rhizosphere microbial communities from greenhouse at UC Davis, California, United States - DK15-C-1 | ecosystem: Host-associated > Plants > Roots > Rhizosphere > Soil | place: USA...
ATGACGTCGAATTGCTGGCGGCCCAGATCGCTGGGATAGACCTGATCAGGACGGGTGGCAGGCGAACTCATGCCCGATTTCACCCGATCTTTCGGAAACCCTAAATAACTTTAAACGGGTTCTTAGGATTTTTCTCTTTTCCTTGCGTTCTCTTGCCCTTTTTTGCGGCTAAATTCTTCGCATTCATTCGCGATTTGCCCGCTTTTCATCCGTCGCCCGAGGGCTTACCGCTTGCGGACACGAATGGACGCGCTGCGTGAACGCTTGCTGGGACAGATGAACGGAACGGCGGGAACCGTGCCGTTCGATTTGCTCGCGCTTGAGGTGTTCGCCTATCAATTCGCCCGCAACGCCGCCTACCGGAATTATGCCATCGCCCTTGGCCGCACGCCGGAAACCGTCGCCCACTGGCGCGAAATCCCGGCGATCCCGACCGACGCCTTTAAACTCCCCCGTTTCCCGCTGCGGACGTTTCCCGAAGGCGAAACGGTGAGGATTTTCCGCACGTCGGGCACCACCCGCGACGTCCGGGGATTGCATGCTTTCAACGATTTGGCGCTCTACGAAACCTCGATTTTGCGGGGCTGGGAGTGCGCCGGACTACCGGTACCGGCAAATCCCTGGTTTCTCTCACAATCGCCTGCCGACGCGCCGGATTCGTCGCTCGTCCACATGTTCGAGGCCCTCCACCGCGCCCATGCCCCCGGCGCGGAAGGCCGCTGGTTGATCGACGGCCACGGGCAGTTCCAAACGGATCGCCTCCGCCAAGCCGCAGCGTCGGGCGAACCGATCGCCTTGTTCGCCACCGCCCTAGCCCTATTGCGCTGGACCGAATCGAACCCTCCCCTCGCCTTGCCCGAAGGCTCGTGGATTTTTGAAACCGGTGGCTACAAGGGCGTCTCGATCACTCTCGACAAAGCCGCTTTCCAACAGCAAGTCGCCGCGCATTTTTCCCTCCCGGTCGAGCGATTGCTCAACGAATACGGCATGACCGAACTCAGCTCACCGTTCTACGCATGGGCCGGGGAAACGGCACACCGCGGCTGTCCTTGGACACGCATCCGGGTGATCGACCCGGAAACGGGCGAAACGGCCGGCCACGATTCGCCCGGCTATCTGGAAATTCTCGACCTCGCCAACCTCGGTTCGGTCGCCGCCATTCGCACACAGGATCTCGCGATTGCGCGCGGCGACAACGCTTTCACTCTCCTCGGCCGTGACCCCGGCGCCTTGCCGCGTGGTTGCTCGCGACGCTCCGACGACCTCCTCACCCGGCCATGACTTCCACTGCCCAGCGCCTCGACGCCTTGGTCGCCCAACACGACGCGCTCGCGCCGTGGGTCGGGGAATTCCACCGCGACGCCCTGATTGCCCTGCTCGACCAGCAACTCGGTTCGCCCGCCGCGCTCGACGATTGGCAATCGCGCGGCGACACCCGCGGACGGGCTTTCCCCCGCACGCCGCTGCTTCACATCGTGAGCGGCAACACCCCGCACGCCGCATTTCAATCGGTGTTCCGCGGGTTGCTCGTCGGCGCCCACAACCGGGTGAAATTGCCGTCTGCCGGTTTACCGGAATTCGAACGCTGGGTGGACGGTTTGCCCGCGGAACTGGCGGAGCTGATCGAAGTCCGCTACGACCTGCCGGACGCTTGGCTGAACAGCGCTGCCGCCGTGATTTTCGGCAACGCCGCCACGATCGAAACCTTCCGCCACCTGCTGCCGCCGGAAATGCCGCGCATCGAGCACGGTCCGAAACTCAGCATCGCGGTGATTTTCGAGATCGACGAAATAGCCGCCCGGCTGGTCGCGACCGACGTGCTCGCCCACGAACAACGTGGCTGCCTTTCGGTGCAGGCGATCTATGTCGATGGCGGCGAAAGCGCGGCAATCGAGTTCGCGGGAAAACTTGCCGTCGCCTTGGAAGACGCCCGTCGTGGCACTCCGCGCGACGAAGCCCTCACGCTTTCCGACTCCGGCGCAATCGCCAACGCGCGGGAACTCGCCCGTTTCCGCGAGGCGAATGGCGACGCGATCCGCTTGTGGGAAAGCGCGGGCGACACCTCGTGGACCATTGTATTCGACGCTAATCCGACCCTTTCGCCGGGTCCACTGAACGGCTTCGTGACCGTGCACCCGCTGCCCGCGACCGATCGCCTGCGCGACGCCCTCGGTGGGGAAATCGCTCACCTTTCCACGGCCGCGATCCATCCGTTCGACGATTCGTTCGCCGACCGCCTGGAACCGCTGATGATCCCGCGTGTTTGTCCGCTCGGTCATTCCCAGCAACCGCCGTTGTTCTGGCATCACGACGGTCGCCTCCCCTTGGCCGATCTCGTCTCCTGGCGCGACCGCGCTTAACCACCAATTTCAAATCCCAATTTCATCTCCATGACCGACCCACCCATTCGCGCCATCGGCGTCATTCAGGAACGCATGAGTCACGAGCTCTATCGCATCACCCTACCGAACGGCAAAGACCTGCTCGGCCATCTTTCGAAGGAGTTGAAGCAAGCGCAGGTCGAATTTCTTGAGGATGCCAAGGTCCATCTGGAGCTGACCCCCTACGACTTCGACACCGGACGAATCGCGGGTTTGGTCGAAGAGCAGTCATAGACCAACTGTGAATCACATGAATCGATTCACGTGATTCACAGTTGTTTTATTCATGGGATGCGCGGAGGTCCCGAATTGCCAAATGGGGTCACCCTGCGTTAGTCTGACCCCTTCCCCCATGCACTCGATCGATCGTCATCAACTGCCCGATCCCACGGACCTGGAACGAATCTATGACTCGGAAGGCCTCTGGTTGGCCCACTGCTCCGGACCCTTTTACTACCTTGGCACTCGCGACGTGATTTGGGGCCTCGCGCATTTACTGGGGGGAAACCTGAAGGCCGTGGCGCACAACGGCAGCGAGAATCCCGACGATTTCCTCACGTTTTGTCACCTGGCCAACAACGACGATGAACTGATGGTCGCCGCCCTCTTCGACCAGCGGGCGCGAGAAGACGGCCCGGAGGTTCCGTCCTTTCCTGTTTTACCGGGGGACTAAAAAAGCCCCGCCCGTCTGGCTGGTGGGCGGGGCTACTTCCGAGGCAAGCACTCCGATTTGACGCCCCCCTTTTTGTGCCTTTTTGCGGCTAAAAATTCTATCCATTCCCCGCCCCTGCCCGCCAGACTGCGCCGCATCATGCTGCGCTTGGCTGTCGTTTTCTGTTCCGCACTCCTGCTCGCTTCCTGCCAGCGGGAGACCGCGGTCGAACGCGCAAACCGGGAAAAAATCCTGCTGGTCGGCAATGGCGACGACCCGAAGGCCCTCGATCCCCACCTCGTCACCGGCGTGATCGAGTCCAATGTGATCCGCGCGCTTTTGGAAGGCCTCGTCGCCGATGATCCGGCCAAAGACGACGCGTTCCCACCCGGCGCGGCGGAAACGTGGGAACACGGTGCCGATTTCACCGAGTGGACCTTCCATCTGCGTCGCGACGCGACCTGGTCTGACGGCGTTCCGCTCACCGCGCATGACTTCGAATTCGCCTATCGGCGGAATCTCGACCCTGTCCTCGCCGCGCCTTATGCGGAAATGCTTTATTTCATCAAAAACGCCGAAGCCTACAACCAGGGCAAGATCACCGATTTCAGTCAGGTCGGCGTGGCGGTGATCGACGATTACACGCTCAAGCTCACTCTACGCGAACCCGTCCCCTACCTGCCCGGCATCACACGCCATTACACCTGGTTTCCTGTGCCCCGGCATGTGGTGCTGAAGTTCGGCAAAATCTCTGACCGCTTCACGAAATGGTCGGACCCGGGCAACATGGTCGGCAATGGTCCGTTCGTGCTGAAAGAGTGGCAGTTCAACCGCCATGTCGAAGTCAGCAAAAATCCCCGCTACTGGAACGCGGCGAATGTGAAGCTCAACGGCATCCGATTCATTCCCATCGAGAACTTTTATTCGGAAACCCGGGCGTATCTCGCCGGGCAACTCCACACGACGTATCAAGTTCCGCCCGATTTGGTCGATAAGGCGAAGGCCGAGAATCCCAGCGACCTCAAGCAAGAGCCATACATCGGCTCGCAGTTCATTCGCCTGAATACCACGCGGCCCGGCTTGAATGACCTGCGAGTGCGCATGGCCTTGTCCCTAGCGATCGATCGTAAAGCGTTGTGCGAAACGATCTTCAAAGGGTACCAACCCGCGACGACGCTCACCCCCGCGATGGGCGATTACAAGCCAGACGCGGTCGTGGGTTTCGATCCCGAACGTGCACGTGCCTTACTGGCCGAAGCCGGTTTTCCCGAGGGTAAAGGGTTCCCCCGTTACACGCTGTTGATTCGCAGCTCCGGTGCACGCACGACCTCAGAAGCGTTGCAAGCGATGTGGAAAAAGCACCTCGGCATTCTGGTCGACATCCAGGGCAAGGACTTCGCCTCCTACGTCACCGCGCAGCAGTCGCTCAACTACGACCTCGCCGTGGCCGGTTGGATTGGTGACTACCTCGACCCGAGCACTTTCCTGCTGATGTGGACCCAGGGAAACGGCAACAACAACACCGGCTGGTCGAGTGCGGCTTATGAAAACCTGCTCACCGAGGCTGCGCACCAATCGGATCCTTTGCAGCGCTTTGAAAAGTTCCGCCAAGCCGAACGCCTGTTGATGGAAGAACAACCGCTCATTCCCTTCGCCTGGCAGGCACGCAACTACCTCCATCGTCCCGAAGTCAAAGGCTGGCATCCGCTGCTCCTCGATAATCATCCCTGGGGCTCCGTTTCGATCGAACCCTGAACCTGACTCCGCATGTTCAAAAGTCTCCTCAGCCGGTTCCTGCAAAGCGTGCTCGTGCTCTTCGTACTGTTTACGCTGACGTTCTTCCTCTGCAAAGCCCTCCCAGGCGGGCCGTTCGTGTCGGAACGCGCGAGGCCGAAGCACGTGCAGGAAAAAATGGAGGTCTACTACGGCTTCGATAAGAAAACGCATGAGCAGTATTGGCTGCGGATCAAACACTACCTCCAGGGCGACATGGGGCTTTCCACGCGACTGGAAGGCCGCCCGGTGATCGAAGTGATTTCGCAGGCGTTCCCCGTATCTTTCCAGCTCGGCTTGATCGCCATGGCCGTTGCGATCGCGGTCGGCATCCCCGCGGGCTGCCTCGCGGCGGCGAAGCGCAACAGCTTGATCGACACCGGTTCGATGATGGTCGCGATGATCGGCATCTGTTTGCCCGCCTTCGTGATCGGCCCGATCCTGGCGGAGTTCTTCGGCCGTAAGCTAAAGTGGTTTCCCGCGATGGGCTGGAGCTCCTCGCTTCCGTCCACTTGGGTTCTTCCGGCAATCACGCTGGGACTTGCCTATGCCGCTTATCTTTCCCGCCTCACCCGCGCCGGGATGTTGGAAACTTTATCCCTAGACTTCGTTCGCACCGCTCGCGCCAAAGGCGTTTCTCCTTGGAACATCGTCGTCCGCCACTGCCTGCGCGGCGGATTGATTCCTGCGGTGGCGTACCTCGGTCCCGCCTTCGCGGGGATCATCTCAGGCGCGGTCGTCATCGAAGCGGTCTTTCAAATTCCCGGACTCGGAAGGCAGTTCATCAAAGCCATCGAATCGCGCGACGAAGGGATCATCTTCGGCTGCGTGCTGTTGTTCGGCACGCTCGTCATCCTCGCCAACCTCCTCACCGACTTGCTCGGACTCTGGCTCAATCCCCGCCTGCGCAAATCCTCCTGATTTCATGACCGAAAAAGGCACCTCTCTCTGGAAAGACGCCTGGCTGCGCCTGAGTCACAATCGCGCCGCGATCGTCGGCATGGTCGTCCTCATTTTGATCGGCCTCTCCTGCCTGATCCTGCCGGCAATCGCGGGTGTCCTACAGGATCCGAACTCGCAAAATTTGATCGGCAAAAACCAACCGCCGAATGCGGAGCATTGGTTCGGCACCGATCAGCTCGGGCGCGACATCTTTTCCCGCGCGATCTTCGGCGGCCGCATTTCGATTCTCGTCGGCCTCATCACCACCTTCGTCGCCGTGACCATCGGCGTCGTCTGGGGCGCGCTCGCCGGTTACATCGGCGGGCGAACGGACGCGCTGATGATGCGCATCGTCGATATTCTCTACGCGCTGCCGTTTCTTGTCATTGTCATCCTGCTCTCCATCACGCTCCAACCGTGGACCAGCAAGCTGACCGAATGGACGGTCCAATGGGTCGCGGGCGAAGGCCCAACCCAGCTCCGCATCGGAAACGTGCGGACGTGGGTGGAGCCCATCACCAGCCTCGTGCCCTTGTTCCTGGCGATCGGCGCGCTTTCCTGGCTGACCGTTTCCCGCATCGTCCGCGCGCAGGTGCAAAGCGTGGCCAGCATGGATTTCGTCGAAGCCGCCCGCTCGCTCGGTCTCGGTCATGGGCGAATTCTGTTCCGCCACATTTTGCCCAACACGCTCGGGCCGATCATCGTTTACACCACGCTGACCATTCCGAGCGTGATGCTGTTCGAGGCGACCCTTTCCTTCCTCGGTCTCGGCGTAAAACCGCCGAACAGTTCCTGGGGCGTGCTGATTCAAGAAGGTGCGAATGCGATGTTCGCCAATCCCTGGCCGCTGGTGTTTCCGTCGGTGCTGTTCTCGCTGACGTTGTTCTCGTTGAACTTTCTCGGTGACGGCCTGCGCGACGCGCTCGATCCGAAATCGGCGAAGTAGCACAAGTTTCCAACTTGTGATCACGTTCGTGACGCAACTTAAAAAGTTGCGCTACTCCGGCATCCGGCAGGCGTTCGTCTTGCCGAACCATCGGTAACGATTGCGGGCGAAAACTCGATAGGCCGCGTCACGGATAAAACGTGGCACGAGCTTGAAAACCAAAAACAGCCGCCACGGCCCGCCGAGCGCGCGCGACACCTCAAGCCAAGCGTCGCTTGAGGTAAAAATGGCGCCGTCGCTTTCCCGCAATACGACCATCGTGCCACCGCTTTTATCCGCGTGATGTTCAAGTCCCATCGATCGGGCCAACTCACTTTGCAGTGGCAAAAACCGCAGATGCTTCCGCCAGTCCAGCAGGACGAGCCAGTGAACGGTTCGCGAACAGAACCCGCACTCGCCATCGTAAAACACGGTCCACCGCATGCGAAGAGTGTGACGCGAATCGCGGCGGGATGAAACCTCATTTTCCAAGCAACTTCTTGCCCTCATCGACTCATCTCTAACATAGTGACCGCATGGAATCCGCTCGCATTCAGGATATGCCATCGCCTGATCGCCCTCGTGAGAAGCTCGCCCGCTTCGGCCCGGCGGCGTTGGATAACGCGGAGCTCCTCGCTTTGTTTCTACGCACCGGCGTGAAGGGCCGCAGTGCGATTCAGATCGGCCGCGACTTGTTGCATAAATTCGGCTCCATCGGCGCGCTTGGCCGCATGCCGGTCACTTCACTGGCCTCGGAAAAAGGCATGGGCTTGGCGAAAGCCGCCCAGCTCACTGCCGCCTTCGAACTCGGCGCGCGCGTCGCCCGGGAGCGTGTGCAAAGTTTCCCCCTCGATTCGCCCGAACGCATTCACGAGTTCCTCTTTCCCCAGCTTTCTCATCATAGCCAGGAACACGCCGTCGTCCTCTTGCTTGACGCGCGGCTTCACCACACCGGCACCGCACCGATCTCGCTCGGTTCGGTCAGCGAAACGACCGCCCATCCGCGGGAAATCCTCCGCCCGGCGATCGTCCAAGGCGCTTACGGCTTCGTGCTCGCTCACAACCATCCGTCGGGCGATCCCTCACCTAGCCGCGCCGACGAACGACTCACCCGTCGACTGATCGAAGCGTCCGATCTGATGCAGCTTCGCTTTCTCGATCACGTCATCATCGGCAGACCCGCGTCAGGACGTCAGCCGTGGTATTCGTTTCGCGAAGCCGGACTGATCAACTGACGACCAAAAAGAAAGGCACCGCGAATCAGACGAATCCCGCGAATCTCTTTTCTGATTCGCCGGATTCGTAGGATTCGCGGTGCCTCAAAAAACTTCGATTAGAGCGGCTTCACCAAATCCGGCTTCGCGGCGGGAATTCCCAAATGCTCCGGGCCCAGCTCCAAGCCTTTGGCCGCGCGCACGTCGCTTTCGACCGTTTCCATGATGTCCAATTCCGGGCGGAAGTCGGCGGCGTGATACGAACTGCGGACCAAGGGCCCGCTGGCGACGTGTTTGAAACCTTTCTCCAAAGCGATCGCCTTGTATTCGTCGAACACCGTCGGCTCGATGTATTCGACCACTGGCAAATGCTTCGGCGTCGGGCGCAGATACTGGCCAAGCGTCAGCACGGTGACGTCATGAGCGAGCAAATCGTCCATCGCCTGAAGGATCTCTTCGCGGCGCTCGCCCAGTCCGAGCATGATGCCGCTCTTGGTCGCAACCCGGCCGCCCACCATCGCCTTCGCCTTTTTCAGGACGGTAAGCGAGCGTTGATACTTCGCCCGCGAACGCACCAACGGCGTCAGGCGTTCAACCGTTTCGAGGTTGTGGTTAAAGATGTGCGGTCGCGCATCCATCACCATTTGCAAGGCCCAGTCCCGGTCGTTGAAATCGGGCACGAGCACTTCGATCACGATGCCCGGATTCATTTCCCGCACCGCTTCGATGGTGCGCTGGAAATGCTCTGCGCCGCCGTCCTTGAGATCGTCCCGCGCCACGGCGGTGATGACGACGTGTTTTAAATTCATCCGCTGCGTCGCGGTGGCGACGCGAACCGGTTCGTCGGCTTCGAGCGCGTCCGGGCGGGCGGTTTTCACGGCGCAGAAGCCACAAGCGCGAGTGCACTTGTCGCCCGCGATCATAAAGGTCGCCGTGCCTTGGCCCCAGCACTCCCAGCGGTTCGGGCACTGGGCTTCTTCGCACACGGTCACGAGCTTCAGGTCCTGCACCAACGATTTGGTCGACCAAAACACGGGATTGTTCGGCAACCGGACCTTGATCCAGGACGGTTTCTGATCCCGGTGCAACGCCGGATCCATTTTCATTTTCGGACCGCAGCCACTCATGACGGGCGGGAACCTAGGCCCCGGCCTCCCCCGGGGAAAGGGCAAAAATCCAGGGTTCGCCGAAGAAAGACCGCGACCTCCGGCCCGGCCGCGTTACCCTGCGAGTCATGCTTCACGGTCATTCCCTGATCGACGGTCGGCGCGCGGAAGGTGGCGAACCGCATTTCCAAGCGATTTCGCCACTCGATCGCCAGCCCTTGCCGGTCGAGTTCACCACCGCCACGGAAGCGGAAGTCGATGAAGCTCTGCGAGCCGCGAAGGCAGCATTCGTGCATTTCCGCGAAACCGACGGCGAAACGCGCGCCCAATTTCTCGAAACCATCGTCGCAGAGATTCTCACGCTCGGCGACGATTTGCTCGAACGCGCCCATCGGGAAACCGGCCTGACCCGCGAACGGTTGGTCGCGGAACGTGAACGAACCGTCGGCCACCTGCGGATATTTGCCCGGATCGCCCGGGAAAACCGTTGGCTCGATGCCCGGATCGAAACCGCCCAGCCCGATCGCAAACCGTTTCCCAAGCCGGACCTCCGACGCGTCATGCAGCCGCTCGGGCCGGTCGTCGTCTTCGGCGCAAGCAACTTTCCCCTCGCCTACTCGGTGGCCGGGGGCGACACCGCCTCGGCGCTGGCGACGGGAAATCCGGTGGTCGTGAAAGCCCACGAAGCCCACCCCGGCACTTCCGAGCTGGTGGGCGAAGCGATCGCCGCCGCGACCCGCAAAACCGGCCTGCCCGCCGGGGTTTTCTCGTTGCTTCAAGGCGATGGACGAACGCTCGGACCCTGGCTAGCCAAGCACCCGGCGACACGAGCAATCGGTTTTACCGGTTCACTGGCCGCCGGTCGCGCGCTGTTCGACGCTGCCGCCTCGCGCCCCGATCCGATTCCCGTCTTCGCGGAAATGGGCAGTCTCAACCCGGTGATTGTCCTGCCCGGCGCGCTCGGTTCACGTGCGAAGGAAATCGCCGCCACCCTGGCAAACTCCGCCACGTCCGGCGGCGGGCAATTTTGCACCAAACCCGGAGTGATCCTCGCCTATGAGACGGACGCCTTGCCCGCGTTTCGCGAAGCGTTTGGAAGCGCATTCGCCGCCGCCGCTCCGACTACGCTTTTACACGCCGGAATCGCTGCCAATTTCGACCGCGCAGGCGAAAAGCTCGGCTCCCATCCCGCGCTGCGGACGCTTGCCACCTCCGCCGAATCCGCCGACCCAAACGCCACCCAAGCCCGTGCTTGGCTAACCGAAACCACGGGCGAAGCGTTTCTCGCCCATCCTGAACTCCGTCACGAAGTCTTTGGACCGTTCGCCCTGCTGGTGACAATCCGTTCGCCCGAAGAAATCGAAGCCATTCTCGAAGCCATCGGCGGGCAAATCGCGGTCTGCGTCTTTGGTGAAGTCGATGAACTTTCCACGTCAGCCGCATTCGTGCGCCGGTTGGCCCAAAGCGCCGGCCGCGTGATCGTGAACGGCGTACCCACCGGCGTGGAAGTCGGTCCAGCCACCCAACACGGCGGACCGTGGCCAGCTTCGACAGATTCGCGCTTCACGTCCGTGGGCACCGCGGCCTTGGAGCGATTCGTCCGCCCGGTGGCATATCAAAACTGCCCGCAGGCATTGTTGCCGCCGGCTTTGCGCGACGACAATCCACTCAAGATTTCTCGGTTGGTGGATGGCATCCAGGTTTAATGGGCCTTCGCGTAATCGACCATTCCTTGGAAATCGACAATGACTACCGGCTCATCGCCGATGACCCAAGCGTCGTGACCCGGCGGTATCGCGGAGATATCGCCCGCTTTGCAATCGAACTCGGTGCCATCGTCCATCTTCACCCGCAGCACGCCCGAGACGTGGTACTGGAGATGGGGCATCTGACAGCTCGGCGTTTGGGCGATTGGCTGCACGCAAGTCGACCAACGCCAGCCGGGTTGTAAGGTCGCGCGACCAATCGTCGCGTCGCCGAGCGTAACCATTTCTACCTGACCACTGGGGAATTCGCGCAACTCATCGGGGGCGCCGAAGTTTTTGGTTTGGGCCGTTTTCATGGAGTGAACGGGGGTTCTCCCAACACTCGGGCCATTGTTCGGCAGCGCAAACGCGAACAAGGCCGGAGTTTTCACCCCGGCCTTGAAAATCAAATGTGCTAAAACTTGCGTTTAGCTCGCGAGATAGTCGCTCACGCCTTCGTGATTCGGCTTCATCGCCTTGTCACCGCGGGACCAGTCCATCGGGCAAACTTCGCCGTGTTGTTCGAAGTGCTGCAGCGCGTCGATGACACGCAGCGCTTCGCGGATCGAGCGACCGAGCGGCATGTCGTTCACGACCTGATGGCGCACGACACCGGCCTTATCGATCAGGAACAGACCGCGATAAGCGACCAATTCGCCGTAAGCCACGATGTTGCCTTCTTCGTCGCTGCCGTATTCACCGGCGAGCACGTCGTAAGCGGTCGAGATCGTCTTGTTGATATCGGCGACGAGCGGGTACTTCACGCCTTCGATGCCACCTTTTTCCTTCGGCGTCTGAAGCCAGGCCCAGTGCGAGAATTCCGAATCGGTCGAGCAACCAACAACTTGGACATTGCGAGCTTCAAACTCCGCAATCTCTTCCTGAAAACGATGGAGTTCGGTCGGGCAGACGAACGTAAAATCCTTCGGGTAGAAGAAAAGGACGACGTATTTGTCGCCGATGTATTGATCGAGCGAGAAATCTTCGACGATGACGCCGTTAACCACGGCCTTGGCACTGAACGACGGCGCTTGTTTTCCAACGAGTACGGGCATGATGGGATGGGGTGAATTCCGGCCGCTCCATACGGTCGATCCGCACCCGGCGCAACCCCGGATCGGTCGTTTACCCGCCCTTTCGGCTATCTCGTTGTCTTGTCTGATTCGGGAATCCTCCGCAGGCTACCTCATCGCCATGACCGTTCTGCTGATCGAAATCGCCATCATTTTCCTGCTGCTGCTTGCCAATGGGGTGTTCGCGATGACGGAACTGGCAATCGTTTCCTCCCGCCGGGCCTTGCTTGAAGCACGCGCCGCCAAAGGCGATCTCGGGGCGGCGAAAGCACTGGTCCTCGCCGAAAACCCGAATCGTTTCCTCTCCACGGTCCAAGTCGGAATCACCCTGATCGGCATCATGGCGGGTGCATTCGGGGGAGCCGGGATCGCCGAGCGGATGGCGGAGCACCTCGCGCCGTTGCCCGTCATCGGTCCTTACGCGAACGGGATCTCCTTCACGATCGTCATCGGCGCGATCACTTACGGCTCGTTGGTTATTGGCGAGCTCGTTCCCAAGCGACTGGCCATGCAATTCCCCGAAACCATCGCGTGCCGGATGGCCGGGGTGATGTCGTCCCTTTCCAAAATCGCTTCGCCGTTCACCGCCTTGCTCTCAAAGTCAACCAGCGGACTCTTGAAGCTATTCGGCGTCCGGGAACAGGCCAAAACCGGTGATCTCTCCCGCGAGGAAATGTTGATCCTGCTGAACGCAGGCAATCTCGATCCCAATTCGAGCCGGATGCTCCAAGGAGCCATCAATTTCAGCGATCTCGACGTTTCCGACATCATGATTCCACGGCCGAAAATGACGTGGATCGAATGCGACTCCGGCCATTCCGAGGTATGGAAATCGCTCACGGAAAGCGCTGAGGATTTCTTTCCGGTTTACCGCCAGCGAAAGGACAATTTGATCGGCGTGATTTCGATCAAGGAATGCTACGCGCAACTCGCCGCGGGCGAGGAAATCCGGTTCGGCGACTTGATGAAACCGCCGTTGATCGTACCCGAGATCCAGCAGGCCAGCGTCCTTCTCGACACCTTCCGAAAAACCGGCCACCGCGTCGGATTCGTGATGAACGAATTCGGAGTCGTCATCGGGATGGTCACCTTGACCGATCTGATGGAAGCGATCATCGGGGATGTTCCGTCCGTCCAGGAACGACTTTCTCAACCGGTGGCCATGCGCGACGACGGCACTTATCTCCTCGACGGCATGGTCGGCTTGAGCACCCTCGAAACCCATCTCAGTGGATTCACCTTTACCACCGCGATGGAAGAAGCCCCGAGAACCTTGGCCGCGTTGTTCTCGGGAACTCTCGCCCGCATTCCGCGATTGGGCGACACCATCCTCCACGGCGGCTGGAAGTTTGAAGTCATCGACATGGACGGCATGCGTGTGGACAAAGTCCTCGCCTCGCCCCATCACCCGCCAGCTCAGTCCAATCCCACCGTTTAGCGGGATTTACCCAGCCAAGCGACGATCGCTTCGGCCGACTTCTCGGAAATCCCAGGCAAAGCGGCCAAGTCCGCTACATTCGCTTTTCGCAGCCGAGCAACACTGCCGAATTTCTCCAAAAGCTGCTGCTTTCGGCGCGGGGTGATCCCGGGGCAATCGTCGAGCAGACTCTCCTTCATCCGCCGCCTGAGCAGCAACGAGTTGTAGCCATTGGCGAAGCGGTGGGCCTCATCGCGGATCCGCTGGAGCAGCTTCAGCGCCCCTCGGTCGTGCGGAATCAAAATCGGTTCGCTCCGGCCCGGCACGAAGACTTCCTCGCGTTGCTTCGCCAAGCCGATCACGGGCAGCTCGTGCAAGCCAAGCGCCCGCAACTCTTTCACCGCCATGCCGAGCTGGCCTTTGCCGCCATCGACGATGACCAGGTCGGGCAAAATAATCTTCGCCCGGCCTTCGCGTGCGAGCCGTCGCTGCGCTTCGACCACGTCCTCCTGAGAAATCTGCGAATCGGGATCGACCGACGCGTTTTCGAGCAAAATCCGCGCGTAGCGCCGACGGATCACCTCGGCCATCGAGGCGAAGTCATCCTGCCCCTCGACCGTGCGAATCCGGTAGCGCCGGTAGTTTTGGTTGTCCGGCTTGCCCTCGGTGAAACGCACCATCGAGGCGACGATGTGGTTCGAGGAAACGTTGGAAATGTCGAAGCACTCCATCACCCGCGGCGGACCGGCGAGGCCGAGCGTTTCGCCCAAATCGGCGAGGTCTTCCAGCGGCTTGACGGTCGTCGGCACGCCACGTCCGCGAGTGAACTGCCGCATGGGTTCGAGCGTCTTCTTCAGGTTATCGATGACGTCGCGAAGGGTCGCGGCTTTCTCGAAATCCAGCTTCGCCGCCGCCTTTTCCATGTCGGCCTGAAGCGACTCAAAGATCTCCCGTTTCCCCTTCCCCTCCAAAATCCGGCAGGCTTCGTCGACTCGCTGCAGGTATTCCGTCCGGGAAATTCGTCCGATGCACGGCGCAGAGCAGTTCCGGATGATGTCGGCGTTGCAATGCTGGTAATCGTTGGGCCCCGGTGCGAGCGGCCGACAGACGCGCAGGCCGAAGTGGCGGTTGAGCCAATCGACGGTCGCCTTTAGCGCCCCGGAATGAGGAAACGGTCCGTAGTAACGCGCGCCGTCCTCCTTTTTCAAGCGGGTCAGCATGAAACGCGGCCACTGTTCCTCGGGCCGGATTTTCAGCAGGAGAAAGCGTTTGTCGTCGCGAAACGACACGTTGTAACGCGGCCGGTAGTCCTTGATCAGCTTGCCTTCGAGAAGCAGCGCTTCCGCTTCGTTGCGAACGAGGTGCGTCTCGAAATCATGGATCGAATCAATCAACGCCCGCGTTTTCAGGTCGGCCCGGGTTTTCCGTGACGCCAGGAAATACGACGACAGCCGCTTCTTCAGATCGCGCGCCTTCCCCACGTAGATGATCGAACCGAGGCGGTCCTTCATCAGGTACACGCCCGGCTGATGAGGCACGTCGCGGAGCTTTGCCTTAAGATCCATGAAAAGAAATGCGGACCGCAAACAACCCGTGCAGGTCCGCAAACCCTTCTTTCGATCCGCAATCCGCATTCCGCAATCCGCAATTCTCCCCCTTTTCCCCACGCTTGCGTCGCCGTTCGCCCACGCTAGACTCCCGGCACTTCATGAAGGGCCGATTTCTGACTGTCGCGACGACGCTGCTGCTGTCCTCGCTCCCCACCTTCGCTGCTTCTGCCACTCCGGCGGCGGCTCCGAAGGAAATCCGCGTTCTCGACGTCATCTTTTCCGGCGGGCCGGTGATGTACATTCTCTGCGTCATGTCCGTCATCATGGCGGCGCTCGCTTTCGCCCTGTTTCTGACAATCCGCCCGGGCGCGGTGGTGACCGACAAGTTCATGGAGGCGATGGAGGCGATGCTGAAAAATCGCGATTTGAAGGGCCTTTCCGAATTCTGCACCCGCCAATCCCAGCGCATGGCGGCGATCGTCCAGCGCACGGTTGATTTCGTCCTCGCCAACCCGCAGGCGGGCATTGAGGAACTTCGGGAAGTCGCCCAAGCGGAAGGCGCGCGACAGTCGTCGCAGCTCACCGGCCGGGTGACCTACCTCGCGGACATCGGCGGTATCGCCCCGCTGGTCGGCCTGCTCGGCACGGTGATCGGCATGACCCAGTCGTTCTTCGACCTCGGCGCGGGCAAGGAAGGCGTGCAGCAGCTCGAACTTTCCTCAGGCATTTACAAGGCGCTCTTCACCACCGCCGGCGGCTTGGCCGTGGCGGTGCCAGCGCTGATGTTCTACGCGTTTTTCCGCGGCAAGGCGACGAAGCTCGTCAACGACCTGGAAGCGGCGGCGACGCATTTCCTGGTGAATCTCCAGATGCTCGAAACACGGAACGTCACGGTCACCCGCAGCGAATCCCGCGCAGTGTCCGCCGAGCCGGCCACTCCGGTGCAGCAGCCCGCGGTCGTTCTGACTTCGCGCGACCTCCACGGCATCTGAAATGAAATTCAGCAAACCGCAAACGCTCGGCCCCGCGCCGCTTCAGCTCGCCGCCATGATCGACATCATGCTGGTGCTACTGATGTTTTTCATCCTCAGCTATAAATTCGCGGCAGAGGAACGTTCGCTGGAAATCAAGGTACCGACGACCCAGGAAGGCTCGCAGCATGATCGCCCGCGCGGGGAAATTCTGGTCAACGTGAAGGCCGACGGCACGGTCATCGTGGAAAACCGCGAGCTGACCCGCGAGGAACTGGCGGAGCGTTTGTCGTCGATTTCCAAGCAATACAAAGATCAGCCGATTCGTCTGCGCGGCGACGCCAATGCCAGCTACCAAACGATCGTCGAAATCATCGACCTCTGCCAAAAATCCGGTATCTGGAACATCTCCTTCGCCACCAAGCGACCGGAAGCCGATCAGTGACATTTTTCCCATGGTGAATCGCACGCTCGCACTCCTGCTCCTCGCCGCCGCTCCGGCCTTGGCACAAGCTCCGCCCCAGGCCATTCCGGTGGATCCCGCGTTGCAGGCCGATCCAGGCAACGATGTCTTCCAGCGGGCGAAAAATCTCTTCGACCAAGGCAAGGCGAACAAAGACATCCCTCAGCTCCGGCGCGCGGCGGAATTGTTCACCGACTACCTCGGCGAGTTCCCCACGCATGCGAACGCCGAGGCGGCTTGGCTTTATCTCGGACAGGCGTATTACCAAACCGGCCAGATCGAAGAGGCGAAGCGGAGTTTTCACACGCTGCTCAATCGCTACCGCACCGGTCCCTGGGTCGGCGCCGCCGCGTTTACCCTCGCCCACGATCTCTACGTGAAGCGCGAGTATGCGCTGGCTGCTCCGCTTTATAAAAAATTCGCCGACAACTCGGTGAAGCCGGAAGACCGGGCGCGCGGCAATTACATGACCGCGGTGTGCTATCAGCTCACCGGGCGTGATCGGGACGCGACCGAATTGTTCCGCTCGGTGGCATCCGATCCGGCGGGCGCGGTTTACGCTCCGAAGGCGAAGCTCGGGCTCGGCCATCTTTCGGTCAAAGCCAACAAACTACGCGATGCCTTGGAGTTGTTCCAACAAGCGGCCGAATCGCAGGACACCGTTCGGGTCCGTGGCGAAGCGTCCCTGCACGCGGCGCTTGTGGCGATCAAGCTCGAGCAAAACGACCTCGCCGAAAAGTATCTCAAACTCGTGCTGCTCACCGAAGGCATGGAGGACTACCGGCCCGACGCGGCGGTCGCCTTGATGCGCAACGCGTTCGCTCAAAAAGACTACAAGGGAGTCCTCGCCGCTTGGGAAAAGAGCGGTCTACGCGCCGCTGACGAGCAAGCGCCGCCGCCACCGGTCGAGGGCAAGGCGATCATCGTCGACGAAAAGAAGGCCAGCCGCCTGTTGCTCGCCGCACGGGCGATGCTCCAGCTCAAGCAGGTGCGCGACGCGATGGAAGTCTTCCGTCAGATCGAGCGGACGATGCCGCCTCAGCACGATCTCACGTTCCAAGCCGCTTATTATCGCCTGCTCGCGTTTTACGAACTCGAAGGCGAACACCTGCCCGATCAGGTCGACGCGTTCCTGCAAATTTACCGCAAGGGCCGCCCAGCCGATCCGCGGATTCACACCGCCTTGTTGCTGAAAGCGGAAAGCCTCTTTGCCAAGAAACAGATTGAGAAAGCCGCGCAGGTCTACAGCGAAATCGACGTGGAGAAGGTCAGCGCGAGCAATCGTCCCGGCTTGCTCTATCAACGCGGCTGGTGCCTCGCCGAAGCAGGCGATCCACAAGGCGCGGCGCGCTCGCTGACGAAATTCATCTCGGACTATCCCAAGGACTCGCGGATTCCGGCGGCCTTGGCAAAACGCGCCAAAGCCCGTCAGGACAGCGGCGAATCGGCTAAAGCGATCGAGGATTACGACAAACTGATCTCCTCGGGTGCCGACGGAGAACTGCTCTCCTACGCCTTGCTCGAATCCGCCCGCCTGCGTCGCAGCGAGAACAACATTCCGGACATGATCGTCCGTTACCGCGGCTTGCTCGATAAACTCAGCAAGCTCGACAAGCCGCTGCAGGCCGAAGCGAATTACTTCATTGGCTGGGGCTTGGTGAAAACCAATGCCGCCAAAGACGCCGTCCCGTATCTTGAAGAAGCGCGGACGCTGCAACCGGACGCTTACAAAAAGCACGCCGGTCTGTTGCTTGTGCTCGGCTATTACCAAGCGCAGAACCTCGACAAACTTTGCGACGAAATCGACCTCGCGGTGCGCGAAGGATACAGCGACGAAATCCCCGAGCAAACGATCCGCTGGGCGGGCCTTCAGGCCTACAATGCCGGTCGCCACGCCGTGGCCTCGCGTTTTCTCGGCCGCGTTTCAAACGCCGAAGAGCCGCGCGAAACGCCGAAGGAAGTCTGGCGCTATCTTGGCAAGGCCTTGCTCGAAGAAGGCAAAGCATCCGAGGCGCTCAAACCGATCGAGAACGTCCTCGCCGCCGAAGACAATCCATCGTGGAAAGCCGACGGCTTGCTCGATCAAGCGCGGGCCTTGTTGGCCTTGGATCGCGTTGAAGAGTCCCGTAAGTCGATCGATGCCGCTTCCGATCTTCGTCCCGATGGACGGACCGGCGCAGGCGTGCGTTTGCTTTCCGGCGACTTGAAGGCGAAGACGGGCGATTTCAGCGGTGCCGCCGCGGAGTTTTTGATCGTCGTCAATTTCATCGATGACCGCGACCTCAAGCCCCTGGCGTTGTCGAAGCTGATCAACGCGCTGGAAAAGAAAGGCGATAGCGCCGAAGCGGTGAAATATCGCGCCCAGCTCTTGCGCGACTTCCCGAAATGGGAAGCGCCGAAGTAGCACAAGTTTTCAACTTGTGATCGGTTTCGTGACGCAAGTTGGAAACGTGCGCTACTTCCGCTCCGCGATCGATAACGCGCGTCGGGCGGCCATCGGTTGGGCTTCCGCAGGCACATGCTCGCGCCACGTCGAATCGCCCGCTTCGATCATTCGCTTAACGTCACGGCTGGTATAGACGAGCAAGCGCTCATCCGGTGCAGGCACGCTGTGGATCATGCCATTCTCGCGGAAGTGGCGGTATAAATACTTCGACTCTTCCGGCGCTCGGAACGTTTCGGCGGTGACCAGTTCACCTTTGCGTCGGCTCTTCCACGGGAAAACGAGCAACGAAAGCCGGTTCTTGAACAAGCGCCCGAACGATTCAAGCAACCCGCCCGCGAGTTTCTCCGACCACTTCGCTTTGAACAATTCGTTGAGCAAACCGATGCTCAAAACGATCCCGACCGGCTTGTTAGTGCAACGATTGAGGAACGCAGCGACGCGGTGGAACTCGGCAAATCGCGAAACGAGCACCGTTTTCCCCAACGCCTGTAAAGCGTCCGCGCGATCGATGAAATCCACCGGATCGGGTTCGGCACCGCGCAGCAGGTTTTGCGTCGAGATTTCGCACAACTCGATTTCGTGTTTGCGATCGCCCGGTTCGAGGCCTTCGCAAAACACCTTGCTCGCCTGCTTTAACATTTCCAGGTGGAGATTCGTCACCGGATCGAAACTGCCACGCATCAAGAGCACCGGACGTTTGTAGAGCGCCTCGGCCGGCTGCACCACTTGGCCGTCGGGCAAAAACATCGTGGCATCGGTCAGACCGCTTTCGACGAGCTGCAACGCGCACAAGCGATTGTCGAAGAAGCCGTAGCCATGCCCCCCGAAGGTGAGCAAATCGACCTCAACCCGCCCCGCGGCCAGATTTTCCGTGAGCGATTCGACGAAATGCCGCAGGTGACCGCGGTGATGGAACGTCGCATGGATCAGGTTCACCCCCACCACGCCCAGCGCCTCCATTTGCTCGGCGTTGGTGGAATCGAGCAAGCGGATATGCAGCACGATGTCAGACGGCGGATCGCCCGGGCGGCGTTGAAAACGAATGCCCAGCCAGCCGTGACACTCTGCGGTATCCTGCCAACCACGGGCGCGCACCGTGTTGCAGAACGAAAAGAACGTCGTGTGATCTCCACGTTGCGGGGCGAGGCGTTCGATCAGAATCGAGTGCTCATGCTCCAACATCGCCATCAGGCGTTGGCGGGAAACGTAGCGATCGCAACGCCCGTAAATGGCGTCGCTCATCGTCATGTCGTAGGCGGAGATCGACTTCGCCACCATGCCTGACGTGCCCGACGCGCGGAAAAACCAATTCGCCGTTTCCTGCCCCGCACCAATCTCGGCGAAAGTCCCGTAAACGGCGGGATCGAGATTCAGTTCGAGAACTTTGTCGTAAGTAGAACGTGAAGAAGAAGCGGGAATCATGGAGTCGCGGTGGATTCGTCGAAGTCCGTCCAACCGGTATTCACCAGGCGTGAAAGGAATACCTGGTTACGAGCGGAAGGATCGCCCGGGAAGCGGACTTCGATCAACAAACGGGGAGTGATTTCCAAGCCACGGGAAAGCTGCGCCTCCACTTCCGACCCACGCTCGACATAGCCGTAAAGGAGGTGTTCGCCATCCGAAGACTCCAGCTTGAAGCTGCGCCAGCGCGACTCGTCGTTGAAATAGAAGTTGTAGTACTGAATCGGCGCCACGGTGGCCCGCAGGCGCACCAGTTTCGTCGAGCGTTGCGCCAGCGCATCCGCCCACGAAACCTCTGACCAGCCGGACCAGCTCTCCCAGTCGATTTTCCAACCCGCCTTCGTGCGAACAAACGTCAACGGCAGCGCACCTTTCCATCGGGTCTGAACTTGTGCGGTCGAGAACCGGTCCTGGTTGATCAGGCCTTCTTCTTGTTTGAATTCGACAAATCCAGAAGCCTCGATTTTTCCATCCGGAAACAGCGATTTCGCCCGCGCCTCGGTCTGCGCCGGATTGGGCGTTTCCTTCGCCATTTCGGCCACGGTTTTCGCTTCGAGAAATCGTTTGGCCGTCGCTTCGGCTTCGCGGCGGAACGCTTGGTAATCCAGCGGAACATCCGGAATACCCTCTAGCTCTGAAGGGCTTTTTTCAGCGGAGCGCTCGGGCACGACCGGCGGCCCCGGTTTCGTCACCGTCGGCGAATGCCCCGTGGGGCGCAGCAGCCAAACCAAACCCATCGCGGCGACCGATAATCCTCCCAACACCCAGAGCAAAGTGTGCTTCTGCCGGAAGTGAGGCACAGGAACGACCTCCGCTGCATCGGAACGCTCCCACTCCGGTTTCGCATGCTCGTAATGCGCGCGGGCGTGTGCGTGCGGATCGGCGGGTTGAGTGGATTTCGCTTTTTGAGGCGTGACCATCAAAGAAGGAACCACGTCATCCTTGCCCGGAATTTTCAGCAAACGACCGCACGAAGGACACACGAGGCCGCGTCCGTCGTGATCCCGTGGCACACGAAACACGAACCGGCAATCCGGGCACACATAACCGCTCCAGCGGCGGGCGCTTTCCTGCACTTCCGACACCCGGCAACCATGGTCGTTAGGCAGGTTTCGTGCAAGCTCGTTGGACTCAGCTCGCGGAGGAACTTCGCCAGAACTCACGGATCACTCATCGATGATTTTCAACCGCTTCGGGTGAGGCAGACGAATCTGTTCCTCTTTCTCCAAGTCGAGACTGTCCAAAACGTTGGTGCGTTTGCGGAAAACCCCGGAGCTTTGAGACACGGCGCTAAAAATGGGTTGCTCAGAGTGATAAGGATCCTCCCCTAAAAGCGCCGGACTTTTCGGCCGCACGGGCATCACGTCCAACTCGGGCGCGCCACCCAGCGTGAGGGTATTCGCTTCCGTGCCTGAGTGAACCGGGCAAAACGGCAGGCTTTCGGTGCCGCGGCGGAACAATTCGTTGATGGCGGATGACCGCGAGCGCATTTGCCCGCTGGCCGGGTCCTCCACCATTTCGTAACAGAACTGCGTCGCTCGTTGACCGGACACCCGGCAAACCGGCACTTCGACCAAATTGGCGGGCTGGCGGATTTCTTCGCTGCGGAACGTTTTCGTCGCCGCATTCATCGCCGCCTGCCACACGGGCATCGCGATATCCCGGCTAAACGCACCGTCGTAGATCGGGCGCCCCGAACTTTGCAGGAAACCCGTCCACACGCCGCAACTGATCCGGTTGTTGTAGCCGAGGAACCAGGTATCTGAAAACTCCGCTACCGTGCCGCCTTTGCCGCCGCCGAGGAAAGGTTTCTCGTTCAGCCCGTCGAGACAACCGGCCGAACTTCCGTGTGCCAACGAACCGACCAACATCGAGTGCACTTGGTAAGCGGTCCCCGGCTGAATCGCCTGGGTGCCCGATTGAGCTTTGCTTTCGCGATAATAAACGGTCGTCCCGCTCGCGTCCTGAACTTTGGAAACGAAGTGCGACTTCGACGGTCCAATCCGTCCGCCGCGGCCAAACGCTCCGATCGCCCGCACGACTTCCTTCATCGAAACCGGCTCCCAACCGACGCAAAGGCGGGGCAACAAATCCTTGCTGGGTAAATTCACTCCGAGCGCTTTGGCGGTCGCGACGACTTTATCTAGACCCGCTTGCTGGCCGAAACGCACCGTGGCGGCGATCTTCGAGTTCTCCAGCGCCCGTCGCGGCGTGATCAGGCCTTCATACGTGGGCGATGGAATCTCCATCCCCCATTCGCCCAGAATCCCCTCACGCCCACCAATCATGACCGAGCGGTTGTCCATCGGCTCGTCATGGATCACGCTCGCGGGCGTCAGGCCGTTGGAGAATCCAGCCGCATAGAGAAATGGGAAAAACGCGGTGCCAAGCGGGCGACGACCCATTTCGATGAAATCGAACGGCGCTTGCGCATAATCGCGACCACCCACGTGGACCAAAATGTCGCCGGTCTCCTGATCGACCATCAACACCGCGCCCTGAAGGTATTCCGGTGCTTTGCCGGATGACTTCCGGTAGTCGTCGTGCTTCGGATTTGCATAACCCGGACGAGCTTCCGCCTTCGCCAGAGATTTCCGCAGGGACTCCTCCGCCGCCCACTGGGCTTCGGCGAGGATCGTGGTGTGAATGTGGTACCCGCCCGCCGCGAGGGCTTCATCACCGAGTGCCGCGCGGATCTCATCGGCGACCCGTTCGTAAAGATGAGAAGTTCCCCGGCGCAACGGCTTCGGGTTCAACACCACCTCCGTCTCCACCAGGCGCTTCATTTCCTTGCGAGAAAGCATCCCCTCGTCGCGCATGCGATCAAGCACGTGGTCGCGCGATTTCTTATTCGCGGCCAAATTGTTGAGCGGCGAGAGACCGGTCGGGTTCTTGATCAGTCCGACGATTGAGGCGCATTCCTCCACGCTAAGATCGCGAGGCTCCTTGCCGAAATACCCCAGCGAGGCCGAGCGAATCCCGTGGAAACCGCTGCCGAAATAAATGCGGTTCAGATAGAATTCGAGGATCTCCTTCTTACCGTATCGCTTCTCGATCCGATTCGCGAGAAACGCCTCCACCAATTTGCGCTGAAGACCGCCTTCTTCCCGTTTGAGCGCTTCCTCGCGTAGATTGTAGGCGTTGCGTGCGAGCTGTTGGGTGACCGTACTGGCACCTTGATTCACTTCGCGCGATCGAGCGATCTCGAACACAGCGCGGGCGATCCCGATAAAGTCGACACCCTTGTGCTGCCAAAACCGCGAGTCTTCGCCCGCTTGGAGCGCCTTGATCAAATTCTCGGGGATCTCGCTGTAGGGGATCACGCTCCGGTTCTGCACGAAAATGCGGCCGATCTCCTTCGAATTCCGGTCATAGATCACGCTGGGAATTTCCAGGTCATTGATCCGTTCCAGATCGTAGCTCGCCGCCCGTTCGCGGTAGGGCTGGCTGAAAATCATGAAGCCGACCAAGCCAAGCGCGCCAAAAATCAGGCCCAGTCCGACCAAGCCGAACCAAAAGCCTTTGCGCTTGTAGAACCGGCGCTTCCGGCCCTTGGTGCGGGGATTCGTCTCGGGTGTGGCCATGCGGAAATCTCGGGATCTGAGAAACTTCTGCCGTTGTGACAGTCCCCGACCCATACCCTTCCGGCGACACCTCCGCAACCCCCGCGTTGAGCGCCCTGTTGCGCGACCGGATTGAGCGCGAAGGTCCGCTGCCTTTCCCGGAATTCATGGCGACAGCGCTTTATGAGCCACGGTTGGGCTATTACGCCCGGGAAACCCGCCAGGTTGGTCGCGGCGGCGATTTTTTCACCAGCGTCAGCGTCGGTCCGCTTTTCGGCCAGCTTCTTGCTCGCCGCTTCCTTGCCTGGTGGCACGAAACGGGGCCACCCACCCGTTGGCGGATCATCGAGTGCGGTGCCCACGACGGAACGCTCGCGGGCGACATTTTGGCCGCCCTGCAAACGCTTTCCCCCTCCGCCTTCGAGGCTCTTGAATACCGGATCATCGAGCCGCTGCCCCTTTTGGCGGAAGCCCAAACCGCGAATCTGGCTGCCTTCGGCGAAACCGTCGGCGTTCTTTCCAGTCCTGCGACGCTCATCCAAGATCCGCTTCCCGGCATCGTCTTCGGCAACGAACTCCTCGATGCCCTGCCCTTTCACCTCGTCGAGTGGCGCGATGGCGCTTGGGCGGAACTCCGCGTCGACAACGATTCGCCCGCCTCTCCCGCACCGAATTTCCTCTTTCAAATCTCCACTCCCCCCTTTGCCCCCGATCTTGCCGCCGCGCTCGACCGGCTTCCCACGCCTACCGGTCCTTATCGCACCGAAGTTCGCACGAATTTCGCCAGCTTCCTGGCGCCCCTTTTCGCTGCCCTCACCCACGGCCGGATGATCTGGCCCGATTATGGATTCGCCCGGCCGGAATTTTACACGCCGGAACGGACCACCGGCACCTTGCGCACGTTTCAACGTCATCGGGCGGGCGAGGATCCGCTCGATTCGCCCGGCGAAAAGGACATCACCGCCCACGTCGATTTCACCGCGGTGGCGGAAGCGGCGATCGAACTTGGCGCGACTCCGGCCGAATTCTCCGCACAAGGCTCCTGGCTGACGCGACTAGCCGAACCCTGGCTCCGGGAAAACGAAGCCGCGCTGACACCCGCGCAAATCCGGCAATTTCAAACCCTCGTCCACCCCGGCCACCTCGGCGCGAAGTTCCATGTACTGGAATTGGCGTGGAACGAATCGGACGATCCCGAGCAAGTAGCCCAATCTCGGCGACGTCTTGCATTGGAATAACGACACATCGTCATTGCCGGACTCCTCGATTTCATTACGCTGTCGCCCTTCCCCGCCGGGATGGCGAAATTGGTAGACGCGCCAGATTTAGGTTCTGGTTCCGCAAGGAGTGCAGGTTCGACCCCTGTTCCCGGCACTTCTTTTTGGCGCTCAACGCATGGATTTGCCGAAGCTGGCAAAAATTCCGTTAGCAAAATGACAGTTGTGCCCAAATTGGGCTCTTATAGAGCGCCATGCTAAACCGGATCGCTCCGATTTTCTTCGCCCTGTGTGGCTCCGCGGCCATCGCCCCAGCCCAACCCGAGCCGCTCAAGCTCTCTCCGATCGCCGATGGCCCGTTCAAGCCCGACTGGAATTCACTGACGAATTACCAAACGCCGGAGTGGTTTCGCGACGCGAAGTTCGGCATCTGGGCGCATTGGGGCCCGCAATGCGAGCCGGGAGATGGCGATTGGTATGCGCGGAATATGTATGTGCAAGGCCACGGCCAATACCAAGCCCACCTTGCCAAGTACGGTCATCCTTCCACCCACGGCTTCAAGGACGTAATCCATGCCTGGAAGGCCGAGCGTTTTGATCCGGACACGCTGGTGAAGTTCTACAAGGAGAACGGCGCGAAATACTTCATGGCGCTGGCCAATCACCACGACAACCTGGATCTCTACGACTCCAAGTATCAGCCGTGGAATTCCGTGAACGTCGGGCCGAAAAAGGATTTGATCGGTGGCTGGGCCAAGGCCGCGCGCGACAACGGCCTGCGCTTCGGGGTGAGCGTACACGCCGCCCGCGCCTGGACGTGGTATGAAGTCGCGCAAGGCTCGGACAAAAACGGCCCGATGGCGGGCGTTCCTTACGATGGCAAGCTCACCAAGGCCGACGGCAAGGGCAAGTGGTGGGAGGGCCTCGATCCGCAAGAGCTTTACGAGCAAAACCACCGCCCGGGGAAAGCGCAGCATCACAACTTCGACGCCGCTCGGGGCACGAGCATGCCCGACAACGCGTATCTGGAAAAATTCTTCAACCGCACTAAACAGCTCTGGGACGACTACCGCCCCGATCAGATTTACTACGACGACCGGGTTCTCCCGTTCTACGACATCGCGGAAGAGGTGCCGCTGAAACTCGCCGCCCATTTCTACAACACGCGGCTCGACAAGAACGGTCGCACCGAAGCCGTGATGAATGGCAAGCACCTCGACGAGATGCAGCGCCGGACGATGGTCTATGACATCGAGCGCGGCAAATCGACCGACATCCTCCCGCAGCCGTGGCAAACCGATACCTGCATCGGCGGCTGGCATTACCATCGCGGCATCTATGAGCGAAAAGGTTACAAATCCGCCGCCTCGGTCGTGCGGATGCTGGCCGACATCGTCAGCAAAAATGGCAACCTGATGCTAAGCGTGCCGTTGCGAGGCGACGGCCAACCCGACGAACTGGAGATCGAAATCGTCAAGGAGATCGGCTCGTGGCTGAAGGTGAACGGTGAAGCCATCTACGCCACCCGCCCGTGGAAAATTTACGGCGAAGGACCCTCGACGGAGTTGTCCGAAAAAGGCGAGTTCGATGGGCAAAAAGACGTATCTGGTAAGCCATTCACCCCGGAAGACATCCGGTTCACGCAAGCGAAGGACGGCGGCACGCTTTACGCCATCGTGCTCGAAATCCCCAAAAACGGCAAAGTGCTCGTGAAATCGCTGGCCAGTAACTCACCGCACTGGCCGGGCAAAATTGGCCGCGTCGGGCTGGTTGGGAGTGGCGACGTGAAGTTCGAACGCGACGAAACCGGGGGTGTAAGAATTTTTGTGTAAGTCGGATTGGGCTGGTGGCCTAACCAAGAGAAAGGACACCGGAAAATGAAACCCGACATCAAAGACGAGCTGCTCGACGAGTTGCTCAAAAACTATCGAGGC
>Ga0307412_10000397_pt1 | contig 26515 bp, 27 predicted proteins | sample DK1Cmetagenome_3_FD_203823 | JGI IMG/M metagenome (GOLD analysis project Ga0307412, IMG submission 203823) | Maize rhizosphere microbial communities from greenhouse at UC Davis, California, United States - DK15-C-1 | ecosystem: Host-associated > Plants > Roots > Rhizosphere > Soil | place: USA...
TGGGACATCACGAAGTACGTGTCGACGCACAACGTCGGCGGCGCGGTCATGGGCGACTCGCCGGAAACAAGCGCGTTGAACAAGTACCTGCAAAGCTGGGACGTGCACAACGTATTCGTGCCGGGCGGCAACGCATTCCCGCAGAACTTCCAGGCGAACCCGACCGCGACGATCGGCGCGCTGACCATTTTTGCGGCTCGGGCGATCAAGGAACAGTACATCAAGAATCCCGGCCCGCTGGTGCAAGCATGACCGCAATCAAAACACTCAAAGCTCTTCTGACTTCGGCCCTGCTGATCACGGCAGGCGCAACGGTCGCGTCGACGTCCGCATGGGCGCAGTCCGCGGATCAGGACGCCGCGTTGATCAAGTACGGCGAGTACCTGGCCCGTGCCGGAGATTGCATGGCATGTCACAGCGCGGCGGGGAAGAAGCCGTTCGCGGGCGGCCTCCCGATCGTCAGCGGACTCGGCACGATCTACTCGACGAATATCACGCCGAGTCAACGCAACGGTATCGGTCACTACACCGAGCAGCAATTCGCCGACGCGATTCGCAAGGGCGTCCGCGCGGACGGCGCGCGACTCTATCCGGCGATGCCTTACCCGGATTACGTGAAGATCACCGACGCGGACGTCCACGCCCTGTACACGTACTTCATGAAGGGCGTTGCGCCCGTCGACGAAGCGGCGCCGGTCACCAGCCTGAGCTTCCCGTTCAACCTGCGCTGGGGCATGGCCCTGTGGAACTGGGCGTTCGCGCCGAATAAACCGTTTGCGGCTCCCGATGGCGCGACCGGGCAGGTTCGCCGCGGCGCGTATCTCGTCGAAAGCCTCGGCCATTGCGGCAGTTGCCACACGCCGCGCGGCGTCGCGATGAACGAGAAGGCCTTCGACGGCTCGGACGCGAGTTTCCTCGCGGGCGGGGATCTGAACGGCTGGACCGTGCCGTCGCTGCGCGGGATGACTCATTGGACCCAGCAGGACGTTGTCGACTATCTGCAGACCGGACGTAACAGCAAGGCGGCTGTCGCGGGCGAAATGACATCGGTCGTCTTCAACAGCACGTCGCATATGACCGACAGCGACGTCAACGCGATTGCCGCGTATCTGAAGTCGCTGCCCGCGTCTTCGACTGCTCGCGTGGATTCGGCGGTCACGTCCGCGCCCAATTTGACAACGGCGAAGCTGACGGCCGCCCGGCAATTGACGCTGGGCGAGCGTCTCTACATCGATAACTGCGCGGCGTGCCACTTCGTCAACGGCAAGGGAGCGCCGCGTGTGTTCCCGCATCTCGACGGCGCCACGGTCGTCAACGCGAAAGATCCGACCGGACTGCTGCACATCATTCTCGCGGGAGCGCAAACGCCTTCGACGGCGAAGGCGCCATCGGTGCTGCCGATGCCGGGCTTCGCGAATCGCCTGAACAACGACGAAGTCGCGCAGCTTGCCACGTTCGTGCGTAGCGGCTGGTCGAATCATGCGTCGGGTGTGACCGCGAGCGAGGCAGCCAAGGCTCGGGGATCGGTAACTAGATAAGCCGTTGAGGTAATGCGTCGGGCTTGACGGTGAGCTTATTCGGGATAGCAAGAACGCATTGGCGATCGTGAGCGGCAGCATGGCGCTGCTCATGCAACCTGGGATTGACACGAGTCGTGGTATGCCCGTCATTGCGACTGAAGCAGGTAACAATGGCGGAAGCGGCCGGATATCAGTTCCATGCCGCGTGGGACATCTTGGCTACGTACTTGAATATGTGCAGTACGTCGGCGGCGCGGCATCCGGCCTTTCGACTGCCATCTTCAATATGGGCGGGCCTGGTTGTGAACTATCGTCCCGTCACCGCATGGGACCTGGCCGCCGGTTACTCGTATACGCCTGCGACCGGGGCGAACGGCATCACCGACGCCACCATTTATCATCAGATCAACGTGACTGAGCTTACAACCTGTCGAAACGGACCAGGCTCTTTACCCTCGAAGTGTATCAGCGCGCCAATTGGGGAAGCGCTGGCCAACGGTAAGGTCGTCGGCGCGACGTCGCGCATTCGTGAACAGTCCGCAGCGTCGTCATGCAACCGGCCGGCCCGACTGTGGATACCATCCATCAGTTTAAGGTATCGTGCCGGGCAAGCAATACGGCCGGCGACCTTCCTATGATCAGGATCATCAGATGACACCATCCCCCACGCCCGGTACGGGCCATGCAGCGCCCGATCCCACCCGGCGGCTGGTGCTGGCCGGCATCCTCGCGAGCTATGTGAGTTCGTTTATCCCATGGTCGAGCTCGCATGCGCAGGCTCGCGCGACGGCGCCCGTCACGGCGCCTGATTCGTTCCTGAACGTGTCGCGTCTGATCACGGGTCGGGCGACGCTCGACGCAATGCAGGCCGCCCGGCTCTACGCCGGCCTCGTCGCCGCCGTTCCGCTGTTTTCGGCCCAGTTGACGGCGCTGGCCGCGTTTGCCGCCAGTAACGCGTCTACCGCGGACCAGCTTCAGGCTTCGCTGGATGCCGCGAGGGCGCCGTTCGCGAAGTTGCCGGGCGTGATTGCGACGGCGTGGTATGTCGGCGTGGCCGGCTCAGGTGCAGCCGCGCATTGCGTGACCTACGAGACGAGCCTGATGAACGTGGTGGTGGCCGACCATCTGAAGCCACCCAGCTACGCGTACGGACCTTACGGCAGCTGGAGCAGCAATCCGCTGGGCACCACGCTTACAGCCCCGCTCAAGGCCACCCTCAAGGCCGCCTGAGGCGCCGCCGGTCAATTCAAGGAATAAAGTATGTCTGACCACTTGTCTGCCGACATCGTTGTGATCGGCTCAGGTATCGTCGGCTCGCTTGCCGCGCATCGTCTTGTATCGCAAGGCGCTTCGGTGCTGATTCTCGAAGCGGGTCCGCGCGTGGATCGTGGTCACATCGTGGCGAAGTTCCGCAACTCGCCGCGTAAGAACGATTTCATGTCGCCGTATCCGCCTTCGGCATGGGCGCCGCATCCGGTCTACCAGCCTGTCGATAACGACTATCTCGTGCAGGCCGGTCCGTATCCCTACAAGGCCGAATACATCCGCATGGTGGGCGGCACCACGTGGCACTGGGCGGCGCAGGCGTGGCGCATCCTGCCGAACGACCTGCGCCTGAAAACGCTCTACGGCGTGGGTCGCGACTGGCCAATCTCTTACGATGACCTCGAGCCGTTCTACTACGAGGCCGAAGTGAAGATGGGCGTGTCCGGCGCACCGAACACGGGCTCGCCGCGCACCAGGCCGTTTCCCATGCAGCCGGTGGCCGAATCGTTTCTGGAGCAGCGCTTTCGTGAGCGCCTGGCGCCTGGCGGATACGAGGTCGTCACCAATACGACGGCGCGCAACAGTCGCAATTACGATGGCCGGCCCGCGTGCTGCGGTAATAACAATTGCATGCCGATCTGTCCGATCGATGCGCAATACCACGGCGGTCTCGCCGCCGACGCTGCCGAGCAGGCCGGCGCGAAGCTGATTGCCAACGCGGTGGTCTATCGCATCGAGCACGATGACCGTGGCCGTATCGCGGCCGTGCACTACTACGATCCGGACAAGGTGTCGCATCGCGTGACGGGCAAGACCTTCATCCTCGCGGCCAACGGCATCGAGAGTCCGAAGCTGTTGCTGCTGTCAGCCAGCCACAGGTACAGGAAGGGTCTTGCCAACAGCACGGACATGGTGGGCCGTCATCTGATGGATCACCCGAGTAACAGCCTGACCTTCGACGCCGAAGAAGAACTGTGGCCGGGCCGTGGTCCGATGAGCCCGAGTTCGATCAATGCGCTGCGCGACGGTGCGTTCCGTTCCGAGCATGCCGCTTTCCGCATCGACATCTCGAACTCGTCGCAGGTGCTGTCGGTGACACAGGCGCTGATCGCGAACGGTGTGTACGGCGCCGAGCTTGAGAAGCGGATCCGCTATCACGCCGCACGCCAATGCAGCCTGAAAAACGTGCTCGAGATCCTGCCCGACCCGGACAACCGTGTGGTGCTCAGCGAGAGGAAGGATGCGTTCGGCATTCCGAAGCCCGAAGTCCACTACGCCATGAACGATTACGTGCACAGGGGAATGGCCGCAGCGCGTGACGAGTACACGCGCATTGCGCAACTGATGGGCGGCACGAACCTGCGTTACAGCCCGGATGGCGTATATGGCAACAATCAGCACATCACCGGGACCATGAGCATGGGCAATGATCCGAAAGATTCGGTTGTCGATGCGTTCGGACGCACCCACGATCACGAGAACCTGTATATCGCGAGCACCGGCGTGATGCCGACTGCCGCGACGGTCAACTCGACGCTCACCGCTGTCGCGCTCGCGCTTCGCTCGGCTGACCACATCCACGCGAACGCCTGACGATGACTCATTCACCGCTCATGAAATTCAGACGCCGTCTGGGCGCAGTGCTGATCGCCTCGTTCGGCTTTGCGATGACGGTTCACGCGGCCGAAGACGCTCTCATCAAACGCGGCGAATATCTCGCGAAGGCGGGCGATTGCATCGCCTGTCACAGCGCGCCGCAAGGCAAGCCGTTTGCAGGCGGCCTGTCGCTTGCGACGCCGCTTGGCAATATTGTCTCAACCAACATCACGCCGTCGAAAACGAACGGCATCGGCAACTACACGCTCGAACAGTTTGCCGCCGCGTTGCGCGGGGGCGTCCGCGCGGACGGACAGCTTCTGTACCCGGCTATGCCCTATACGTCATACGCGCTAGTGAGCGACGACGACGTCAAGGCGCTTTACGCGTACTTCATGCAAGGCGTGGCGCCGGTGAACGTGTCGCCGCCGCAGACTGCATTGCCGTTCCCGTTCAACGTGCGCGTTTCCATGGCGGCGTGGAATCTGCTGTTCCTGGATAGCAGGCCGTTCACGCCTGATCCGTCGCAAAGCGTGGAGTGGAATCGCGGCGCGTATCTGGTGAAGGGGCTCGCACACTGCAGCACCTGTCATACGCCGCGCAATGCGTTGATGGCCGAAGAGACGTCGGCGAGTCTGGGCGGCAGCGTGGTCGGCACATGGTATGCGCCGAACATTTCGTCGGATCCCACCAGCGGCATTGGTCCGTGGAGCGAAGCGGACATCGTCGCCTATCTGCGCACAGGTCACGTCGTTGGTCGTGCGCAAGCGGCCGGCCCGATGGCCGAAGCGGTAGACAACAGCTTCCGGCATCTGGACGACCGCGACCTGCGCGCGATGGCCGTCTACCTCCAGTCGACGCCGGCAGTTCATCACGCTGCGGACCGACGACCGCCTTATGCATGGGGCGGCCGGAAGGCGAGCGTCGATGAGGTTCGCGGCGAGCCGCTGCCCGAGGACGCCAATCGCATGAGCGGCCCGCAACTCTACGATGCATATTGCGCCAGCTGCCACCAGGTGCATGGCGAAGGCGCGGGCCAGGGCATCGACGGTCCGGGTTTGCCTTCGCTGTTCCACAACACGGCGCTGGGTCACACGAACACCAACAATCTGGTAATGGTGATGCTCGAAGGCGTGCACCGGCAAGCGAGCGCGCCAGACGTGCTGATGCCGGCCTTTGGCCGCTTGCTGTCCGATCAGCAGATCGCAACGCTGGGTAACTATCTCCTGAAAGAATATGGGAATCCGAATGCGTCAGTAACGGCCGAGCAGGTCAAGATTTTGCGCGCGGGCGGTGAGGCCTCGCCGTTGATCACGATTGCCCGTGCGAGCCTGATTGTCGCGGGGCTGCTCCTGCTTGCCGTGCTGTTGCTGCTGATGCGTAGGCGCAAGCGTAGCTAGGCCAGCCCTGGCAGGCGGGCCGGCTTTCCGATGGGCCTGGTCTCGTCGCCTTGGATCAACGACTGCGACAGCAATGTCCTGTACAGCGCGTCGTACAGGCGCGTGTAGTGCAATTCGCTGGGGCGGATGACCTAGTTTGCAAGCGTGCCCGGCTCACCGGGGATCTGCCAGCGGGCCACGGCGGCCTGCATCCGGTACAACGGCATGCCGTCAACATATTTCGCGGTCGCCACCGTCGCGATCACCGACGCATCCGCATGGCCGCCAGGCAGTGGCTGTACCGGCATCGGTGCGAGGACGACCGGCGTATGTTCCTTAGGTTCAAGGGTAAGCGCGCGGTGATGGCATCTTTGCCGTGAGCGAAAGAAGGTGGAAATGCTCTTCGCCCATCTCAAACGCATCCTGAAACTGGACCGGCTGCGACTGCGCGGTCCAAGCGGTGCCCATGATGAGTTTCTGATGGCAGCAACTGCGCAAAATCTGCGAAGAATGGCAAAGCGGCTCCTGCCAGGAAGCAAGCAGATGAACAAGGCAGTCGCATGACGGGCAGCGGGGATCGCTGCCTCGTTCAAGTTTGCCGCTTCGCCGATCGCCACAACTCGCAAACGTGCTGCTGACTTCAGCGTTTTGAACCAAAACAAGACTTTTTCAACACAATCCTACAAATAACAGCCAATCACGACTATCTACCTTAGTCGTAGTCGACGCGGTTCGGCCGATCAGCGATTCCGATGGCAGACGTTCAATCTGTAACCTCTTGCAGGACTACCCTAGATGGCCATGCCTTGAACCGACGCCGCGAGCGGATCGAGATGAGCCATTTCTGCGTCGGTAAGGCGTAGCCCCGACGCTGCCACATTCTCTTCCAGACGACTCCGCTTGCGCGTGCCGGGAATGGGCACAACAGTTACGCCTGATTGCTCGGCTCGCGTGTAAAGCCAGGCTAGCGCGAGTTGTGCCGTTGTGATTGCGCGCGGTACAGCCAATTCTTCAATTTGCTCTACAAGACGCATGTTCGCGAGACGGTTTGCCTGAGAGAAGCGCGGGAACTGCTGTCGTGCGTCCGCTGCCGTCAGTGTTTCGGCAAATGTACGACCGGTCAACAAGCCCCGACCTAGCGGTGCATACGGCACGATGGCGATCCCTAGCGCCCTTGCGGCGGCAACGACTTCTTGTTCGATTCCGCGTGTGAACACTGACCACTCAGACTGCAGTGCTGCGATCGGGTGTATCGCATGCGCAACCTGTAGTTCTTGCGCGCTGGCCTCGCACAATCCGAGCCATTGCACCTTTCCAGTCTTCACCAGATCGGCCATGGCACCAATCGAATCTTCCAGTGGCACATTTTTATCGCGCCGGTGCATGTAGTACAGATCAATGCAATCGATGCCGAGGCGCTGCAGGGAGCGCTCCACCGCCGCTCGAATATATTCCGGGCGGTTATCGATGCGCCAGTCGTCAGGTGCGTCGACACTGCGAACGAAGCCGTACTTCGTCGAAATCACTACATCGTTTCGATGGGCTCGGACAAAGGGTGCTAGAAGCGTTTCGTTGGTTCCACAGCCATACATGTCCGCAGTGTCGAACAATGTAACGCCGAGGGCTAATGCATGCTCGAGCGTGTCGCGTACCTCGGCTTCGTCGGTCGCGCCGTAAAACTCACTCATGCCCATGCACCCAAGCCCCTGAACGCCGACCAACGGCCCTTTCTCGCCCAGTTTCACGGTGGATATGCGCGCAGAGTTCATATTTGGCCTCCGGGATTAAGAACGCATGTTATAACTGTGGACCTAACTCCAGAGTCAAGCGCCACTAATGCTGATCTCCGAATTCGCGAAAGTTTCCGGCCTGCCAATCGATACCATCCGCTTCTACACCAAGAAGGGCTTGTTGACGCCAACGCGTGGAGCACACGGAGGCGCCAAGGCTTATGCGCACTTTACGGATGTAGACGTCACGACGGCGAGAATGATCCGGTTGCAACAGTCGCTAGGCTATTCGCTCAGGGAGATCGCTGCGCTCAATGCAGAGTATCGAAAGGGCGAACGGTCTGTGAAACGAACGCACGAGGTACTAAGTACGCAAATCGCGCGGCTGGAGGCAAAACGGGACTCGCTAGATGCGGCACTATCGTTTCTGCGCGGCAAGCTGGAATGGATTGACGCAGGAAAGCCGGGCGATGCGCCACGATTGGACGACTACCGGTGTTAGCAACCCCTTGTGATCAGGTGTCGTGTGCCGAAAAACATGCGTGCCGCGCACTCGCTGTTCCAGCCCGCAGCGTTTGGCAGATAACGTACCGCGTTTCGTACGATGTCGAGGTCAGCCCCAGCGTTCAGCGGTGGTCTATGCCGTACGAAGATCTCGCGCCATGCGGTCCGCGGGCGCCCGTATTGCAGACAAGCTGCGATCGCCTGGCCGGTCAGGCGGGCTAGCGGCACAATGTCGATTCGCTTGCCTTTGCCATGAAGGGTCAGGATTCCTGCACGCCAATCGATATCGTCCAGGCACAGATGCGCGACTTCCGTACGACGCAGGCCCAGATCCAGAAGACAGCGCGTGATTGCGTAGTCACGCATGCCGGTAGCGTTACTGCGATCGAATGCGCTGAGCAGTCGCCGGACCTCTTCTGGTGACAAAACATCGGGTAGTCCACCGAGGCGCCATAGGGCAGCTCGTGGCAGTGCTGCGATAGAGCTGTGTCCGGCGTCCCGCTGATCGCCTTGAAACGCAAATAGCTTCGAAGCGAACCACCGACGCTCTTGACCGAGCAAGGGGTAAGCCCGCGTGTGCGAGGCGTGACAAAGCGGACGACGTCCGCCGGAGCGATCTTCGATATCTCGATCGGCTGTTCGTGGAAGCAAGCCGCGAGGAACTCACCGATGTGGCGCCGCGGGACGTGACGCGTGCTCTCGGAAAGTCCACGAAGTTCCATCACGTACTGGGTGAAGATCGCCAGTTCTGCATCTATCGAGGCGGACACTATCGGGGCTGGCGCTGCGCGAGCGATGCCGTACATGTCAAGAAAATGCATTAGCGCAGCGTGGACGTCCGCGCTCGTTCTCCGGCGCTGCGGCGCGCACTAGACAACGGGGCAGATGTCCGTGGATGAAGCGGTCGATCAGAGCGTCGCTGACATCGTGAAAGGCAGCATGTTGTTGTACGGCCCAGTGCAAAAAATGTGCGACACAGCGGAAGTAGCATTCCACGGTCGGTACGGCATATCCATGTTCCGTCAAATAGCGAATGTATGCATCGGCATGCGCGTCCAGCCCAGCCTTGGCGAACCATCGCCGGGCAAGAATATGGGCAGATCTGAGGCGTGAGCATTCGGGCATGGCGACTCTCCGAAAAATGAAACCGCACGAGGAAAGTAATTCAACTTATGGAAGGTTGCCGCGCTTGCCATGCACGCATCCGGTCCTGCGAACAGATGCCACCGCTGTCACTTCGGCGCTAACCTTCGATAACTACAAAGTAGCGATAGCGGCGTTTATGGAATTGCTTCTCTAACAGATCCAACTGGTTGTTCGCAGTATCCCTGCGTGCCGGAAAACGCGCGGCCGCGATCATGACATTGATCCGCTCTGCACAGCTGAACGGGCACGATCCGTTGGCTTACCTGAAGGACGTGCTGACGCGATTGCCGACACAGCGTGCCGTCGACATCGCGCAACTGCTTCCTCATCGCTGGACGCGGACCGCTACTTGATCGTTTCAGCGATTGCCCCCGTTAAGATGCCTTCCCCGGGTGCTTACGGACAATCCGCAGGTGAGCAAGGCCCTCGCGGACCATACGGCGCTGGGACGCGTCGGTTTGCCGACCGATGTCGGTCCGGTGATCTCTGCGCTTCTGTCGGATGAGTTCCAGTGGGTCAGCGCACAGCGGATTGAAGTGGCCGGTGGATTTCATATCTGATGTGCGTGCGCGGGTCTGGCGCTGCGCTACTTTAGCGCAGCGCTGCTCCCCTGTATCAATTTACAACTGCGCGTGACCCATTCTCAGATGCCTCAGAACACCAGCGGCGGTCAGCGCCTCGTTAGTGCGACATGTGACAGGGGTTTGAGCGTACGACGCGTTGACCGAGGCCAATGAGGTGCTCGGGCGTCGGTGCCCGGATCCGTTCAGCGGTTCGCCGTTGCTGTGGCCGCGCGTTCGATCACGCGCGCGACATCGGCCGGATGCGAGAGATAGGCAACATGACTCGATGCGACTTCAACGACCGAGCTATTGGCTCGCTTGGCCATCCATCGTTCGAGGTCAGGGTTTACCGTTCGATCGGCAGTAGCGACGATTGCCCAACTCCGCTTTTGCTTCCACGCAGGCTTGGTGACAGATGCGGTGAATGTGCCGATGGCCGGCATAACCTGTGAACTTGCCATGAACCCGCTCTCGGCCGAGGGTACGTCGGCGGCAAAGTCGGCTCTGAAATGTCCGGGGTCGAGATACAGATGACCATCGCCGGTCGGCTTGATAGCGGTGGACGCGCCTGGCATTCTTGTGACCAGGTCTTTCAGGCTCTCTCCAGCGTCTGGCTCAAACGCCGACACATAGACGAGGCCTGCAACGTGAGGGTCGTTGCCAGCCTCGGAGATGACTGCCCCACCGTAACTATGGCCAACGAGAATGCTCGGACCATCCTGGGCGTCGACGACACGCGTGGTCGCTTTTACGTCCTCGTCAAACGACGTCTCAGGCTCCTGAACCACAGATACCTTGTAGCCGTCCCGCGTCAGAATCTTTGAAACAGCCTGCCAGCCGGATCCGTCTGCAAAGTAGCCGTGAACCAGCACGACGTTCTTCACCGGTGCAGCCACGGCAAGCGGCGCGGCAAACACGGCTGCCGTCAGAGCAAGGGCAGCTGCGATCCGGCTAATGATGATGATTGGTTTCAAGACAAACTCCTTGTTGGTTTGAATCGGATTCAGATTGGATGGTTTTGCGAAAAGCGAGAAGCAAACTAACCGTTGACAGCAGAACGACGGTGCATGCCGGGCCAGGTTGGACGGCGTTTATGGCGCGCAGATCTGCGCACCTGTCGCGCAATGCATCATAGTGCGATTCCGGCAAGAAAAAGAACAGCGGGATGCAACCTGTCGGGGCAGCCGGTCGAGTCACCGGCGTGCCAGTAGTCCCAGGGCGCTTCGGCGAGAGGCGCGCGTGTTTTGCACACGTTCGACCGGACCTGGACTCGCAATGAAAGGAATCCGATGCTAAACAGGTCTGCATCCCCTGCCCCGAGCGTGATTTCCGCAAGGCTCAATGTGTGCTGATTGTTTGCAATGTATGCACCGCTGAGCAGCTTTCTAAGCGCAGTGAAGCTCACGTCGTCGTCCGTCTCATGACTCAACTGCGTCGCCCCTCCAACGATCAGGTTAAAACGAACTCCCGTTAGCCGTAGTTTCGTACGCCAGTCGTGGGCGGCGCTCTCGGACACCGGCACCTCGCCCAATATTGTGGCGAAGAGATGTGACCGAGAGAGCAACTCGGTCACATTTCATTCGCCAGGACGGTGCGTGTGCGACTCCGGGGTCCGGCGCCAACATGAAAGTCTATTCCTCGAGAAACGCCAGCAGGTCCTGGTTCACTTTTTCGGCGTTGACCACACACATTCCGTGGCTGCCTCCCGGGTACACCTTCAACTTCGCAGAGGGCACGATTTGCGCGGATTTCTCGCCAGAATTTCCAAGAGGAACAATCTGGTCGTCATCGCCGTGGAGAACAAGCGTAGGCACCAAGATTTTCTTGAGATCTTCCGTGTAGTCCACTTCCGAGAATTGCCTGATGCATTCGTACTGGCCTTTAATAGACCCAAGCATGCCCTGAGCCCAGAAAGAGTCAATCACACCTTGCGATGGCTTCGACCCATCACGGTTGTAGCCGAAAAAGGGCACTGCCAAGTCCTTGTAGAACTTTGAACGGTCCTTCACCACGCCATTCCGAATTCCGTCAAACACATCCATAGGAAGGCCGGTGGGGTTTGACTCTGTGCGCACCATCAGTGGCGGAACAGCCCCGATAAGGACAACCTTGGCGACTCGCCCTGTGCCGTGACGACCGATGTAGTGAGCGACTTCGCCGCCGCCAGTTGAGTGCCCAACCAACATCGCACCTTTGATATCCAGGTGGTCCAGAAGAGCCGCGAGGTCATCGGCATACGTGTCCATATCGTTTCCGTCCCATGGCTGCGAGGACCGTCCATGTCCCCGTCGGTCATGAGCTATGACTCGGTAGCCCTTGTCTGCGAGAAAGAGCATTTGGGCGTCCCATGCATCGGCGTTAAGCGGCCAACCGTGTGAGAAGACGACTGGTTGACCGCGCCCCCAGTCTTTAAAAAAAATCTCGGTACCATCATCGGTGATGACAAAGTTCATGACACATTTCCTATAGTTGAGAATGAACTAAGTTGACTGCCTGGACAACCACGACGGCAGCACTATCCGCATAATCTGGTTGTCTTTTGCAAGGCGACCAGTCGTGAAACCATCCATCGCGCATTTCAATGCATCTCAAGTGCTCGCTACACTGTCCAGCAGGCGTTTGGAGCGAGGCCCCTCTCGAGATGCAGCGACGGTTCGATGTTTCGTCTCACATGGCCGCTTCGGTCGTGAGACCGGACCGGCGCAGAGCACATCAGGACATAGCTAGGTCGAAGCGGTCGAGATTCATCACCTTGGTCCAGGCGGCCACGAAGTCGCGCAGGAATTTTTCCTCGCCATCTTCGCTTGCATAGACCTCGCTAAGCGCGCGCAAGACCGAGTGGGAACCGAACACAAGGTCAACGCGGGTCCCGGTCCACCTGAGCTTGCCGCTGCCGCGCTCAGTTCCCTCGAATACGTCGTTCTCAGCGGACGATGGCTTCCACTGCGTGCCCATATCGAGCAGGTTGCGGAAGAAGTCGTTCGTGAGCACGCCCGGACGATCGGTGAACACGCCATGGGCATGCGCGCGTGCCGATACTCCGAGGACGCGCAAGCCGCCGATCAATACGGTCATCTCGGGGGGAGCGAGCGCGAGAAGTTGGGCCTTGTCGATGAGCAGCGCCTCCGCCGGCACAGCAGACTTCCGCTTGAGGTAATTTCGAAAGCCGTCGGCCAGCGGTTCGAGAGCGCCGAACGATTCGACGTCAGTCTGTTCCTGCAACGCGTCCATTCGGCCCGGCGCGAATGGCACCGTCAACTTATGGCCGGCCTGCGCTGCCGCCTGCTCAACGCCCACGCCGCCCGCCAGCACAATCAGGTCTGCGACCGACACCTTCTTGCCCAAGGTCTGGGCACCATTAAACTCAGTCTGAATTCGCTCGAGCGTCTCCAGCACCTTCGCGAGCTGTTCCGGCTGATTGACAGCCCAGTCCCTTTGCGGCGCGAGACGAATGCGCGCGCCGTTGGCACCGCCGCGCTTATCCGAGCCCCGGAACGTGGAAGCCGACGCCCACGCGGTCGTTACCAGGTCCGCTACCGATAGGCCCGACCCGGCGATCTTCTGCTTCAAAACGACGATATCGGCGTCGTCGACGAGTGCATGATCGACTGGCGGAATGGGGTCTTGCCAAACGAACTCCTCAGCCGGCACCTCGGGGCCGAGGTAACGCGCGCGCGGCCCCATGTCGCGGTGCGTCAGCTTGAACCAGGCACGTGCGAACGCGTCAGCGAACTGCGCGGGGTTCGCCACGAAACGACGCGAGATTTTTTCGTACTCGGGATCGAGGCGCAGCGACAGGTCCGTGGTCAGCATCGTGGGACGTACTTTCTTCGACGCGTCATAGGCGTGCGGAATCGTCTCCTGACTACCCTTGGCGACCCACTGATGCGCGCCGGCCGGGCTCTTCGTCAACTCCCATTCGTGACCGAACAGGTTCTCGAAGAAGCCCATGCCCCATTTCGTGGGCGTGCTGGTCCACGTGACCTCCAGGCCGCTGGTGATGGTATCGGCACCCTTGCCGGTGCCGAAGCTATTGCTCCACCCCAAGCCCTGGTTCTCGATACCGGCCGCCTCGGGTTCAGTGCCGACGTGGGCAGCAGGTCCGGCGCCATGCGTCTTGCCGAAGGTATGGCCACCGGCGATAAGGGCGACGGTTTCCTCGTCGTTCATCGCCATGCGGCCAAAGGTGACACGGATATCTTTCGCGGCCGCAATCGGATCGGGGTTACCGTCCGGGCCTTCCGGATTCACGTAGATCAGGCCCATCTGCACCGCGGCGAGCGGGTTATCCAGATGGCGACCAGCGTCCGTGCGACCTTGTTCCTTGCCATGCAACGCTTCATCGGCGACGACTACGCCTTCGTCTTCGCTGACGGGCGCTCTCTTACCATATCGGACATCGCCGCCGAGCCAGGCTTTTTCACTGCCCCAGTACACATCCTGATCCGGTTCCCACGTGTCCTCGCGCCCGCCTGCAAATCCGAAGGTCTTGAAGCCCATCGTTTCGAGCGCCACGTTGCCAGCGAGAATCAGCAGATCGGCCCACGAGATCTTCTGGCCATATTTCCGTTTGACCGGCCAGATAAGACGGCGCGCCTTGTCGAGGCTCACATTGTCAGGCCAGCTGTTGAGCGGCGCAAAGCGCTGCTGGCCCCGTCCCGCGCCGCCGCGCCCATCGGCGATTCGATACGTGCCAGCACTGTGCCAGGCCATGCGCACGAAGAGCGGACCATAGTGGCCGAAGTCGGCGGGCCACCAGTCCTGCGAATCGGTCATCACCGCCGCGAGGTCCTTCTTCACGGCCGCGAGGTCGAGGCTCCGGAACGCTTCGGCGTAGTTGAACCCGGAGTCGAGCGGGCTGGACTTGCCGGAATGCTGGCTCAGCAAGTCGAGCCTTAGCTGGTTCGGCCACCAATCGCGATTGGTCGTTCCACCGCCAGCGGCATGGTTGAACGGACACTTTGTTTGGTCAGACATAGGATTGCCCTGTAGTTATACGCAGCACACCAGCTCTGTGTGCTGCCCGGTCAAATTGAAAGCCTGGAGGCCATCATCACGCGCCGTGTGGCTGAAGTCGCGGCGACGGGACGGCTGGCGTTGCCGGCTGTTGTTGCGGGCTATCGTTCCCGGGTTACCGTTGATACTCCGGCTTATCGCCCGCCTTCGCTCCTGAGGTTCAGGCTATTGGAAACGGTAGTCACGCCTGCGACCTGCTGCGCCCGCTGTTGTGCGAGGTCGATTTGCGCCGCGTCGGGCACGGTCCCGGCGAGTGTCACGCTACCGGACCTTGCCACGACAGAAACACGCGACATATCCACACCGCCACCCGCGCCGAGTGACTTACGAACGTTCGCCGCGAGACGGCGGTTCTGGACGCGCGCAGCTTTCCTGTCGGCCCTACGCTGCGCCTTCACCGGATCCTCCGGGGCGGCGGGACGGCTCTGCACCGCGGGCAGATAGCTGATCAACGCCTCGTCGGCAAATGCACCGCCAGCGCCGCTGACTAGCAAAGAAAGTGTGCCCAGGCAGGCAGCGCGTTGAAGTGTCATACGAAGTTTGATCAAGTCCTTCTCCTCGATTGCCGGCCAGGCTGGACGCCTGCCGGGGGTTGTAAATTCGTCGCCTGAATCGCGGCGCTCATCCGGCTATCGCGTTTCGGACCAGAATCCCCAGCATCCGACGCGTCGTAAGCAAGGCCGTCCCGAACGGATGATCCGAGCGCTCAATCCTGGCCATCACGCTCGCGCCCAGCCACAGCGAGTACAACGACTCGGCAATCTGCCCGGATGGCTTCGATATCGATACGGAACCGTCGGCGACTCCGCGCTCGATTGCCACCGTCAGCCGCGAGATCAAGCCGGTGGTACCTTGAGCGAGTGCACCGCGCATCGTCTCGGAAAGATCCGACACCTCGGCGCCGAGCTTCACTGCAACGCAACACCCCTGAAAGCCACAGGCGAGATGCTGTTCGCGCCACCCCGTCCAATAAACCATGATTCTTTCGGCCATGGACAGCCCGGGCTGTGCAAATATCTCGTCCATATTGCTGTAACAGGTTCGAAAATGTTCAAGGATCAAAGCCTCGCCGACAGAATGTTTGATTGGGAGAAAATGGGAAAACGAGCCTCTTAGCACACCTGCTCCTTTCAGAAATCCCGTCGCACCGACGGCGGAGAAACTTCTTCTACACATACATTGCTGCCGGGACGTCACGGAACGTCACACGGCTTGGATGTGCACCACGTCCGCACCAGTTCAGCATCTGTCAAAACCTTGGGCGGTGACCTCGCGCTCAAGGATCATGGCGCGTGCATTTATTACTGTGTGACCCCGAACCCGCGGCTTGTAGACGATGTCATTTCGACGGATGGCCGCACCGCATATTGCACACTCGCCGCGAATTCGCGCCCGGCAACGTATCCATATCTGATCGTTGTAATGGCACCGGGTCGCGTCTTTCCATAGGACGACGATCGAATCGGCACTCAAGCGTTCAAGCACGCGAATGTACACATGTCGCGCAGGCCTGTATTCGTCGGTTCTTTGTTGTGGCAGCCGGCCGCCGCAGGATCCGGTCAATGCTCCGATAAGGTTCTGCCAGACTGCAAACGATGCGTCAGCATTGAGGCGGCCTGCTATAAGGCTTCTGTGGTGTGGCACGTTCATCTCCGAAAGAGCGATAACATGGCGAGGCGAATCAAACTTGCGTTGCGCGCCAGAACTGAAGCGCGTATCGAGCTCGTTTCCTGTTTTGGCGTGGGACCCGCTCGACCGACCCCGCGCTACGCGCAATGCCACCGACAGCAATGAAGTTCGACCCCGTAGCGGCATAGTGGGTCCCTTCATTTTCCAGGCGGCCGGATACCCCTTCTCCGACTGCCGCGGCACCCCGGCTAGGATTGCGATCCTCATAAATGAACCTTTCCGCCTCGCACAGTTTGATTTTCTGTGCCGTCGCGGCGAACGCTGCCTGTACGTCTCGTCGCACGCAAAGTCGCTTCGCGGTCGCAATGTCCAGCTGCGCCAGGCCCTCTGCATTACTAAAGATTTCACCAGTCATATGTAGGTCTTCCGATTATTCCTGGAGCCGGTTTCGACCGACTTCAATCAAAGACGCGCGCGCGCCATCAAAGCTTTCACGATATCGCGGCTTACTAATCACCTGTGCGGGCGCTGGCGCCCAGACGCCACCACTGTCGCAAAACAGGAAGCATTGCGTGGATGATCCTGATTTCCTCGTAGTAGAACGGTTGAGCGAGGAGGACCGCCAATAACCACTTCCTGACGTTGGTCATTGCTGGCCGCCTAGCCGGATGCGCCAGGCGCTTCATCGTTAGCCGCGACGAGGAACACCTGCGAAACGCTGCCCGTGTCGACGAGGTCGTCGCGCGACGTCAGTACCATCGAGACTTTCATACCGTTCTCTCTTTCAGATGCGAGGTGATAATCAGGGCAACGGAACAGGCGTCAACTGGTCGACTTTCTGAGCGATGCTCCCGAGTTTTCGACAGGTAGCCAATAGCTCACCTGACCCTACGCTGTCGCCGCAACACGATGCCGCCATTGATAATGGCGCCAGCGCCGAAGTGCATTCCGGAGTTGACTTTAGCCGACGAAACATCCGCCACGAAGTTAATCGTTGTAAATCGGCTTGAATGGAAAAGCGTCTCCTCGTTCAAATGCACAGCGCGCTGCGCTGGCTGATGAAGCGATGGCTGGTCGCATTCCAAGAGCTGGACAAGTGATCTGGGCGAAGCCCGATCCAGCGAAACGCAAGCAAAAAACCTGAAGGATGATGAGGACACCCGGCGGATGCGCTCGGCGTCGTTGAATTGAAAGGTAACGCCGGCAGCGATAGGTTCTGCTGGCGAGCACTAGCCGGCTATGCAAGCTGCAAAGCCAATACGACCGCGTGCGGCAAAAAAGACTACGCAGGCAGAAAGATGAATGACGCCAGCGCGCGATGTCTGAGCCTTGGCCTCGACGGCGACGGCCGAGCCCACATTATCGGCTCGCTCATGCGATATCTGCCGCGCTCCGGGAATGCGTTGTGAAGCGGTTGCGATCCTGGCGGAACGGGCCGGCAAGCTCTATTGCCGACTCCTGAACGGCAGCCGGATCAAACTGGATCCGTCGCTCAAAGAGCCGCAAACCCATTCGGATCGCCTGGCTTGTTGCGGTATGCCAAAGACTCGCCGCTTTTTCCGGGTCCCCATTGGCTGTCGCCAGCCTGGCCTCGACGCGGATGAGCTCTGGCAAATACCACATCTCCTGGCAGCGCTCATGTTGCTCAAAAGCGCGCGCTAGCAATTGTGCGGCGCGAGTCGTTTCGCCAAGCTCCAATGCCGCCTCTGCAATCATGCAGAGGTGCAACGAGGAGCGCCTGTGATGTCCAGCGTCGGCGAGTTGCGCGACCAGGTCCTGCATATGATCAAGCGAGCAGGTCTGCCCTTGAAGATGACGGGTCACAGCCTCGTATAACTGAATGACGGGCCGCGTCAGGACAACCTGGTCAGATGCATGCTGAACCCGCAGGAGATCGGTCAGTCTCTCAAGCTGAATTGCGTCACGACGCCAATAGGCAATCGGCAGAGCCGCCAGTATGAAAAATACGGCCTGAGCTCCTGGAGGACAGGCCAATGCAACTCTGTCTTCCAGTAAAGCAATCATGTCCTGTGTCTCATCTGAGTCATCGGTAAGAGACTTCGCGAGTGCCAGATTGGCATGAATGGTGACGTATCGCTCCCACCTATAGCGGTTTATGTTCGACGGAGGCGAGTCTGTTCTGACGCGTCGGGCAAGATTGTCGAAGCCGTCGCGAGCCGCTATAACGTCACCTGCATCAAGTGCGAGCGAATACCTGAGCCGCTCGAGATCGACGAGGAAGCCGTGGTCCGCGGAGTGCGCCACCACCGCGTCAAAATTGACGATTTCATTACGGACCTGCCTGTTCTGGCCTGTCACAAACAGATAGGTGCAGTAGCCGAACACCGCCGAGAGATAGTTCGTATCGTTTTGGCTTTTTACGGCGATGTCGACGGCATCCAACCAGGCGCGGCTCGTTCTCTCGCCGAGATCGCCAGAGAACGTGAGACTCCAGGCGTGAGAGGTAGCGATCCTTGACCGCGCCTCAATGAGGTCGGGAAGACATTCTCCGAATTGCAGTGCGCGCTCTAAACAGGTCCGACGTGCGCCCATCTGTGACTGCTCATCCCATAGCTTGATAGCCGCTTCCGTGAGCGCCACTACAAGCCTCGCATCAGTGCCGTCGTCGGCGGCCCACTCGATCGCCTGCAGGAGATCTTCGCTCCTGCCCAGATATCGGCCACGCCACGTTTCTGGCTTGCTCCAGGCCCATTCGTCCCGAGCCTGTTCGAAGACTCTTAGCATCACCCTTGCGTGAAGCATGCGGGCACGTCGACATTCCGCCGGCGCTTCGTGCAAACGCGCCCGCGCAAAGAAACGCTCTGCCCCAAGGAGGCGATATGCGACAGACCTTCCATTCGATTCAACGCATAGCAGCGACTTGGCGACGAGGTTGCCAAGCGCCATCAATGTTTGGTGTGCGTCCCACCCGAATGGGCTGGTCATTGCGACCGCGTCTTCAAGCTCGAAACTACCGCAAAAAACGGATAACTGTTTAAACAGCGCGACTTCCCCGGAAGAGAGTCGGCTATAACCGAAGTCTGTCGTCCGGGACATCAGGCATTCTGGAACCTCTGGCTCGCCGGGTTGGGGGCCATACAGGAAAAGCCGGGTCAGGATCTCCAACATTTCGGCAAGCGAGAACTGCGGGAGCAGATTAGATAATGCGCTGCTTATGGAGCGTGGCCTGCCGTCCATGATCTGGCAGAGGCCAACAACAGTCTGAAGATCGTTGTTTTTCAGTTCGTAACCGGTTAGCTCACGAGCCCGCTCAACAAGCATTAGAACCGCAGGAAATTCGAGTGCAGCCTGCTTCGAAAGATTGACGCTTTGAGCATAGTCGGGATAAGAAAGCAGCCCTATCCGGTGCACGCATTCGTCCGGAACCTGAAGAGGCTCGAGACTGACCGCCAAGATGGTCGACGGGCTCAAACCCGCAACAAAGCGAGACACGAAGAGGCGCAGGGCAACCGCAACGCGCTCGCAATGATCCAGGATGATCAGCATCCGGCGATGTTCTAAATAGTCGAGCAGCGCTGCGGTCATGTCGGTCGATTTCGCACGTAAGCCGAGCGTTGCCGCGATGAAGTTGGATACCCCGCTCGGGTCACCCATCATCGAGAAGTCGACGATACAGGAACCGGCGTCGAACCCCGAGACGATCGATGCAGCCGCCGTGCGTGCGACGGAAGCTTTACCCACCCCGACCGGGCCAGCAAGCGTGACGACCCGCCCGGAGGTTACCGAGCGAGCCAGCGCCCGAATCTCGCGGTCGCGTCCAACGATTTTCGGTTCAGCGGGAAGACCAACCCTGCTTGCCCCGGCTGAGAATTCGCCAGGTCCCTTCGCGCTCGTGACCAGTACCTGGGCTGCAAAACGGTAGCCGCGCCCTGCAACCGTCGCAATATAAGTGGCGTGCGGGCGAGTTTCCCCAAGCGCCCGTCGCAGACTACTGATGTGAACCTTGAGATTCGATTCGTCGACGAACGTGCTTGGCCAGGTGTGTGCAATCAGATCTTCCTTCGTCACCAGATCGCCCGCACGTGAAACGAGAAGGTGCAGGATGTCCACTGCTCGCGAACCGAGCCGGACTTCTTTCTCCCCTTTCAGCAGCATTTGCCGATCGGGAAGAAACACGAAAGGGCCAAAGACAAACGATCCCTCATTAACAGTCTGCGAGCGCATGCGCCTCCTAAAGGCCTTCTTCCAGCCACATTATGCTGGAGCTTCAGGAAAATCAAAATTGGCGCATGGTGTAAATAATCGAAAGGACGGGAATGAAGGCTGCGCGAAGCCGGGCAGTCGGAAAGTCGTCCCGCGTTGCGCTACGAAACCGAAGTGTCTCAGCGTAGCCAAGGCCGGCTGGACTACGTGGCCGCTAACGGGTTAAGCAGCGAGCATCGTCAGGCGTGATATCGTCCATACCGTACGGCTCCGGAAAGGATGCTAAACCGCGTTTGATCTCGCACGGCGGGCCGCCCTCTGCCTCGCCGACAGGTACAGTGTTTTAACCAGTTGCGGTCACTCTCGCACCCTGCGTCTCGATCGACGGATTTCGCCTCGAGCCGGACTGTCGACGCATCGACTCGGCTTCGCCGGGTTCACGGTCCCATGCCGGCTGCACTCGTCCAAACTATCCTGCATCATCGGGCTGATGGCCTAGTGCTTTCCGTCCCCATTCGGCCATCGCAACCATCACGGGGCGAAGCGTCTCGCCCATGGCGGTAAGTCCGTATTCAGTCTGGGGCGGATTAGTTGGGTACTCGCGTCGCCAGATAACACCCCATCCCTCAAGCTCCTTCAATTCCTTCGACAACATTCGATCGGTGATCGGCGGGCAGGCCCTGCGGATTTGCGAATAGCGATGCACGCCGTCGCGAAGAAGGGTCCAAACGATTTTTGCCTTCCATCTGCCGCCGGTAATCCGGGAGGCAAATGTCACAGGGCATTGTGGCGGTGCGTTCATAAGAAGTGACACTAACAAAAAAGTCCGTTCTTGTGCGCCAGATCGGTTTTCGACACACTCCTTCGCGGGTCTTCGGCGTTCGAAGGTCAAAGGAGATTTGATGAAAGCGATATGTGTTACCCGTGAACGGAAGCTCGAGGTTCGTGATGTTACATTTCCGGAGGCACCGCCTCCGCCTGGTCATGTGTTTATCGATATCGACTCCGCGACTATCACCCATGGCGACAAGTTCTTTCTGACAAGGCCCTTACCCGGGGGCAATGCTCTATCCAGCGGCGGACAAGATGTTTATGGCGCGAATGCGTCAGGTAAAGTCACTGCAATCGGTGAAGGGGTCCCAATACGATTTTTGGGCAAACAAGTCGCTATTTATAAATCGTTAGCCCGTAGTGCAGGCAGCATTGGCGTCTGGTCCGAAAGGGCACAGCTCCCATATTCGACGTGTCTCATCTTGCCGGATGAGGTACGTGTCCGCGATTATTGCGGATCTTTTGCCAATATCCTCACGGTCTACGCTTTTCTCGCCGAGATCCGTGCTACAGGACACAAGGGCGTTATTGTCACTGCAGGAACGTCCGCGACAGGACTGATCGCGGCCTCTCTGACACAGCGGTTCGGTGTAAATGCGATTTTTCTTGTGCGCTCAGGAAAAGCGCGCGAGCGGCTGATCCAGCATGGCGTGGACCATGTGCTTGTGACAACGGAACCCCAATTCGACGACAAGCTAAGCCGATTGGCCGCCGAGCTCGAAGCAACAGCCGTCTTCGATGGTGTCGGAGGCGAACTGCTGACCCGCACCATTCCGAACCTTTCTGTCAATTCGACCATTTATGTCTATGGATTTCTTGGTTCGAGTCATCCAGCGTCGTTTTCCACAATGCTACTCGTGGGTAAAAACGTGACCATACGACGGTTCTCAAATCTCGAGAGCCAGACGGTGATCGACCCGGCCCAGCTCACCGCAGCCACCAGGGCCATTGAAGAGTTCGTCCACGATCCGCTATTTGCAACAAACGTCGGCAAAGAGTTTCAATTCGACGAAATCCATGATGCATTGTCCTACGAGACCGTACCCGGACGACGGGCGATTCTGGTTCCATAGATAGAGCGTCGGCACGCGATGCCGGGACACAGTGTTGCGTCGCAATTCTGAAACGATTCGGGGTGCGCTGCTCAACGGCGGATCTGGGGTCGTTGCGGGTTCCGTTTGGTGCCGGCGTATCAACAACGTGCCTTTCCGGCTCCTCTTCCGGCCGTGAGCGAAGCGGTGCTGGCATTCGATGAGTAGATTCGTGATGCGCAAATGGCTCAAGGGGAAAAACCAGAATCGCTCCGTAGCCCGGAGCCCGACCGCATTCGCGGTTCCCGGTTCGGGCGCTTTTGTCAAATCGCCCGGCGAGAATCAGCCATTGTGGTTTGTGGAGGCGCTCTCACCCCGGCAACATTCCGGCCGCCCTGTAACTGCCCATTAACGTATCAAACAACGCAATATCCGCCCTGCCGCGCGCCATCAGTTGAGCGCCAGCGACCGCGGCATAGATCGCGCGCACGCTCCCGGTTCGCCTCGGCCGGTGCCGACGCCCGCTGCCTCCGGAGACTTGCCAAGCCAGGCCACGTTGACGTCAGCCAAGTCCTGCACTTCTTTTTTCACTGCCTTGGGCAGATCGTCATATTCGGCGGCCATGAAGCTGCTCAGGCACATGCGGTTGTCGCACTCCAGCGACTTTCGGAACGTCTCCGGATGCCGGCGCAGGCTGGCAAGCGGATCATCCGATGCCGCCGACAGCGCTTCCAGAGCGGCAGCCGAATCTGGCCGCGCGCCACGCGCCGCTTCTGGTACGTTGTCCCGATGGCTCGCAGCATCCGCGACCTCGCGCTCGCGTTTTCGCAGCTAGACAGCGTCAAGCAGCACGGCCAAGACAATTATATGAACGCCCCCGATGCGCTAGCTTTTCTTGTGCTCCGATTCGACAGGATAGGTTGCAGCTTTATATGCGGCCTTTTTGCAGCCTCATGCGCTGCGGGCCCCGATGAAATCCGCTGACTCGCTCCTCATTTGTCGCACGAGCTACATGCTCAAATTATCTTTCAGGTTTAACGAATCCCGGTCCGACCTGTCTTGTCATCACCCTCGATTGCCAACGCAACCTTTCGACGTCATCCTGTAACCTTCGCGTATCTACTCAGCATCACTCATGATTCAAGCTGACCGTGCACTAACGTGATCCCGCTCGTACGGCCTGTCATGCGCGAGAACTGCCCAGATCGTTCGAGCCATCTTGTTGGCAAGTGCTACGGTTACCACGTTCGATGGTCGTCGCTTCTGCAAGTTCTCGGCCCACGCTCCGGCGTGATTCGCGTGGAAGAGCACGCTGCGCGCGCCGTGGATCAGGAGCGTTCGCACATACGTGTCTCCGCGCCGGCTAATGCCTAATAGCTGTATCTTCCCGCCGGTGCCAGTCTGCTTGGGTACGAGACCGAGCCAGGCGGCAAACTCTCGCCCGGACTTGAACGATTTCGCGTCACCCATGGTGGCGACCGTCGCTGTGGCTGTCACGAGGCCAACGCCGGGGATTGCGGCGATTGCGTTGCATGCCTTGTCCTCTTTCATCCACATTTGCAGACGTCTTTCAATGTCGGCGATCTGTTTATCAAGCCGTTCAAGGTCATTCCAGAGTTCGCGCAACGAGTCGGTCAGCATCGCCGGCAGACGCTCAGCCAGCTTCGCGAGAACCCCGGGAATTGCTTTATCCAGCGCGGCGCGACTCTTGGCCATCACCTCGCCATATTCGGTCAGCAGTCCGCGTAGACAATTCATCTGCATCGTTCGGAACTTGATCTTCTGCTGCCGCAACCGGTGTAACGCCAGTACGGCCTGCTGACCCTCTGTCTTCACAGCGACAGCCTTGCTAGGCATCTGCGTGGCCATCCAGATCGCACGCGCATCGGCCGGATCATTCTTGTTTCCGATCACGAATGCCTTGACGAATTTCGCTGGCATCAGCTTTACCTGATGGCCCATCTGGATCAATCGCCGCGCCCAATGCTGGGCACCGCCGCAGGCCTCCATGCCGATAAGACAAGGTTCTCGATTTGCGAAATGCTCCAGGAATACGGTGCGTTTCAGTTGCTTGTTCACGATCTCACCTGTCTCAGCATCCACCCAGTGAAGCTGGAAGACGTTCTTCGCGATGTCTAGCCCGACCGTCGTATACTTCATTTCGGACCCTCCGGTTAGCTTGTGAAGATCTCAATGATCTTCCTATTTGGGCACATTGATGCCGTCGGCCCGTGAGGGTCCACTTCCTTCAGCTTCTCGCATCCGGTAGGTGGGGGCGTTCATTCCATTTGTCGCCGCCCACGCAGCTGTCGGGGCCTGACGGCCACGACGCTTTTGCGAGTCGCACCGTCCCGTAGGATGCCGGATTGGGCCCCTCGCCGGACCGTCCGCTGCTGGATGGCCGAACCCGGCTTCGGACCGATGGATCCCGAAGTTGCCACCACGGCGCAGGCAGTGGCGAACGCGCTCAAGAGTCTGGGCGTTCTGGCGGAGCCCATATGCATTCCCGGGTTCCAGCGTGGCGACGTTTCTTCAGGGATGCGACCGAACCGCTCAACCTGACGGATTTGTCCGGCATTTCGATGCCGTTCGGCACCCGCACGCGCCGCCTATCACATGCAGATCGCCGGCAGCTGGCACGCAGAACCGACCATTCTTCACGCGGCGTCACTGCCCGAATCAGTCAGTTCCGTGCGCGACCCAAGTCCGAACATCTGAGTTAACAGCGATTCGTCGGTGCATCAATCGAAACTCGCCCCGGCGATCCGGGTCTCCCGGGCGCCGATATGCTAGAGGGGAAAATTCGCCCTTCGAGTCGCCACCGCAGTCAGAAAAGCCGAAGTAGTTGTAGACGACTGGTCTACTATCAGCTATAGTCCGATTCATGGCTACCGCAAACACACACGAATCGTTCGATGTTCGCGAGAACATCATTGCCGTAGGGCAACGGATCATCGGCGCGAAAGGTTTTTCAGCCGTGGGGCTGAACGAGATCCTGTCCGCCGCGGGTGTGCCGAAGGGCTCGTTCTACCATTACTTCGGTTCGAAAGATGCCTTCGGCGTGGCGTTGCTGGAAAGTTATTTTGAAGAGTACCTGGCCGACCTGGACAATACGCTCGCCACGCCGAATCTGACCATGGCAGAGCGCCTGATGAACTACTGGCGAATCTGGCAACAGACCCAGTCGTCCTCGGACTGTCAGGGCAAGTGTCTCGCGGTCAAGCTCGGCGCAGAAGTCGCGGACATGTCCGAGGCAATGCGCGCCACGCTGAACCGCGGCACCTCCGGCATCATCACGCGGCTGGCGCGCGCAATCCAGGCGGGTGTGGACGAAGGATCGCTAGCGGTGAGCGAAGACCCGTCGACGGTGGCGCAAAGTCTGTATGAGCTATGGCTGGGCGCAAGTGTGATGGTCAAGATCGTGCGGAATCTGCAACCGTTCGAGAATGCAATGGCGACCACACGACAACTGCTTCGTCTGCATTCTTAACAGGCAGCATGCAAGCGGCACTTCCCGCGAAGTGTCTTTTTTCAGCGGCTTCTACTAGACGACTGGTCTACTAGAGTCGCCGCATCACTCTCACTTCTTGGAGAACGACATGAAAGTATTGATGGTCTTGACCTCGCACGATCAATTGGGCAACACGGGCCGCAAGACCGGCTTCTGGCTGGAAGAACTGGCCGCCCCCTACTACACGTTCAAGGACGCAGACGCCGAGATCGTGCTGGCCTCGCCGCAAGGCGGTCAGCCGCCGCTCGACCCCAAGAGCAACGAGCCGGCGAATCAGACGGACAAGACGCATCGCTTCGAAAATGATGCAGCAGCCAAGGCGCAACTCGCGACCACAGTGCGTCTCGATAGCGTCTCGCAGGCGGACTTCGACACGGTGTTTTATCCGGGCGGTCATGGCCCGCTGTGGGATCTTGCCGAAGACTCGCATTCGATCGCGCTGATCCAGTCGTTCATCGCTGCCGGCAAGCCGGTTGCGCTGGTCTGTCACGCACCGGGCGTGCTGCGCCACGTCACCACGGCGGACGGCAAGCCGCTGGTCGAAGGCAAGAAGGTGACGGGCTTCACGAATTCGGAAGAAGCCGCGGTGGGCCTCACCGAGATCGTGCCGTTCCTCGTTGAAGACGAAC
>Ga0307412_10000398_pt1 | contig 26507 bp, 20 predicted proteins | sample DK1Cmetagenome_3_FD_203823 | JGI IMG/M metagenome (GOLD analysis project Ga0307412, IMG submission 203823) | Maize rhizosphere microbial communities from greenhouse at UC Davis, California, United States - DK15-C-1 | ecosystem: Host-associated > Plants > Roots > Rhizosphere > Soil | place: USA...
CGCGCTACCGGGTCGATACACCTTAACGCAGCCGCCTGATGGAACAGGCCTGCCCCGGTGGGACCTTCTACCAACGGGCCATGTCATGAGGTGACGAGGCGCCACCGGGTACAATATCCGGATGTCCCTTATCCAACTCCTCAACGTCGACTTCAGCGTCGGCGGCCCGCTCCTGCTCGAACAGGTCGACCTTTCCCTCGATGCCGGTGAACGCGTCTGCGTCGTCGGGCGCAATGGCGCCGGCAAATCGACGCTGATGAAGCTCATCGCCGGGGAACTGCACCCGGACGATGGCGAGATCCGCCTGCAAGGCGGCACGCGCATCGCACGCCTCACGCAGGAAGTGCCGCAGGACACCTCGGGCAGCGTCTTCGACGTGGTGGCCGACGGCCTGGGCGAACTGGGCCACCTGCTCGCAAGCTATCACCACCTGCTGGAAACCGGCGACATGGACGCCCTCGGCGACGTGCAGTCGCAGATCGAGGCCCACAACGCATGGGATCTCGATTCACGCGTGCAGCAGGTGATCGAACGCCTGGAACTGCCGGCGGACACCGATTTCTCCGAGTTGTCCGGCGGCATGAAGCGCCGCGTCCTGCTTGGCCAGGCGCTCGTGCGCGACCCGAACCTGCTCCTGCTCGACGAGCCGACCAACCATCTCGACATCGAGGCGATCGCCTGGCTCGAAACCTTCCTCAAGGGCTTCGCCGGCAGCATCGTCTTCATCACCCATGACCGCAGCTTCCTGCGCGCCCTGGCCACGCGCATCGTCGAGATCGATCGCGGCCAGGTCACCAGCTGGCCCGGCGACTACGACAACTACCTGCGCCGCCGCGAGGAACGCCTGCATGCGGAAGCCCAGGCCCAGGCGCATTTCGACCGCAAGCTGGCCCAGGAAGAAGTCTGGATACGCCAGGGCATCAAGGCGCGTCGCACCCGAAACGAAGGCCGCGTGCGCGCGCTGAAAGCGATGCGCAACGAGCGCGCCCAGCGACGCGAGCAATCCGGCAACGCCAGGATCACCCTAGCCACCGCGCAGTCCTCGGGGCGCAAGGTGATCGACGCGAAGCACGTCACCCAGGCCTACGGCGGACGCACGCTGCTGCGCGATATCTCCACCACGATCATGCGTGGCGACCGCGTCGGCATCATGGGCCCGAACGGCGCGGGCAAGTCCACGCTGCTGAAGATCCTGTTGGGTGAACTCAAGCCGCAGGAAGGCGAGGTCACACTGGGTACCGGCCTGGAAGTGGCGTATTTCGACCAGCACCGCTCCACGCTGGACGACCGGCTGAACGCCCTCGACAACGTGGCCCAGGGCCGCGAATACATCGAGCTCAACGGCCAACGCAAGCACATCGTCGGCTACCTGCAGGATTTCCTGTTCTCGCCCGAACGATCGCGCGCACCGATCACGCGGCTTTCCGGCGGCGAACGCAACCGCCTGCTTCTCGCGAAGCTGTTCGCCCAGCCGTCGAACCTGCTGGTGATGGACGAACCGACCAACGACCTCGACGTGGAGACGCTGGAACTGCTCGAGGAACTGTTGAACGAATACACCGGTACGCTGTTGCTGGTATCGCATGATCGCGACTTCATCGACAACGTGGTGACCAGCACCCTGGTGCTCGAAGGCGACGGTGTGGTCGGCGAATACATCGGCGGTTACAGCGATTGGTTGCGGCAGAGGCCCGCCGTGGCCTCGAAGCCTGCCGGGTCGAAGGCTGCGTGGTCTTCGTCGACGTCAGAGGCATCGGGGCCGGGGGCGACGCAAGCCGCCACTTCTGCTTCGGCACCGACGGCCGTAGCCGCGCCCGTCGCAGCTACGCCGAAGAAAAAGCTCTCCTTCAAAGAGCAGCGGGAGCTCGAATTGCTGCCGGCGAAGCTGGAGGAACTCGAATCCGAGATCGCCCGCCGCACCGCCGCGATGAACGACCCGAAGTACTTCCAGCAAGATGCGGCGACGATCACGCGCGGCAACGAGGAACTGGCCCGGTTGCAGGCGGAACTGGACGTGGCGTTCGCGCGCTGGGAAGAACTGGAAGGCTGATAAAGCCCACCCGATCCAGGCCGCCCGAAAGGCCCTCACCCCTTGTGGGAGCCGCTTCAGCGGCGATGGGTGCTTGCCTCGACCTGGCCCGCTGCCGCGGGATCGCCGGCAAAGCCGGCTCCCACAGGTCTGGTTCCTACCGGTCTGCTCCTGCCCGGTCTGCTCGACGCTATGGGTGGGAAGCCGCTTCAGCGGCGATGGGTGCTTGCCTCGACCTGGCCCGCTGCCGCGGGATCGCCGACAAAGCCGGCTCCCACCGGGGCATCGCTTTATAGCTGGAACACCTCGACCACGCGGGCCAGTTCGGCGGCCTGGTCTTCCAGGCTCTTCGCGGCCGCCGCGGCTTCCTCGACCAGGGCCGAGTTCTGCTGGGTCGAGTCGTCCATGCGCGAGACGGCGTGGTTGATCCGGCCGATCTGTTCGGACTGTTCGCTGGAGGCCTGGCTGATGTTGCCCATCAGGTCCGCCACCGCGCGAATGCGGCCCAGCACCGTTTCCATGTTGCGCCCCGCGTCCGTTACCAGGCCGTGCCCCGCGTCGACCTGGGCCACCGATTCGGTGATCAGCGACTCGATCTCTTTCGCCGCCGACGCGCTGCGTTGGGCGAGATGGCGCACCTCTTCCGCCACGACGGCGAAGCCCTTGCCCTGCTCGCCCGCCCGCGCCGCTTCCACCGCGGCGTTGAGCGCAAGGATATTCGTCTGGAAGGCGATGCCGTTGATGATGCCGATGACGTCGGCGATACGCTGCGCCGAGGCCTGGATGCCGTTCATCGCTTCCACTGCCTCCTGCATCGCGCCGGCCTCCTGCTGCACCGCCACGCTCGCGTCGGCCGCCAGCGCGCTCGCCCTCGCCGAGTGGCCCGCGTTGTCGCGGACCGTACGCGTCAGCAGGTCGAGGCTGGACGCCGTCAGCTGGAGTTCGTGCGCCTGGGTTTCCGTGCGTGACGACAGATCGGCATTGCCCGCCGCGATCTCCGACGTGCTGCCCGCCATGCTGGCCGCGGCCTTGCGCACGGAACGGGCGATATCGCCAAGACCGTCGCCGATGCCATCGATGGAACGCATCAACTGGCCGATCTCGTCCCCGCGCGCGGAGGCGAGCCGCGCCGTGAGGTCGCCCTCGGCGAGACGTCGCGCCGCCTCGACGGCGTCGGCAAGCGGCCGGGTGATACGCATGCGTATCGCGAGGAACAGGAACACGCACAACGCGATGACCAGCGCGACGCTGGTCGCCGCGGCGATGAGGCGCATATGCCGGACCGGGCCGAACAGTTCATCCATGTCCACCGTGCCCGCCACGAGCCAGTTCCATGCGGGATCGGTCGCATAGACGGCCATCCGGTCCACCGCATGACCATCCACCTCGACGCGATAGCGCAGTTCGCCTTTCCCACCGGACAGCATGCGGCCGAAGATCGGCTGACCATCCACGTCGAGCATCTTGAGGGCGGCGCCGGGTGCCTTCGCCGCATCGTTCGTCATCGACGGATCGACGATCAGCGTGCCGTACCGCTTTCCGGCGCTGGCATCGACGACGGAGTAATAGCCGCTCTGGCCGATGTGGATCGCGGCGATCTCGTCCTGCAGCGATTTCATCTCCTTGCCGATCTCCACCCCGACGAAGAAGACGCCGAGCACGTTGCCCGCCTCGTCCTTGATCGGCTCGTAGCGCGTGATGTACGGGCGATCGAACAACACGGCCGGGCCACCGTACGACTTGCCCGTGAGCAGCAAGGGAAACGCCGGATGGGCATGATCGATGGAGGTGCCGACGGCACGCGAGCCGTCCTCTTTCTTCAACGAGGTGGTGACACGAACGAAGTCGGGCCCGTCACGGACGAACAGCGTCGCCACCACGTGTGCCCGCGCGGAAAATTCGTCGGTCAGGGTGAAATCGTTGTTCAACGGCTTGCCGTCATGCAACAGCGAGGGCACGGTGTGCCCGGCCATCATCACGCGGTGCTTGTCGTCGACCGTGAACTTTCCGGGGAAGTAACTCTTGTACACGCCGAGGAAGCGGTCGGACTCGGCCAGGAGCGCGCCGCTGAACGTGTTGACCGTGCCGATGATGGCCCGGTTGCCGCGTGCGAGGTCCTCGCGGGCCCTGGCCTCCAGCTCCCGAGAGGCCATGGTCGTGACGACGACGGTGAGCAAGGCGATGCCGAGGGCGACGATGCCGACGACGAGCAGGGTCAGTCGCGCGCCGACACTCATGCCGCGCCGTCCGGCGCGGTCGCTGTTCTGGTTCATGGAGTCCTACCGGAGTGGTGGAGCACCCCGAACGGGTGCCCATGGCCGTTATGTCGGCAGGCCCGGGCGGGGCTTTAGCCCTCAACCCGTATTCTGGAGCCCTTGTGAGACGCCGTTCACACAAGCGACCAGGGCGCTGAGCAGGGCATCGTCCTGTCCGCCGGTGGCGCGCCAGCGTCGCAGGAGGTCGACCTGGAGCAGGCTCATCGGGTCCACGTACGGGTTGCGCAGGCGGATCGAGGTGGCCAGCCGGGGCTCGGCGGCCAGCAGCTCCTTCGCGCCCTTGAGTTTCAGCAGCCAGGCGACGGTTCGCTCGAACTCCTCGCGGATCATCGGGAAGAAGCGCTCGTGCAACGGGCCGGCCAGACGGGAGAAGGCCTCGGCGATGTCGATATCCGCCTTGGCCAACACCATTTCCACGTCGTCGAGCATGGTGGAGAAGAAGGGCCAGTCGCGCGCCATGCGCACCAGCGCTTCCTCACCGCACTCCCGCGCTACGGTGTCGAGCGCGGCGCCGAGCCCGTACCAGCCGGTGAGCACCGCGCGGCACTGGGTCCAGGAAAACACCCAGGGAATCGCGCGCAGGTCCTCGACGCCTTTCATGCTGCGCCGGCGCGCGGGACGCGAACCGAGCGTCATGCGCTCGATCACGTCGATGGGCGTGGCGCCACGGAAGTACTCGACGAAGCCCTCGGTGTCGACGAAGGCTCGGTAAGCCTTGCGGCTTTCACCGGAAAGCCGTGCCATGGTCTCCTTCCACGCGGCCTCGCGTGATTCGACCTCGCGCGGACGCAACGAGGCGCGCATCACGGCGCCGAGCGTCTGTTCCAGGTTACGCACGGCGAGTGCGCGGATGCCGTACTTGCGATGGATCACCTCGCCTTGTTCGGTGACACGCAGTACACCGCCGACGGAGCCGCGCGGCGAAGCCATCAATGCCGGCGTGATGCGCGATCCACCGCGGCTCGCCGAACCGCCGCGGCCATGGAAGAAGGCCACGCGGACACCGGCCTTCGAGGCCACGTCGAGCAGTTCCACTTGAGCGCGCTGCAGGCTCCACTTGGACGCGACGGTGCCGCCGTCCTTGCCACTATCGGAATATCCCAGCATTACCCACTGCCGGTCGCCACGCGCCTTGAGGTGGGCGCGATAGACGGGGTCGTCCAGCAGCGCCTGGAGGGTTTCCGCACCGCCGGCGAGGTCGTCGATCGTCTCGAACAGCGGTGCGATATCGAGCGGCACGCGGCCGTCCTCCAGGAGACCGCCCCGCCGCGCGAGCGCCAGCACGGCGAGCACGTCCGCCGCGGTCTCGGCCATGCTGATGATGTAGAGCCCGGTGGCTTCCGGGCCATAACGCTTGCGCGAATCGGCCAAGGTGGCGAACACCGCGCGCAGCATCCCGGCGGCCTCGTGGTCGTCGCCCGCGACGAAACTGCGCTCGCCCGCCGCGTACGGCCGCAGCGTCTTCACGCGCGCCGCCGTGTCGCGGTTGGCCCAGTCGCCGTCACCGAGCAACGCCGCCAACGCTTCATCGTGGACACGCGCATCCTGGCGTACGTCCAGGCGTGCCAGGTGGAATCCGAACGTGCGTGCGCGCCACAGGAGACGATTCACCGCGTACGCGCCGGCGTGCGCGCCGCCGTGGTCCACGAGGCTCTTCTCGACCAGCGCGATGTCGCCGATGAACTCGTCCGCCGACGCATAGGCCTCGGCTCCTTCGTGCAACGTGGCGTCGAGACGGGCCGCGACGAAGGTCAGGAAGCCGCGATACGGCATGTCGGCATGGCGTGGCCGGATGCGTTCCGCCGCGTCGGGAAGGCGTTCGCGGTAATCCTCGATGCGCCGCTGGAGCTTGTCGTCCAGCGTGACGCGATCCTCGGTCTGGCTGAGCAGGCGGCCGAGGCTGGCGACATCCTCCATGTAGCGCTCGAGCACCAGCGTCCGTTGCGCCGCGAGGGTGGCGGCGATGGTGTCCGCGTTGACGTTGGGATTGCCGTCCATGTCGCCGCCCACCCAGGTGGCGAAGCGAAGCAGGCGCGGGATCGTCACGCCTTCGCCATAGGTTTCCGCGATCGCCTGCTGCAACGATTCGTAGAGGGCGGGCAGCACGCGGTAGATCGGCCGGGAGATGTAGAAGCCGACATGGTCGAATTCATCCTGCACGCTGGGCCGTACCGGCGAGGCTTCGGCGGTCTGCCAGCCGGCGGAGAGCGCCATGAGGATGCGCGCGTCGTCGTCGCGCAGTTCCTGCGGCGTGCGCGTGGGATCGAACTCCTCGACCAGCGCCCGGACGATTTCCTGCTCTTTCTCGAGCAGCGAGCGGCGAACGGCTTCCGTGGGATGGGCGGTGAACACCGGCTCCACGTCCAGCCGTTCGAGCAGGCGGACCAGTTCGTCGCGGCCGACGCCGTCTTTCTTCAGCACGGTGAGCACCGCCGCCAGCGACTCCGGCTGCGGCGCCCCGCCCTCGCGCTGGTAGTCGCGGCGGCGGCGGATGCGGTGGACCCGTTCGGCGGTGTTCACCGCCTGGAAATAGGTGGCGAAGGCGCGGGCCAGCGCCTCGGCGTCCGCGGCGTCCAGACCCGTCAGCGAGTCGGCCAGCGCATCCACAGCCGCACCGCTGCGCCGGCGGTGGATCGCCGCCGTGCGCACGTGTTCCACGCGCTCGAAGAAGGCCTGGCCGCCTTGTTCCGCCAACATCTGGCCGACCAGGGCGCCGAGGCGGCGCACGTCCTCGCGCAGGGGGCCGTCGTGGGGCAGGAACTCGGGATCGCGTGCGGCTTCCATGGGACTCTCGGTTGGCGTCGAAACCCTGAGAGTACCGAAAAAGATGTGTTCATCCCTGCATCCGGATTCCGCGATACAATCGGCGGACCGTTTTGCCCGCCGAGGGGCGCTGCGACCGTGGGAACGTCCCATAGGCCAGGCTCGGCGCGGCGTCCCACCAAACGGCGCCCCCGTGAATCTCCGGAGCTACGCCAGATGAACGCCGTCACCAAAGACACCTTCCAGGATTACAAGGTCCGCGATATCTCGCAGGCCGCCCTCGGCCGCCGCCGCATCCGCATGGCGGAAGAGGAAATGCCGGGCCTGATGCAGATCCGCGCCCGTTATGCCAAGGAGAAGCCGCTCCAGGGCGTGCGCCTTTCCGGCTCCCTGCACGTCACCAAGGAAACCGCCGTGCTGGCCGAGACCCTGCGCGAGCTGGGTGCGTCGGTCCGCTGGGCTTCCTGCAACATCTTCTCCACCCAGGACGACGTCGCCGCGGCGCTGGCCGCCGGTGGCCTGCCGGTGTTCGCCTGGAAGGGCGAGTCGCTGGAGGAATACTGGGACTGCACGCTCGACATGCTGACCCACCCGGGCGAGCTCGGCCCGCAGCTGATCGTCGACGACGGCGGCGACGCCACCCTGCTCATCCACAAGGGCCTCGAACTCGAGCAGGGTTCGGACTGGGTGAACTCGCCGGGCGCCAACCACGAGGAACAGGTCATCAAGGACCTGCTCAAGCGCGTCGCCAAGGAGCGTCCGGGCTTCTGGACCAAGGTCGCCGCCGAATGGCGCGGCGTCTCCGAAGAGACCACCACCGGCGTGCACCGCCTGTACCAGCTCGCCGAAGCCGGCAAGCTGCTGGTCCCGGCGATCAACGTCAACGATTCGGTCACCAAGAGCAAGTTCGACAACCTCTACGGTTGCCGTGAATCGCTGGCCGACGGCATCAAGCGCGCCACCGACCTCATGGTCGCCGGCAAGGTCGCCGTCGTCTGTGGCTACGGCGACGTGGGCAAGGGCTGCGCCCATTCGCTGAAGGGCTTCGGTGCCCGCGTCATCGTCACCGAGATCGATCCGATCAACGCCCTGCAGGCCGCGATGGAAGGCTTCCAGGTCACCACGATCGAAGAGACCCTCGGCCTCGGCGACATCTATGTCACCACCACGGGCAACAAGGACATCATCACGCTGGAGCACATGGCGGCGATGAAGAACAACGCCCTGGTCTGCAACATCGGCCACTTCGACAACGAGATCCAGATCGACCGTCTGAACGCGGCGAAGGACGTCTCCCGCGAGACGATCAAGCCGCAGGTCGACCGTTACACCTTCGCCAAGGGCAACAGCATCTACATGCTGGCCGAAGGCCGCCTGGTGAACCTCGGTTGCGCGCACGGCCACCCGAGCTTCGTCATGTCGAACAGCTTCTCCAACCAGACGCTGGCGCAGATCGACTTGTGGAAGAACAAGGACACCTATGAGAAGACGGTGTACCGCCTGCCGAAGAAGCTCGACGAGGAAGTCGCCCGCCTGCACCTGGAGCAGATCGGCGTAAAGCTGACCGTGCTCACCAAGGAACAGGCCGACTACATCGGCGTGCCGGTGGAAGGCCCGTACAAGCCGGACCACTACCGCTACTGATCGAACGATCCGTCGTGGTCACGAGGAGGCGCCTTCGGGCGTCTTCTTGCGTTTGGAGGCACCTGTTACTGACTGTCGGCAACCGGTCCGTGCCGTCGAATACGGTGGCCGGGGCTATACTGAGACATGGCTACCAAAATGAAATTTCCGGTCCCTGACTTTCCCATCCGTGGCGCAGTGCTTTCACCCGCCAAGCGGGCGGCCGCGGTAAGAAGCGCGGTGGCGAGCGTCAAGCTCTCGAAGGGTGAGCGTCCAACAAGTGCAGAAGCCAGTCGAGGCAACCCGAAAACGCCGGAACGCAAGCGCTGATGGCGGCGCGGACCAGGATGTCCTCGACCAGCGTCTTCATCAATTGCCCCTTTACCGACGACTACACTCCGCTCTTCCATGCGATGGTATTCACGGTGCTGGCATGTGGATTTTGGCCACGCTCAGCCCTTGAAAAGGGTGACGGCGGTGAAGTCCGCATGGACAAGATCATCCGGCTGATCAAGGCCTCCCCGTACAGCATTCATGATCTGTCGGCAGTAGCGTTGGACCGCACCAACAAATTGCCCCGCTTCAACATGCCCTTCGAGCTTGGCCTGGTTCTCGGTCTCAAAGCAGGCGGTGGCAAACAGGCGAGGCATCGCATTCTTATCCTTGAACGCGATCGATACACCTACCAGAAATGCCTCTCCGATATCGCCGGCCAAGACCTGCAGGCGCACGAAGGCGACGTCGGAACGATGATTACCAAGGTGCGCAACTGGCTGCGCACCGAGACGGGGCGCGACCTGCCGGGTCCCGCCAAGATCACCGGCGCCTGGCATACCTTTAGAGACGCCCTGCCTCAAGTGTGCGCCAATGCAGGCATTGCGATGCCTGACCTGCCATTCCCCGAATTGCTGGCCATGCAGGTGCAGTTCCTGAAAGATCAGAACGCCTGATTCGACGCAGCACATCGCGTTAAAGGTTGGCAGCGATAACGTTCAACGCACCCATTCGACCAGTGGCTTTCCCTTCGGGACGATGTAGGTGCCCAGTTCGGCGCCGTTGGTGGTTCCTACGTTCGTCGCCTTGTGCACGACACCGGCGGGCACGAACAGCACCTCGCCCGCCTTCAGGCGAACCGGCGGTTTCCCTTCCAGGGTGTACTCCAACGTGCCTTCGATCACGTAGATGATTTCCTCGCCCGGGTGCCTGTGGTTCGGCGCGGTCTTTCCGGGATCGATATCGACGCGCAATTGCACTTCTTCCCAGCCGGGGATGCTGAGATCGTGCTGGGAAAGTTCGGTGCGGCGGCTGGTCGTGGGCTGGTCCGCGGCGGCGACCTGGGTGGCCGACGTGGCAGTGAACGCCAGGACGGCGGCGAGGACGATGGTTTTCATGGGCTACTCCGGTGAGTAGCCCCATTAGGCGCTTGCGCTGTATTCGGGAGATTTCCCGAATCGCCTATATTTGTATCCGCGCGTACGGACATCTTTCCATCTGGATGGAAAGATATTTATACTGCGGGCATTCACGCGAGATCGCCCATGCCCGCCATCAGCTTCGAATTCTTCCCGCCCAAGACCGACGAGCAGCGCGCACAGCTCGATGCGGCGGTCGTCCGCCTCAAGGCGCACGCGCCCGACTACGTTTCGGTGACCTTTGGCGCGGGCGGGTCGACGCTCAGCTACACCGACGACACCGTGAAGCGCCTGCGTGCCGAGCACGGCCTTTCGGTGGCGCCACACCTTTCCTGCATGGGTGGCACGAAGGCGGAGATCGCCGCGCTGCTGGAGACCTACAAGGCCACGGGCTGTCGTCGCATCGTCGCCCTGCGCGGCGATCTTCCCTCCGGCATGGCCACTCCTGGCGATTTCCGCTATGCGGCGGAACTGGTCGCCTTCATCCGCGAGCACAGCGGCGACCACTTTCATATCGAAGTCGCGGCCTACCCGGAAACCCATCCGCAGGCCGAGAACGCGTTGACCGACCTCAGGCACTTCAAGGCCAAGGTCGACGCCGGCGCCAATGGCGCGATCACGCAGTACTTCTTCAACGCGGATGCCTACTTCCGCTTCGTGGACGACGTGGCGAAGCTGGGCGTGCAGGTGCCGATCGTCCCGGGCATCATGCCGATCGCCAATTTCAGCCAGTTGCGCCGTTTTTCCGAGCAATGCGGGGCGGAAATCCCGCGCTGGATCGTGAAGCGCATGCAGGCCCACGGCGACGACGCGGCCGCGGTGCGCGACCTGGGTGCCGAGGTGGTGGCGGAACTGTGCCAGCGCCTGCTCGACGGCGGCGCACCCGGGCTGCATTTCTATACGATCAATCGCGCGCGCGCGACGATCTCCGTGCTGGAACGGCTCGCCGCGCGGTAAACGTGCGCGCCATCACCCTTCGGTGAGGCGCCGGCGTGGATGATGGCGCACCGCTCGCCACCGTGTTCCGCCCCGTGATCCGCGCCATCGCCCTGCTCCTGCTGCTTTTCCTCGCCCTGCCCGCCGCCGCGCAGACCGCGATCCATCGCTGTGTCGGGGCCGACGGGCGCCCCGTCTTCAGCGACCAGCCGTGCACCAGCCTCGGCGCCACGTCGATCATGCCCGCGACGGCGTCCTCCGCTTTGGCGGCCACACCGGATGGCCCCTCGGCCGGCCTGCTTTGCGCGAAGGATCTCGCCGAATTACGCGACGGCGTGGCGCAAGCCTTCGCCTCCCGCAGCGCCAACCGCATCGGCGGTCTGATCCTGTGGAACGGCTACGGCAGCGGTGGCACCGTGGACAGCCTTCGTTCCATGGAAGCGCTGGTGCGGCAGCCGCTGGTCTCGCTCGAAGGAAGCGAGGGTGGAGGCATCGACGCGGTGACCTCGGGACCCGGCGGTGACGGATCGACCCGCCGTGCGCATTTTGGCGTGGTGAGGGATTCCGGATGCCTGTGGCTGCGCCCGCCGGGGTGAGACAGGTGCTCCATCCGCCGCCGCACTGACGCGACGCGCCATGTGGGTGGCGGCCGTACCCGTTATCATGGGCGGTCCCCTCCGGAGCGTACCCATGTCGCAGAACTACCCCGATTGGATCTGGCAGAACGGGCAGATCAAGCCGTGGCGCGAGGCCACCGTCCACGTGATGGCGCATGCGCTGCACTATGGCTCGTCGGTGTTCGAAGGCATCCGCAGCTACGAAACGCCCGATGGCGCCGCCATCTTCCGCCTCACCGACCACCTGAAGCGCCTGTTCCTCTCGGCGAAGATCTACGACATCGAGATCCCGTATTCGGTGGACGAACTGGCCGAGGCCTGCCGCGAGGTCGTCAAGAAGAACGACCTCAAGGCCGCCTACCTGCGTCCCGTGGCCTTCCGTGGCCTGGGTGGATTCGGCCTTTCGGCCGAATGCCCCACCGACGTGGCCGTGGCGACGTGGCCGATGGGCCCTTATCTCGGTCCCGAGGCGCTGGAAAACGGCATCGACGCCTGCGTATCGAGCTGGCAGCGCTTCGCGCCCAACACGATCCCCGCTGGCGCCAAGGCCGGTGGCAATTACCTCTCCGGCCAGCTGATCGCCCGCGAGGCGCGCCGCCTTGGCTTCGGCGAAGGCATCGCGCTGGCCTCTACGGGCCTGCTCAGCGAAGGCGCGGGCGAGAACCTGTTCCTGGTCTTCGACGGCGTGCTGCACACCACCCCGGCCAGCGCCTCGATCCTCACCGGCATCACCCGCCACACCCTGATGACGCTGGCGCGCGAGGAAGGCATCGAGGTGGTCGAACGCGACCTGCCGCGCGAGTACCTCTACCTCGCCGACGAAATCCTCATGTGCGGCACGGCGGCCGAAGTCACGCCGATCCGCTCCGTGGACGGCAAGAAGGTCGGCAGCGGCAAGGGCGGCCCGATCACCCGCCGCCTCCAGGAACTCTTCTTCGGCCTGTTCACCGGCAAGACCGCAGACCGCTGGGGTTGGCTGGAACCGTTGTAAGAAGCCGCAAACTGGCCCGTCGCCCCCCGGCGGCGGGCTAGCCCTCTGTTAAGAGACGGGCCCGTCGCGATACGATCCGGCCGCCAGGGAGGTGCCAACTCGGACTGGCTCATCGACAGGGGGAAAACATGAAATGGAACCACCTCGCCGCCGTTGCGGCGATAGCGCTCGCGTCCGTCCTCAGCGGCTGCGCCAGTGTCCAGAAAGCGGGACACGATGCGAACGACCAGGCGAAGATGTTCACACCGATGACCGACAAGGCCATCGTCTATGTCTACCGTGACGAACTGCTGGGCGCCGCGATCAAGATGCCGGTGAAGATCGACGACGTCGTTGCAGGACAGACGGGCCCGAAGAGCTTCCTGCAACTCGCCGTCACTCCGGGACACCACGTCATCACGTCCCTCAGCGAGAAGGACGCTTCCCTCGCCATCGATGCCGAAGCCGGCAAGACGTACTACGTCTGGCAAGAGGTGAAGATGGGCCTGATGTCGGCCCGTAGCGCGCTCCATCTCGTCTCCGAACAAGTGGGGCAAGCCGGCGTTCGAAAATGCGACCTGTTGCAGACCGACGCCCCTGCATTCCGCGTGCCCCCGTCGACGGGAAGGGTCATTACGCCGACGAAGGTCGTCGAGGCCGCTCCGACGGTCAACGAGCCGGTCGATGCCACCGTCGACGCCGCGACTCCCGTACCTGCCGAACAATCCGTGGCATCTACAGCCCCGACCTCGAACGTGGCGGCAGCGCAGCCCGAGGGTGGACTGGCCGTACTCGATACCCGCGTGGACAAGCCGACCTTTCTTGCGGCACAGGATGTCGCCTCACGGCACCAGTGCGAGCGACTGCTGCGCGTCAGGAGCGTGAGCGGCGCCGAAGCTCATTTCTACAGCGCCTGTCCTGGCACCGCCTCGCCGCTGGAAATCACTTGCAAGGGCAGCCATTGCGACGAGGACCCGCGGGGCTGATCAAAAGGAAAGCCCAGGGTGACCCCCGGGTAGGACCGGGGTAGGACCGGGGTGGGAAGCGCGCTGGCGCGCGATCGGCCCTGCGGCAAGCCCGATCGCGGCCCAGGCCGCTTCCCACCCAGGTTGTTTCCCACCCAGGTTGCTTGTCAACCCAGGGTGTTTGTCACCCTGGGTGCCTTCAGCTTGGGCCGCTTTAGTTGCAGAAGCCGTTCGGGTAGGAGGACGACTTGTAGGCGTAGAGCCAGCTGGTCTTGCCGCCGTCGTTGGCGATGTTCCAGCCGTTGCCGATCGAGCCGATGGCCTTGTTCAAGGTCTGCGAGCGGGTGAGCACCGGCGTGGTGAAGTAGTTGTCGGCGTCGGCCTCGACGCGGAACGACAACTCGGCCAGCGCGGGAGCGGACGCGCCGTTGACGTACCACAGGGTCAGCGTGAACTCGGCCACCGATTGCCCGATGTCGGATTCCGGGCCGTCGTATTCCTGTTGCGTCACCGTGACACCCGCCACCGGCGAAAGCCCGGCGGTGGAGATATCGGACAACGCCGACGCACCCGGGAACTGCTTGATCAGGGCCGAGACGGTCGTGGGCGTGGTGGTCGCGTCCTGCTTGGTGGAATGTGCGAGAACGAGGCCACCCGGCGTGACGTCGGTCTCGAGCTTGGTCTCCTTGTTCTTGCCCGCACCCGATACGTCCGTCCAATAGGACAGCTCTTCATCCGCGTGACGGAACTTGAACTGGATATCGCTATGGTCACCGGCGCGCGTCCGCACCGAGTAGCCGCGATTCATCAGCGAGCAGCTGTGCGGGGTGTCGTAGTAGGCCAGCGTGTCGCGATCGCCCGCGCTGAAGTTGCCGGTGATCGTCTTGTCGAAGGCAAGCGCGGACAGACGCACCGAAACATCGTGCAGGAGCGTGGCCGCCGCGCTGGACGGATTGCTGGCGAAGCGCGTGGGATCGAGCAGCACCTTATATTCCTTGCTGTCGACGTAGGCCGGCGTGTTGGCATGGCTGGCCGTGGCGCCGAGAAGCAGCGTGGCCGACAACAGGGATAGAACCGTACGTTTCATCATGCGCATGACCCTTCAATGGTGGTGGGAGGCGGCGGTGGAACGCATGCCCGGCAAGGTCAGCCGGTACACGAGGATGCGGTTGTCGTTATCGATGGCGGAATCGCAGCGCCGCCCTTCCATGACGCAGTGCTTCGCGATGAAGTCGTTGTCGTTGCCGACCAGAAGGAACCAGTCGTCCGGATAGGCCGGATCGAGCACGGGGACGAGGTCCATCGCTTCCCACTTTTCGGAAAGCATCGCCATGCCTGGCTGGTCACGTTCGATCGAAAGTCCGAAGCGAGCAAGGTCGGCGGGGTCCAGCAGGTCGACCAGCGGTTTCCAGCTGGCTGGGCGGATTTCGGCGCGCAGGCCGCCATCCTGTCCGAGCAAAGACGTCGTCGACGTCTCGTGCGTGGTTCCCGCCAGGTTGCTCGCGCCGTCCGTATCCACCAGCAACACGCTCTTGAACACGATGGGTTTGCCGTTCTCGGCACCGTAGCCATTGCCGTCCCGGGCAAGCATGAGGAAACGGTGGTCGTCGATAACCCGGATCTCGCTCTGTGCGGCTGTCTTGTTCGGCGTGCCGCCCTTACCCGTGTCGTCGTACGCGGGAAGACGAACCACGTAGTGCGCCAGGGGGCGCTTGGGCACCGCATTCCGGCTCACGTCGTAGACGAGTACACGGGTAAGCGTACGGCCCGAGGCATCGCCGGGAGCGCTGTCCTGCACCAGGGCACTCTGCAACACGACGAACAGGCGTTTGCCGTCTGGCGAAAGCGCCATGCCTTCCACGCCCTGGTTATTGCGCCGGCCGCTCGCGGGCGCACGCAGGGACGTGAAGTCGGACTTGCCGTCAGCGTCGAGCGGCTGCACCGATCTCGGCGGAACGATGACGCCGGTGAGCCTCCCTTTCGCGTCGAAGCGGTAGACGTTGGCCGCATACTCGTCACCCACGTAGAAGCCGCCATCGCCGGTGAACTGCAATGACTCGGCATCCAGCGACACCTTGCCGGCGCCCTCTCCCTTCGCGGGTGAAGGCAAGACGATGCCTCGCTCCGTACGCAGGCCACTTCGTGGCTCCGCCCCCGTGAATGGCTTGCCGTCGAAGTCGCGCAACTCGCGCCCACCGTCCGGCACAAACACAAGACGCGCCCCCTGTATAGGAACCGCACCATGCGTCGGCATCACACCCCGTGTGGGAGCCGCTTCAGCGGCGAAAGCCCCCCGCCCCACCGTCATGCTGAAACGAAACCGATGCAAACGCCCCCGGTAATCGAAGAACACGTCGTGCTCCGGATCGTTGCGTCCACGGTCCGGCAGCGTCCACAGGACACCGGTATACGTGTCGCCTTCCCGCTTCCAACTACCTGGCTCGATCATCAGCGACGAGAACGAACCGAGCGTGTCGCCGAGGAAATCCACCGTGCCGGCCGCCAGCGATCCCGTGGCGACCAGCCCCTTGTCGACATACGTCGTGCCACCCACGTGGATGGCCCTGGGCAGTGGCGTCGAAGCGATGTCCGGCACACGCACCTCACCTGTCTGCGCCATGGCGCTACCGATCAGGAGCGCGATGGCGAAGGCGGCGACCGTGCGCAACATCAGAAGCGCACGTCGAGATTGGCGAAGTACTGGCGCGGCGCCGAGGCATGGAACACATACGCGGTGCCCTTCGGATCGGCGGGCACGAAGGCGCTCGAATCGAAGTTGCTCGCGTAACGCTTGTCGCCGAGGTTGGTCACGTTGATCGACAGGCGGATGTCCTTGGCGAAGGAAACCGGCCCGAAGTCGTAACCACCGGAAAGGTCCCAGACGGTGAAGCCGCCGAAGCCCTGGTCGTTCGTGTACGTGTAGAAGCGCTCACCCGTGTATTTCCCGCGCAGGGAGGCGAACCAGGCGCCCTGGGTCCAGTCGATCTGCGTCGCGAAGAGCTTGGTCGGCGTGTCGGTCTGGATCTTGCCCTTGGTGTGCTGGACGACGCCCGCCTGCGTGTAGTCGCTGGCATAGGTGGAGCGGTTGTACGAGGCCGAGTTGTACCAGCGCAGGTGGTCGGTCGGTGTCCAGACGAAGGTCACTTCCACGCCATGGCTGTCCACGCCGCCCACGTTGTAGAAGCGGTTGCCGCACGACGGGCCGACGGGCTGGCGAGAGTCGCAAGGGTTGTACTGGAGCAGCCGGTTGTCGAAGCGCACGTTGTACGCGGCCACCGAGGCGGCGATCGGACCGGTCTCGACGCGATAACCCGCTTCGAGACTGCGCGACTTCTCGGGCTTGAGGTCGCCCTGCGTATCCCAGATCGCCTGGCTCACCGCCTGCGGTCCGAGCTTGAAGCCACCCTGGAACATCGCGATGTTCTTCGCAAAACTGGCGAATACTTCCTGGCCGTCGGCGATCTTGTAGCGCGCGCCGAACTGCGGCAACAAGGCCTTGCTCGCGCTCAGCTTGCCGCTGGCGAACTGGTTGTTCGACGTGGGCTTGATCGGCTGCACGGCGTCGCCGGGCAGCGCCGTGGCTTGCGAGGTGACGTGCGGACTCTTCACGCCGACGTCCACGGTGAGCGCGTCGTCGAGGAAGCGGATCGTGTCCTGCAGGAAGGCCTGCCGCGTATTCCATACCGTGCGCTGCGCGAACACGCCGATGTCCGGTGTCGCGTCTATCGGCGCGCTCAGGTCGCGCGGCCCGCTCACATAGCTGCTGTAGCGTGAGGCGCTGGAGACATTGTGCTCGTACCAGACACCGCCTTCGATGTGATGGTTGGCGAAATCCCACGCCGCCGAGAGGATCGCCCCCGAGCGGTTGATCGTATACAGCGTGTTGCGGAAGATGATCGGCAACTGGCGTGGGGTGCCCGGATACGAATAGGTACCGCTGTTCCAGTTGTGTCCTTCACCGGCATCCTCGTGGTGATAGACCTGGGCGTGGATGGTGACCGCGTCGCTGGGAAAAAAGTCGCCGGCGAGATAGTAGAGATCGTCGTCGCGCAGGATCTGACCGGCGGTGAAGGCACCGTCCGCATCGGTGTCCGCACCGCTCTTGTCGCAGAGCTTCGCGTTGAGCGTACCGGCGTTGCAGTACGCCTTGCCGATGGCGCGCTGCCAGTCCGGTGCGTAACCACCCCAATCCCAGCCGAGTCCGCGGGCCAATTCGCTCTTGGACAGATAGAAGTAGTCGGCCTGCGAGGTACGCGAGGTATCCGCGAAGCCAGTGAGGCGGCCCCAGTCGAAATCCCACACCGCCTTGCCGTTGAACTGCTTCGTGGTCGACCCGTTGTAGGCGCTCTGGTCGTTCCACAGGTCCGAGGTGGTGCGAGCGGCGGAGAGGTACATCGAGAACCCGTTGTACTCGCCGGTATCGAAGCGGGCGAACGTGTGGCGGTTCTGGTCGCTGCCGAAACCTTGTACGACGCGCCCGCCCATGGTCTTGAGCGGGTCGCTGGAACGGTAGGCGATCGTGCCGCCGAGGTTGCTCGTGGAAGGCGTGCCGAGGTTGCCGATGCCTTCGGAAAGTTCGGCGCCGGCGAAATTCTCGGAGATCAGCGCGCGGTTGATCGAGAGGCCGTTGTAGTTGTTGTACGCGCTGTCGCCGAGCGGCATGCCATCCAGCGTATAGCCCAGCCGCGTGCCGCTGAAGCCGCGCAAGCTCAGGGTCATGGACTGCTCGTTGCTGCCCAATGCGTCGGCGGACTGTGCGTTCACGCCAGGCAGGACGTTCAACACCTTCTGCAAGCTGGTTCCCGGGGGAAGCACCTTCTGGTCGGACGTGCGCAGGCGCTGCACCTGGCGCGTCTCGCCCGTGCCGATGACGGAGACGGCGTCGAGATCCTGCGCCTTGTCGCGCCTGGCCGCGGTATCGGCGGTCTCGGCCGTGGTATCGGTGTCCGTCGCCTGGGCGACGGAAGCGAAGGCCATGCCCAGGGCGATGGCCAGAACGGTCTGCTTCAACAAGAGTGGCATCCTTACTCACGCTGACGCGCCGCGGCCCCTCCCCTGAGGCAGCCCGGTCCACGCCGTGGAAGCGTTGGATAGTCGGGCGTCCAAATGAAATCTTGATGACAGCTGAGATGACAACGAGGGGAGCCGCTCGTGGGCCCCTCGTGTCAGCGGAAGTCGATCGTCGAGATCGCGCCGGCCATCTCGGGGCGGGGACGCAGGGAAACGTCCCAGTCGTAGAGTTCGCACAGGCGGCGAACGATGGCGAGGCCGAGCCCCGCGCCGCCACCGGTGGCGCTTTCGCCACGGATACCACGCTGGAAGAGCTTTTCCGCATCTTCCGGCTTGATTCCGGGGCCGGTATCGATAACGTCGATGTGGCCGTCGAGGACACGCACGGTGACCTTGCCTTCCATCGTGTACTTGATCGCATTGCCGATCAGGTTGGTCAAGGCCACCGACAGCACCGATGCGGGTGCATTGACGGTCACCGATCCATGCGCGATCAGTTCGATCTCGATCGGCTTGCCGCCCATCTGCGGACGTTGGCTCTCGATGACGTCGGCGGCGACCTTGGCCACGTCCGTGGTCTCGCCACGCGTCGGCCCACGGCGCTCCGCACGCGACAACAGCAGCAGCGCCTCGATCAGTTCGGTGGCCTGGCGCGAGGCGCGTTCGATGCGCTTCAGGCGCTCGCGCAGCTTGTCGGTGAGATCCGGCGAGCCCTGCAACAGCTCCGTGGTGCTGGCGATGACCGCGAGCGGCGTACGCAATTCATGGCTCACGTCGGAATTGAATTCGCGGTCGCGCTCGACCACCGACGTCAGCCGCATGGCGTATTCGTCGAGTGCCACGGCGAGCTCGCCCACCTCGTCGTCGGCGAAATGCGGAGCCAGGGCCTCGGCCTTGCCCACCCGGCGGAAGTCGCGCAGGCGGCGCGCCAGGTCGGTCACCGGCCGCAAGACGCGCGACGACAGCCACACGCCCAGCACCAGCGAAAACAGGCCGAACAGGAAAACGGCCGCGACCACGCTGGTGATCAGCTGGCGCTTGCCCAGTTCATCGCGCGAGACGTCGAACTGCAGGAAGTTGATGATGCCGCCATCCCGCCGCACCGCCACCTTGTAATGGTGGTTCTTGCCGTCGCTTTCCGTCTCGTAGAGATCGTGCACGCCGGTGTCGAGCGATTGCCAGTTCAGCGGCGCCTTGTAGATCGTGCGGTCGCTGAAGGTGGACGCCTTGACGATGTTGAACTGCGGGCGCTCGTTCGGATTCGCGCGCACCTGCTCGTTCAGCGAATCGACCTCGTCCTGGAGGGCCGAGTTGATCAGCTGCTCTTCGACGCGCTCACGGATGTTGATCGCGGCGAACGCGAACAACGCGCTCAGGCCGAACCCGAACAGCGTGAATGTGACGATCAGTCGGAAACGAAGCTTACGCCTGGACCGCATCCGGATCGACCATGCGGTATCCGATACCGTGACGCGTGTGGATCAGCGGTTTCTCGAAGGGTTTATCGATGGCCGCCCGCAGCCCGTGGATATGCACGCGCAGCGAATCGGAATCGGGCAGTTCCTCGCCCCAGACGCGCTGTTCGAGGTCCTGGCGGGTCACCACGGACGGGCTGGCCTCCATCAGCGCCTGCAACAGCTTCAGGCCGATGGGGTTCAGCTGGATCGACTTGCCTTCGCGGGTCACCGTGAGCGTGTCGAGGTTGTAGGTGAGGCCACCGACCTTGAGCACCCGGCTCTGCGGGCCCTTGCCGCGCCGCGCCAGCACTTCCAGGCGCGCCGCCAGTTCCTGCAGGGCGAACGGTTTGGTCATGTAATCGTCGGCGCCGGACTCGAAGCCCGTGAGCTTGTGCTCCAGCGAATCGCGCGCCGTGAGCATGAGCACGGGCGTCTGCTTGTGCGCCTCGTGGCGCAGCTTCTTGGCGACATCGAGCCCGTCCATCCCCGGAAGGGTCAGGTCGAGCACGATGACGTCGAAATCGTGCACCACGGCCAGATGCAGGCCGGTGACGCCGTCGCCGGCGAAATCGACCACGTGACCACGATCCTCGAGGTAGTCCCCGATGTTGGTCGCGATGTCGGTATTGTCTTCGATGACCAGAACGCGCATGCGGCACTCCGTTGTGCGGTCGCTTGAGTCTTATGAGTATTGCGACGGCAAGCTTAACGGGGAAACCGTGAAGCGGACAGAACTAAAAGAGAGGCCCGGACGGGGGGAACCCGCCCGGGCCGAAAGAACTACTGCCCCGATACCGTCACCCCGCGTCGCGGAATCACAGTGGAACCTTTATAGGGGAGCGCCCTTTAAATCGCTGTTAACCCCTTCGGCGCCTTGGGCCGGCGGGCCTTCGGCACGGCCGGACGGCCGGCCAGCCGGGCCTCGCAATGGGCGACGATGGCACCGGCCACGTCCACGCCGGTGCTGCCCTCGATGCCCTCCAGCCCCGGGGAAGCATTGACCTCGAGCAGCAGCGGCCCACGCGATGAGCGCAACAGGTCCACGCCGGCCACCTCCAGCCCCAGCGCCGAGGCGGCCTCGATCGCCACCCGGCGCTCGTCCTCGGTGAGGGTCACCTGGGCCGCGCTGCCACCACGGTGGAGGTTCGCGCGGAACTCGCCCGGTGCCGACGACCGCTGCATCGAGGCCACCACCTGGTCGCCGACGACGAAGCAGCGCAGGTCCTGGCCATTCGCCTCGCGGATGAACTCCTGGACCAGGAAATTGGCGTAAAGGCCGCGGAACGCCTCGATGACGCTCTGCGACGCCGAGCGCTTCTCGGCCAGGACCACGCCGGCGCCCTGGGTTCCTTCATTGAGCTTGATGACATGCGGCGGGTCGCCGAGCATCGCCATGAGGTCGGCGGTGTCGTCGGGGTTGTCGCCGAAGGCGGTCAGGGGCATGTCCACCCCGCGTGCCGCCAGCAACTGCAGGCACCGAAGCTTGTCGCGCGCGCGCAGCACGGCATCGGATGGGTTCGGGGTGAAGACGCCCATCAGTTCCAGCTGGCGCAGCACCGCCGTGCCATAGAACGTGCTGGATGCGCCGATCCGGGGAATCACGCAGTCCACCGGGCCGAGCGGCTTGCCCTTGAAATGGATGGCGAACGATTGCGGCGCGATGCTCATGTAGCAACGCAGGGGGTCGATCACCCGCACCGTGTGCTTGCGCTTGCGCGCAGCCTCCACCAGCCGCTGGGTGGAGTAGAGCCGCGCGTTGCGCGACAGGATGGCGATCTTCATGAGGGGTCCCGGACGGCGCGGCGCGGCGTCTGCGAGTAGGAAAGCGAAGGATCGACCAGGAACCGCCCGTCGAGGGTGGTCCGGCCGAGCAGGAGGGGAAACAGCATGTGCCGCCGGTCGGTCAGGTTGACGTCGGCCATGAAGCGGTGGCCGGCCAGTTCCACTTCCGTGCGGATGAACCAGCGCGTGGTGGTGTGACCGCCCGAGTCCGTGACCGAGCGCTGGCCCGTCGCCTTCGCCTCGCAGGGCGCGGACACCCCGCCCTTGCGCGTGGTACGCACCTGGAAGCGCAGCCACGTGCCGTCGGTCCGCTGGTCCACCTCCAGCCATTCGACGTGCAGCGACGACGAGCGCGCGCCCGTATCGAGCTTGGCCTTGAGGACGGGAATGCCGAGCGACGGAAGTGCGAGCCGTTCGCGCCAGCCTAGGGTGATGACGTCAGTCATGGGGTCTGGAGCGACGAGTAGGGGGGACGACGGCGGGTCGCGGGGAACGACCCATGTTCGCGGCGGCATGCCTCGATGGGAAAAGCATGCCGAAGGTACGAAGCCGGCGCAACTGTACCGGGCAGCCAGGGGACCACCCTCGTCACGGGCATGAAAAATGCGTGAAGCGCGAAAGCGGCCCGACGGCTCAGCCCGCGTCCGTGCCCCGCCCTTTCCGCATCATGTAAAGGGAGCTGGCGATGCCGACCAGGGCCACGAGGCCGACGTAGTGCGCGGGCCCCAGCCCACCCGCGGTCTTCGCCAGGTAGCCCACCAGGACCGGGGTGGCCGCACCGCAGATGGCATAAGCCACGTTATATGACAGGGAAATGCCCGAGAAACGGATGGCCGGCGGAAAGGCGGCGACCAGCACCGATGGCACGATGCCCGCCACGCCCGCGAACAGCCCGGCCAGCGAATACAGCGCAAGCAGGTGGGTGCCGCCGCTTCTCAGGTCGAGGTACAAGGCATAGGTGCTGGCGGCCAGTCCCACCGAAGCCACCAGCATCGCGCGCGCCTTGCCCTGCCAGTCCACCAGCAGGCCACCGAGCACGCAGCCGATGCACAGGGAAAACGCGGCGAGGCTGCCGCCGGTGAACGCCCGGGCCGGTTCGATATGGAAGGCCGTCTGCATCAGCGTCGGCGTCATCAGGATCACCACGACGATCGCCGCCGTGAGCACCCAGGTGACGACCATCGACAGGGCCACGCCCGGCAGATGGTCGCGCAGGACGACCCACGCGGGCAACTCCGTCGTCAGTTCCTTGCGTTCGCGCATGCGTGCGAACACCGGTGTCTCGCTGAGCCAGCGGCGCAGGTACACCGCGAAGAAGCCGAACACGCCACCCAGGAGGAACGCGATCCGCCAGCCATGGTCGAGCATCGCCGCCTCGGACATGCGGGCGCTCATGGCGGCGGCGACCAGCGAACCGATGAGGATGCCGAAGGTGAGGCCGGAACTCAGGCTCGCGCACGCCAGGCCTACCCGATGCCGTGGCACGTGCTCGGCAACGAAGACCCATGCGCCCGGCACCTCGCCACCGATGGCGATGCCTTGCACCACGCGCAACAGCGTGAGCAGCACGGGCGCCAGGACCCCGATCGTCGCGTACGTAGGCAGGAAACCGATGCACAGGGTCGGCACCGCCATCAGGAACACGCTGAGCGTGAACATGCGCTTGCGGCCGACCCGGTCACCGAAATGCGCCATCACCAGGCCACCGAGCGGCCGCGCGAGATAGCCCACGGCGAAGATGCTGAAGGCCTGCAACTGTGCCACCCAGTCGGAGGTTCCCGGTGGGAAGAACAGGTGCCCGAGTGTCTTGGCGAAATACGCGAAGATCACGAAGTCGTAGAACTCGAGCGCGCCGCCCAGCGCGGACAGGATCAATGTCTTCGCATCGCCACGGCCCAACGGCCGGCGGTCGGTCATGTCGGTATCGATGATGGCGCTCATGGGGATATCCGGGGAGTGATCGCGCGACTATAGGTGCTTATCGCTCGAAAGAAATCACCCAGACGGAGTACGGCGGCAGGATCGTGCCATCCAGCTTGTCCGACCGGCTCAACGAGGTGTCGCTGGCGGCCAGCGTGCGCAGGCCGTGGCCCTCGACACCGGACTTCAGCGGCCTTGGCTCACCGCTGAAATTCATGGCGACCAGGACGGGTTCCTTGCCTTCACGCACGTAGGCGAGCACGTCCGGGTTCTTCGTGTCGACGAAGGTCATCGCACCGTCGCACAATGCGGGATTGTCCCGGCGCAAGGCGATCAGCTTCCGATACCACTGCAGGAGGGACGACGGGTCGGCCATTTCGCTGGCGACATTGACGGTGCGGTAATTGGCCGCCACCGGCAGCCACGTCTTCGGGTTCGTGGAGAAACCCGCTTGCGGGCCGGCCGTCCACTGCATCGGGGTGCGCTCGCCATCGCGCCCTTTTTCCTTCGGCCAGCCGGTGATCCCGATGGGATCGCGCACGTCTTCCTTGCGCGTGGGCGTGCTCGTGGTCATGCCGATGGGAGCGCCGTAATAGGTAAGCGCCGCGCCACGGTTAGTCAGCAACATTGCCGCGATGATCCGGGCACGCGCGATGTCGTTGCGGCCATCGCCGAACCGGTCGATGGAACGCGGATTGTCGTGGTTGTCGAAGACCATCAGCGGCGGCAGGCCGAGCAGATCGGTCTGCGCGGCCTGCAGGTGTTCGCGGAACCAGCCCGCGTCGAATTTCGCCTGCCAGCCGAAGCCGGGAATCAGGTCCATCGGCAGGTGCAGTTCGTCCTGATGTTCACCGCCATACCAGGGCAGGAGATCGCTGGTCTTGGGTGTATAGGTTTCGCCGATGAGCACGCGGTCGCCGGCGTAGCCGTCCACCATCTTTCGCATGCGGCGCATGACGTCGTGCACTTCCGGCAGGTTGTCGCTGTACTGGTTGTGCAGGTTCGGATCGCCCTGCGCGTTGGTACCGCCCCGCTCGGGATCGTTACGCAACCGCGTGTCCTCGAACAAGGTGGAGATCGCGTCGAGCCGGAAACCGGCGACGCCGCGATCGAGCCAGAAGCGCATCGCATCGAACATCGCGGCTTCCACGGCGGGATTACGCCAGTTCAGGTCGGGTTGCTGCCGGTAAAAGCGGTGGTAGTAGAACTGCTTGCGTGCCGGTACCCATTCCCACGCCGAGCCGCCAAAGACGGACTCCCAGTTGTTCGGCGGCACCTTGCCCTCGTGGATGAACCGCTTCTGGAATGCGGTCACGCCCGGGGCGTTCGCGTCCACGCCATCGTTCCAGATGTACCAGTCGGCCTTGGCATTCTGGCGCGAACCGGCCGATTCGATGAACCATGCGTGTTTGTCGGAAGTGTGGTTCAACACCATGTCCAGGAGCACGCGGACATGACGCTTCTTCGCCTCGGCAAGCAGCCGGTCGAAATCCGCGAGGTTGCCGTACTGCGCATCCACGGCGCGGTAATCGGAGATGTCGTAGCCGAAGTCGACCTGCGGCGAGGGATACATCGGCGCGATCCAGATCGCATCGGCGCCCAGCGAGCGCACGTCGTCGAGATGGGCCGTGATGCCGTCGAGGTCGCCTACGCCGTCGCCGTTGCTGTCACCGTAGCTGCGTGGGTATATCTCGAGGATCAGAGCGTGTTTCCACCACGGCGAGGGTGTGCTGGTAGCGGCCACGGCCATGCCGGTGACGAGAACGGCGGCCATGCCGGCCAGGAGACGGCGCGTGCGCTGGGGCATCGAAGGGGAGATCCTGGAGAGAGATCTCCCGATGAAAGCGCGCCGCGCCGATAGCGTCAACCGGCTTGAGGGAAGAAGGTACGGCGTGTCACGATCCGCCGCGTGACCGACCGCCCTGCCCCGACACCGCACCTGCGCGACCTGGCACGTCTACGCCGGGTCCGCGATCGCATCGACCGCGAGTACGCCCAGCCATTGGACGTCGAAGCACTCGCCCGCGGCGTACACATGTCGGCGGGCCACCTCAGCCGCCAATTCCGGCTCGCCTATGGCGAATCGCCCTATGCCTATCTGATGACGCGCCGTATCGAGCGCGCGATGGCGTTGCTGCGCCGCGGCGACCTCAGCGTCACCGATGTCTGCTTCGCCGTGGGTTGTTCTTCGCTCGGCACCTTCAGCACCCGCTTCACGGAACTGGTCGGCATGCCTCCGAGTGTCTATCGCCAGCGGGAGGCGCAGGCGGTGTCCGGTATGCCGTCGTGCGTGGCGAAGCAGGTCACGCGACCGGTCAGGAATCGAGAAGCGCCCCGTTCGATGCGACGACTAGGATGACCGCTCCCAAACCAACGAGCACCGTCGCCATGAACATCACCATCCACGCCAGCTTCCTGCCGCACAACGATCCCGAGGCTTCCCTGGCCTTCTATCGCGACATCCTCGGCTTCGAGGTTCGCAAGGACGTCGGGTACAACGGCATGCGCTGGATCACCGTCGGCCCCGCCGACCAGGCGGGTACCTCCATCGTCCTGTATCCCCCGGCCGCCTCGCCCGGCGTCACCGAGGAGGAGCACCGCACGATCGCCGAGATGATGGCCAAGGGCACCTTCGCCATCCTCCTGCTGGCCACGAGGAACCTCGACGAGGCTTTCGACCGGCTGCAAGCCAGCGGCGCGGAAATCGTCCAGGAACCGGCCGACCAACCGTACGGGGTCCGCGATTG
>Ga0307412_10000399_pt1 | contig 26475 bp, 28 predicted proteins | sample DK1Cmetagenome_3_FD_203823 | JGI IMG/M metagenome (GOLD analysis project Ga0307412, IMG submission 203823) | Maize rhizosphere microbial communities from greenhouse at UC Davis, California, United States - DK15-C-1 | ecosystem: Host-associated > Plants > Roots > Rhizosphere > Soil | place: USA...
ACCATCTCTTCTAGCTCTAGAATCTGCAACCACGATGTGGAAGAAAGGCTTACCTTTTTTACCGTGTCTTTGTAATCTGATTTTTACTGACATAATGTTTGAAATTTTAAGGGAACTCGTCCCAGTTAAATATTTAAGAGTGCAAAGATAAACAAAAAATCTTATTGAACAATTATTAAATGAAACAATTTAGCAGTCTAACAATGTAACAATATAGAAATCTTTTTCAAAGTATTTTTCGATTGGTAAATTGGTAAACTTTTACATTGCTATATTAATTTATTTCTCCCATATAGAAAAGTCCCAGACATTTCTGGTTTTCCTCAATAATCAGAGAATCTTTCAGATGATCTACAATTTTCGGGGAGCTCCAGTAACAGCCGATTCCGTTTGCTGTACAGGTAAGATACATATTCTGGACCGCCATGGAAACGGCAGCAATTTCTTCCCACTCCGGAACCATTCCACTGAAACTGACCACAATAGAAACTACGGCATCCGCTTTATTGATTTTAAAACCGATGTCATTGTATTTTTTCTCTAAAAAAAGTTGTTCGGGTTGAGAAGCTTTATAGATAGCCTGCATTTCGGAAGCTAATTTTGCCTTTTCTTCTCCTTTGAATATTTTAAAACGCCAGGGTTTTGTACGTTTATGATTGGGAGCAAATGTCGCTGAATTCAGAATTTCATCTAAAATTTCCTGAGAAATTTCTGCGTCAGTATAATCTTTTGGAAAGATACTTTTTCTTTGCTTTATGATTTCTTTTAAAACTTCTGCTTTATTCATGCAGACAAAATTACGAAAAAGTTGATGGTTGATTGTTTCTTGCCGATCGTTTTTAGTTATTTTAATCATAGTATGACGACTCATAACTTAAAACTCATAACTTCTACAAAACCTCAACAATTTCCTGATGAATCTTATTTAAAGTAAAATCATCTCCGGATTTCATGCCCATCATCTTTTTAGCCATCGGGCTTTCGGGGGAAATCGCATAAAAACGGTCGCCTTCAAAAAAGAATTCCCCGAGAGATACTGAAATATAAAAACGCGCCTTATTGGTAATGACCAGAGAACCGAGCTGTACCTTTTCTGTGGCATTATTTAAGACCTTGGCCATATTTCTTTTAAGATCATGCAACGCGGCCAATTGTTTTTGCATCTGGTAGATCTCTTCCTGCATTTCCTCCCTCATGCTATCATATTTTGGTGTTTTTTTTATATCGCGACTAGCTTCTAAAGTAAAATCGATAAAATTCTTCAGCTTTTCGATCTTTTCTGTAATCACGTTTTTCACATAATTTCTTATGTCGTTTTTCTCAAATACTGTCTTCTCCATAAATCGAATCTTTATATAAAGATAATATTTTTTCAATAATTTTTCACTTTGTCATTAAAAATTTAAACAGTTTTAAAAATGTATAATTTATTACTATTCTTGTTTATTTATGTAAAAATATATTTAATAATTAATTAAAAAAGCCTTGTAGTTTACAAGGCTTTCGTTTTTATTTTTCAGCTTTCTGTTTCAGTTCATCTAATCCCTGTCCAAACATTTTTCCCATCTGCATATCCATCATCGGTTTCATTATTTTCATTGGGGTTGTCAGTTCATTATCCATCGTCCACGTTACTTTTGTTCCGTTTCCTTCCGGTGTCAAAATAAAACTTCCTTTCGCCATTCCTTCCCAAGGTTTGATAAAGTGTAGATCGCTTGATAACTTCTCGTTCGGAATCACTTCAGTTACCGTTTGTTCGCCTTCTCCCACCTGATCGTTTCCTTTCCAGTGATAAGAATCTCCCACAGTTCCCGACGTTCCGGAATAAGTAATCTGAACACTCGGATCAGCTTTTGCAAACGGATTCCATTCGTTGAAAGCTTTTGTAGAACCAACGTGTTGCCACACTTTTTCTTTCGGAGCATTGATGACTACTGATTTTTCAAAGTGATAATCTTTGCTGAAAGCCAGCATTGCAATAATAACATATGCTACGATCAGAAGAATAATTACACCAAGAATCTTTAAGATTGTTTTCATAGTTTAAATATATTTTGGTTTAAATTTTTAACATCATTACGTTTTAAAACTCATGTCAAAATTAGTCATTCGCGCCACATTTCAACTTTGCATATGACAAGATTATTAAAGATAAACAATTTTGTCACACCTTTGTATTGAGGCATCATTTTTGTGCATTTTGCTATCGATTCATTAGAATTATTAAATTTACATTAATTAAAAATTAGAATATGAATATTTTAACTGAAAAATTTAACACACCATATCATTCTGCACCTTTCAATACCATTAAAAATGAAGATTATCTTCCCGCTTTCAAGGAATTAATTCAAAAATCAGAAGAAGAAATCAACGCCATCGTCAACAATCCTGAAGAACCGACTTTTGAAAATGTGATTGAAGCTCTGGCTTATTCCGGTGAACAGCTTGATGTGGCTTCCAATATATTTTTCAATTTAAATTCAGCGGAAACAAGCGACGAACTTCAACAAATCGCTCAGGAAGTTTCACCGATTTTAACGGAATATTCATCAAAAATTTCTCAAAATGAAGCTCTTTTCAATAAAATTAAAAAAATTTACGATGAAAAAGAGAAATATAATCTGAATGAAGAACAACAGATGCTTTTAAATGAAACCTACAAAGGTTTTGTAAGAAGCGGAGCGTTATTAAACGAGGAAGACAAGGAGAAATTAAAGAAAATCAATATGGATTTATCTTTAAAATCGCTCCAGTTTGGGCAAAATGTTCTGGCTTCAACGAATAATTATTTCAAACATATCACCAATAAGGAAGATCTGGCAGGAATTCCGGAAGCAATCATCGATCAATACGCAGAAGAAGCGAAAGAAAGAAATCTCGACGGCTGGGTAGTTACGTTGCAATATCCAAGCTATATTCCGTTCATGACGTATGCCGAAAATCGTGAATTGAGAAAGGAATTGGCGCTGGCAAACGGTAAAAAATCTTTTGACGGTGGTGAATTTGATAATCAAAACCTAATTAAAGAGCTGTTAAATTTAAAACAACAGAAATCCGAATTATTAGGGTATAAAAACTACGCAGATTACGTTCTGGAAGAAAGAATGGCAAAATCTCCGGCAAAAGTTCTGGACTTCCTGAGTGAACTTTTAACTAAGGCAAAACCTTATGCAGAAAAAGAAATTGAAGAATTAAAATCACTAGCAAAAGCTGACGGAATCGAGGAAATACAATCTTACGACCACGCTTTTTATGCCGAAAAACTTCGCAAAGCAAAATATGATTTAAATGATGAAGAATTAAAGCCCTATTTCCCATTGAATCAGGTTCAGGAAGCGGTTTTTGGATTAGCAAATAAATTATTCGGATTAACTTTTAAAGAAAGAAACGATATTCCAAAATATCATGAAGATGTGAAGGTGTATGAGGTTTTTGAGGATAGAAGCGATAATCCTGAACAAACATTCAAATCCTTACTTTATGTTGATTACTTCCCAAGAAAAGGGAAGAGAGCCGGAGCGTGGATGACAAGCTACAAAAGTCAATACAAAAAAGACGGTGAAAATTCCCGTCCGCACATTTCCATCGTTTGTAACTTCAGCAAACCGACAAAAGATACGCCGAGTTTACTGACTTTCCAGGAAGTGACGACTTTGTTCCATGAATTTGGGCATGCGCTTCACGGAATGTTGGCCAATACGCAATATCCTACCCTTTCGGGAACGTCCGTGAAATGGGATTTTGTGGAACTACCTTCTCAATTCCTGGAAAATTTCTGCTACGAACCGGAATTCTTAAAAACTTTCGCCAAACATTATAAAACAGGTGAAATTCTTCCCGATGAAAAAATCGAGAAAATCGAGCAATCGAAAAACTTCATGGAAGGCTACCAGACGTTGAGACAGATTGGCTTCGGATTATTGGATATGAATTACCATACTAAGGTTGGAGAGTTAGAAAGTAAGAGTGTAAAAGAGTTTGAGGATGGTTATACTAAGGCTACCCAACTATATCCCGTAAACCCTGAAACAGCGATGAGCCCGAGCTTTTCGCATATTTTCCAAGGTGGATATTCTGCGGGATATTATTCTTACAAATGGGCGGAAGTTTTGGATGCCGATGCATTTCAATATTTTAAGGAAAACGGAATTTTCAATCCTGAAATTGCTGCAAAATATAAAGTTCTTCTTTCTTCGGGCGGGACAAAAGATCCGATGGAGCTGTACAAGAGTTTCAGGGGAAGTGAACCGAAAGTAGAGAGTTTGTTGAAGAGGGCGTTTGGGTAAAAAAAATTAAAAAGTATAATCACCTCCAGATAAAATGATAGGAAAAGTAACTTTTAAACCGGGAATCAACAACTTTCTGCTTTTAAACAATCTTAACAATTATGAAATTCAAGATCATCCTTTTTTTAATTTTTACCATCAATCAAGCTTTTGCACAAAAGAAAGAATTTCGGGATACAGAAGTTGATACTATTACATTTTTGAACAACAGAAAATTATTGAATAGTTTAGATACCAAGGGGTTTCAAAAGAAAACATTTGCAGATAATGAGATTAAAATTCCATACAGATTTTTAACGCCTAAAAATAACAGCAAAAACAAAAAATTTCCTTTGGTTATTACATTTCACAATTCTACAAGGATCGGAAATGATAATGAAAGTCAACTCGAGCCATTTGCTAAAATATGGTTGCGGGATGAAATTTATGAAAAATACCCATGTTATGTTGCAGCGCCACAATTCAATAAACGCTCTACAAATTATGAAACCAATAATGAAGGTGTTCAAATTTCAAAACCATCCGACGAGGTTTTTGCTTTATTAAAATTGATTCAAGATCTTGAAAAAGAACATCCAAATATTGATAAAAGCAGGATTTATCTGATTGGTTATTCAATGGGGGGTTCAACTGCACAAAATCTTATGAATCTGCAACCCAATGCATTTGCTGCGATTGTATCTGTTGCTGCCGTTCCAGATCTGTCGAATCTTAATAACATCAAAGAAAAAAATATCTGGCTGATTCACGGTAAAAAAGATGATGAAAACCCATACATTGGAAGCGTTGAATTGTATAATAAACTTTCTTCCGACAAAAATCTGATTTTTACAACTTTCACCAATCTTCATCATAATAATATTGTGATTCCATTTCTGGTAACAGATGAGATTCCGAAATGGTTATTTCAAAAACGCAGGTAAAAGAAAATAAGTATTGACAATTTCATAATTTTAAAAAAATGAACAATCCAACCCAAAGACTACAAAACGTAAAAAAGCTTCAGGCAAAAAGGTGGGAAAACGAAGATCATTGGGATGAAATCAATGATCTTCTCATCAAAGAATTAGAAGAAATTCTGATTATTGAACCACACAATACTGCAGCTTTAATCAATATTGGTGCAGTTTATTCTGATATGGGAGAAAATGAAAGAGCGTTAGATTACTTAAAAACGGCATTGAGTTTAGGTTCGGAAGACAAAAATCTGTATATCAATCTGGCCATCGTCATGGTGTATATGGAAATGCATCAAGAAGAATACCATGAATATTTGGAAACTGCTGAAAATATGACTGAAGATCCGCTTACTTTTAAGGCATATTTTGATCCACAATCCCATTAAAATTTTTCTGTGGAACTATTAAATATATTTTATCAGAAAAAATCAATTCATTATTAATCCATTTACGACAACAATAATAGAAAATTAATAGAATCATTAAATTTTTTGCTACCTTAGTTTCAGAAAACACCTAAAAACAAGGCTTTACATAACATTATGGCAGAAGAACTTTATTTCATAAAAACCAATCCTGTTGCTGCAAAAATCAATTTGTATAATAAGCTCTGCCGAGAAGAAGAAAGCATTCTAAATTACTTAGACGACGATAAAAAAACAAGTCTGGAACTGATTAAAAAGAAGGTTCAGGAAAATGTTGACAGCCTTTCAAAAGAAGAATTATTACATATTTTTGATTGGTTTAATTCTAAATTTAATGGTGATCATGAAGAAGTAAAAACACAGCTTTTTGTACACGGAATTGATGTTTTTTACGAAATATCTTCTTCGAACAATGTTCAAATTTTTCAGGAAATCCTTTCAGATTACGAAAAATATTTTCAGAGAATTACAAATCACATTGTTGATCCTGAAAAATTTAATCAGTTTTTGATTTATGGAATATTTTTTACAGGTTTTATCAACAAAGAAAAAGGAGAAGAAAATATACTTGCAGATTTTCTGAAATCTGAATATAAAGATCTGTATTCCTTTGCTGAAGATGAGTTTAACTCAAAAAAAACTGAAATTCTGTCCAAAGAAAATATGTATAATCATTTTACTGATCTGTATGATTCTATGAAGTTTTACAAAAGTCCTATTATTAAACTTTACATTAATTCTTAAATGTTAATTTAAAAATTTAATCTTTAAAAAATTAAAAATGTTTTTCCCGTAAAGACTGCATTTATTGCTGGCTTTATTTTTTAGGTTAATTTGCAATCCCAAATAATTTCGTTTCTTGTAATTTTTTAATAAACCATTTAAAATTATTATTCTGTAATTTCTTTTTCTTCAACTGCAGCATTCCTTGCTTTTGCCAGCATCGGAATTGAAATCAGTCCCATAACCAGCATAATCACAATCTGCATCGGCAATGAAATAAAGGAATAAGTCAAGCCAATTTCTCCGCCTTCTACACCACTTTTCCCCATTGAAATAAACAAAGCCATAAAACCATATTTCATGGCAAGATTAAAAGCTCCGATTCCGCCGCTTGCAGGAACCATCATTCCCAAAGTACCGACAACGATGATTAAAAAGCCGTCTGCAAAGGTAAAGTTTGAAGTTTCGGGTAATGCAAAACAAACCAGATAGGCTGCAAAATAATACGAAATCCAGATTCCTAAAGTATAAAGGATGAATTTCCCTTTTTGTTTTAATTTAAATATTGATGTTAATCCTTGAAAAATTCCTTTACCAAAATTTATCAGTTTTTCTTTTTTGTATTTATAAAGCAAAATTAAACCTATAAAAATTAGTATTCCTAAAATAATTTTGACATAAAAATAAAATGAATCAAAATCATTTACTCCCAACTTCATCATTTGTTTCTCGAAAAAATTAGGATTAAACTTCTCTTTCTCATCCTTTTTCTTTATTACAAAATCGTAGAAAGAAAGAATTGCATCAAATTTGAAAACTAGTGTTAAAAGTAAAAACGCGATCATACAAATCAGATCCACTACTCTTTCCAAAATAATTGTTCCGAAAGACTGATCAACAGGAACCTTTTCAACACCATACAAAGCCGTTGCCCTTGCCACTTCCCCACTTCTGGGAATCGTAAGATTCATTAAATATCCGAAAGAAATTGACCACAGCGAATTGGAGTTTGAAATATTGTGCCCCATTGGTTCCAGCATCAGATTCCATCGGATAGCCCTGAACCAGTACGCCGAAGCGCCGAAACATGCCGCAAATAATACCCACCAGTAGTTAGCTTTTGCTAAAGATTTCTGGATGACTTTAAAATCCAGACCTTTCAACGCAAACCATAAAAAAAAGCCTGCAAAAGCAAGCGAAATTACTATTGTAAGAATTGATTTTAAAGGATTCTTTGATTTTTTCTCCATCGAATTAGGTCAAAAGATTTGTCTTTTCGTCGGGGAAAACGATCTTTGGCTGGAAGGCTTTTGCTTCTTCGGGAGTCATCTGGGCATAGGCAATGATGATAATGATGTCATCCTTTTGCACTTTTCTTGCGGCAGGCCCATTCAGGCAGACTTCTCCTGATTTTCTTTTTCCTTTAATGATATAGGTGTCAAAACGCTCACCATTATTCACATTTACGATATAAACTCTTTCACCGACAACCAATCCGGCAGCTTCAATAAGATCTTCATCGATCGTAATACTTCCAATATAATTAAGGTCTGAAGCCGTAACTCGTACCCTGTGAATCTTAGACTTAAAAACTTCTATTAACATGGTGCAAATTTATTAATAAAAATTTATAAAAACAGCTTTTAAAATGATTTTAAAACTAACAGATACACAGGTATTTAATTTTATTAAAAATAATTTTAACCTATTTTACTTACCAAATTTACAATCATATCATTAAATCAATTAATACTTGATATAAAATTTAGAATTTAATAAATGGAAGAAATAATTTTACAATTTTCATAAAGCCAATACACATAAGCATTTGGCATGATTTTAGTAACGCGTAACGTAGATTTTACGTGAAAAGTGGAATTATCATATTTTAACCATTTTCACTCAAAACCAAAAAATTTTTACATATTTTTATAAAAAAATTGCACATTTAGAAAATAGTATTATATTTGCTATAATTACGAACTAACTTTAATATTAAAAATTATGAACAAGTCTGAATTAATCGACGCAATCGCAAAAGATGCAGGTATCACTAAAGTTGCAGCTAAAGCTGCTTTAGAATCTTTCATTGGTAACGTAACTTCTACTTTAAAGAAAAAAGATGGAAAAGTTTCTTTAGTAGGATTCGGGACTTTCTCAGTAGCTGAGAGAGCTGCTAGACAAGGTATCAACCCTGCAACTAAAAAACCAATCAAAATTGCTGCTAAAAAAGTTGCTAAATTCAAGGCTGGGGCTGATCTATCAAACGCAGTTTCTGGTGTTAAGAAAAAATAATCATCCAGATTAGAAAAATTTAGAGGCTGTTTCATTGAAGCAGCCTTTTTTTGGCTTCGAGAACCTCAGTCAACGTTGCTCAATCCAAACTTTAGTTGGTAAAATAGTGGGTGGGTTCTCGAAACCACATTACTGAATATTAAGGAGCCAATCTGGAAATTTTCCAATCCAGCCCATCAATCAATTCATAAACAATTCTGTCGTGAAGGCGATTTGGTCTTCCTTGCCAGAACTCTATTTCGTAAGGTTTCGCGATGTAGCCGCCCCAATTTTCAGGTCTTGGAACTTCCTTGTCTTCGTATTCTTTTTCCATGTTTTTCAATTTCTCTTCCAAAAATTCCCGGTTCGGAATTTCCTGGCTTTGTGGTGAAACCGCCGCTCCCAACTGACTTCCTTTCGGTCTTGAATGAAAATATCCGTCGCTGAGATTTTCGGCTATACGTTCCAAATTAGCTTTAATAATAATTTGACGCTCCAGATTCGGCCAGAAAAAATGAAGACATGCTTTATGATTTTTTTCTATGGATTTTCCTTTTTTACTATTATAATTCGTATAAAAAATAAAACCTTCAAATGTATAAGCCTTAAGCAAAACCATTCTGGTGCGCGGACAACCGTCATCTTCTACGGTAGAAATTGCCATTGCATTTGCCTCAAAAATGTTCGGGTTTTCACTGGCTTCTAAAAACCAATCACGAAATTGCTCGATTGGGTTTGGTTTTATCTCACTTTCAATAAGTTGGGATTTCTCGTACACTTTTCTCTTGTCGTGCAGGTTTTCCATAAATATTTTTTATTAAATTTGAGTATGAATTTCTCATACAAAGGTAAAATATTAATTTCCACACCTGACATTTCCGGCGATATTTTTTCCAGATCGGTAGTCTTGGTTATTGAACATAACGAACATGGGGCATTTGGTTTAATATTAAATAAAAAAAATAGCCAAATGAGTAGTAAGTTCAAAAATTTTTTCGATTTTAAAATAGAAGTCTATGATGGCGGGCCTGTGGAAAATGACAAAGTTTTCTTTATCGTAAAAGGAAAAAAAGTCACCGAAACTTATACGGAAATTACTCCTGAGTTTTATTTAACAGAGGATATAGAAAATATTATCAGCGCGGTTCTCAATAAAGAAATCAGCATTGATGATATTAAGATTTTCTCGGGATATTCCGGATGGACAGCCATGCAGCTGGATGATGAAATTGAGCGTAAAGTGTGGACTGTGGTAGAAGTGTACAATCTTGATTATACGTTGCCCAATGATCAAACACTATGGAAATCCATCATGCAGAATCTTGGCGGAGAGTATTTATTGTGGGCAAATTCGCCGGAAGACATTTCTTTAAACTAGAAAAAAATATTCATTGCGAAGTGAAAAAAATTTAACAAACTTTAAGAATCCGTTAACCATTTTTAAGCAAAGAATTCCCGTAATTTGTTTAACTAAAATCGAAAGAAAATGAAAGGACTTAGATTATTTATTTTACAACTCCTTCAAGACTCATTTTTCACCGTAAATCCAATTTATATTAACCGTCATTATTATAAAAAGCAATAGAATTGCGAATATTTTCGTGGAATAATTTCACGATTACAATACAATTTTCTGATACATTCAGAATAAAACCCGGTAAAGGACTTTGGAACTTTTGTTGTTTACCGGGTTTGTCAATTTTAAAAACTTCCTTTCCAATTCGCTACTAATTCTAAGAAGCGCGAATTTCCAAAAGTTTTATTTCTTATTTTACCTACAGAAAACATACCCTTCTCATCAGAAATTAATAGAATTTCTTCGGCTTTCTGAGATTCAAAAGCAATAATCTCGTGTTCCTGGATATCCGCAAGGTTATTTTTATGCAAAAAAGTAACGAAATTTTCCATTAAAGGAGAAATGTAAGCTCCCTCAGTCTGTTTTGGAACTTTAATGATATCGTTTTCCAGAAACAGAAGATTTCCGGAAGTGGCACGAGCAATTCTTTTATTAGGATTTAATAAAATAACGTCGTCAAGATCATTTTCCTGCGCGTAAATTCCACCATAAATATTTTCCGGTGTATGTACTCTGATATTGCTTAAAAGGTTGTTGTTAACATTTATTTCCTTAATTAAGTCCAATTCCAAAGCTCTTGATTGAACAGCCAGGATATCGTCCATTTCCGTAACTTCATAAAAGTAAGAAACGGTTGATTTTGATAAGGTAATCCCGTCTGTATTTCTAAAAACCTGAAAATTGATAATTCCGTTTTTTATTCCTTTTCCGTCTATAATATCTTTCTGAAAAAGTACCTGAAAAAACTCAAGGGTATAGGTAAGAGGGATATTCATCCTCATTTTTCTCATAGAAGCCATCAGGAAGAAATAACATTCTTCATCCATGATCAATTGGCCATTTCTTACAAAAAAAGAAACCTTCACCGCGTCACCTAAAAGAAACGCTCTGTTTTTTACATTTAATTCGTCTGATGTAAAATATTGATTTTCCAATTTTTAATCTGATTTTTTTATAAAAAAATAATGAACGATAAATCGTTCATCAGTTTTATCACTCAACAGGGCTTACATTATGTAGCACCCAATTTTATTCTAAGGTTTTCGATAAGATTTTCCCAATACATTGCATTTTCTTCTTCATCTCCTTCTTCGCAGAAATCCGTAATATTAAGAGCCAGATCTTCTGTAATATCATCAATCACGATAGTCATCTCAAAGAAATGTTTAGTGCCTTCATCCTCTTCCCATCTGAAACGAACGAAACCTTCAGGTTTATACCTAATTAAAGTAGCCTTCTCAGCAGGCCCTCCGCCCCAACTGAAAAAAAAGTCATCACCTTTCTCTGTCACATCATCCGCAAACCATTCAGACAATCCCTCTGCAGTTGCCAGATATTCATATAAAATCTCTGATAAACAATGCATTGGAAATTCGTAATGGACTTTATGTTTCGCCATATAATCTTTGTTTTAATCGTCACGCAATATATAAATTAATTTTTTTATTACACAAAAATGTATTTACTTTTTTACATAATCTTCATGATATTTATCACTGATTTTTAAATATTTGTTTAACCTGATTTTTAGGGTAAATCTAATGTTTTGCATAAGAAAAAATCCTTCACATTTGAAGAGTTTATATATTAATTTTCGTTTAAAGCATCGAGAATAATCTTACATCCTTCCCTGATTTCGTCCAAAGAGATTGTCAGAGGCGGAGAAATTCTCATGTATTCATTCCTGTACAGCTGCCAGAAAACGATCAGGCCTTTGTCCATACACTTTTTTGCAATATTTAATGTATAGTCCGGTGAGCCGAGATTTACAGCTAGCATTAAGCCTCTACCATTAATATTTTTAATTTTAGGATGAACTAAAAGCTCCCTGTACAATTTTTCTTTTTCTTCCACCTCATTCATTAAACCGCTTTCTACTACTTCTTTTAAAGTTGCATAACTTGCAGCTGCAATTAAAGGATTTCCGCCAAAAGTTGTGATATGCCCCAACTTCGGAGAATGAGTCAAGGATTCCATAATCTTTCTCGAACTCATGAAGGCCCCCACAGGAACGCCGCCTCCCATTCCTTTACCCATTACCAAAATATCTGGAACAATTCCGAAATGCTCGAAAGAGAATAATTTTCCGGTTCTTCCAAATCCCGGTTGAATTTCATCAAGAATCAATAAAGCACCTACTTCTTCACATCTATTTTTAAGTTTAATTAAATAATCATCATCCGGAACCAAAAAGCCTGCAGCTCCCTGTATGGTTTCCATAAGCACACAAGCTGTTTTTTCCGTGATTTTGGATAAGTCATTTTGATTATTAAACTCAATGAAGCTTACCATAGGCAACAACGGACGAAATTCCCTTTTATGAATTTCATTTCCGGAAACACTCAAAGCTCCATGTGTATTCCCGTGATATGAGTTTTTGAAAGAAATAATTTCCTCTCTTCCCGTATATCTTTTTGCTAATTTTAAACCTCCGTCAATGGCTTCAGCGCCACTGTTCACCAAATAAGTAATTTCTAAAGGATCAGGAGTAACTTCGGCTAATAATTTACATAAAGCTACCGGTTTTTCCTGCGCATATTCTCCGTAAACCATTACATGAAGATATTTTTCAGCCTGCTCTTTTATTGCATTTACAATCTTTGGATGTGAGTGTCCTAGAGTATTGGCTGAAACTCCGGCTACAAAATCCAGATACTTTCTTCCGTCTTTTCCGTAGATATAACTTCCTTCTGCTTTTTCAACTTCAAAACCTGCCGCAAACTTTGTTGTCTGAGCCTGATATATAAAAAAATCTTTTTGCAATTCCATTTTCGTGAAAATTTTAGCAAAACTAAAAAACATTAACGAAACCCCGAAATATTACCGATAGAATAAAAAAATCGCTCTCAATTCAGAACTGAGAGCGAACCACCAAATCACAAAATATTAATATAGTTTTATCAATTATTGACATTTAAATATATACAAAAAAACTATTCAAAATATCAATTCAATAAAAAATTTTAAATTTCTTTATAAAAATATTAAGTCAATCAATTGTGAAATGAGCATTCAATAACAAAAATACCTATTCAGATAAGGATTTCACTTTCACTAGCCTTTGAATAAATGTCTTAAAAAAGTTTTCAACATTAACATTTAACAGCAATTACAAGCGCCTATTATAGAGGATTTTATTAAAAATAATTCACCATTTCCGATTAAAAATGGTGAATTATTATATTTTATTTTAAAAATCAACGTAGAAATGAACTATCTTCTTACACGTTTTGGCTTTTTAGCTTCTTCTTTGGCCTTTTCTTTTTCAATAACCTCTTGAGCTTGGTTATATAAAGTGTCATCGGATTCATATTTTATTTCCGGATAATTAGGTGTATCGACAAGGATATCCTGCCACTTCATAATCCGGTCTTTTGTATTCCAGTTGAAGTCCGGGAATTTTCTTCTGTCTGGCTCAATCTTACTCATCGGATACGTGTCTGAAGTTGCGCCAATATTACATTCAACAACATATAATGCCTTTTCCTCGAACAGCGCATCAATAATCCCACAAGATGTAAGTGAAATCCCGATCCTCTCTTTCTCCTTTGTCTCCGCATTTACATCATCAGAATAACTGATTGCTTGTGCGTTACCAATTACTTTTGCTTCTTTAATATTATTTTCTTCCCCATAATAAACGGTCATCAGCTTACCTTTCACCTGGTTGAATTCATCCTTCATACTCAAAGAATCTACTTTGCTGATGGCAAAAGCGTTTCCGATTACTTTTAAAGAGTCGATATTTTCTGTCTGGGTATTAAAATATGCTTCAACTTTATCCCCTGTCACCTGTTTTCCGTTGCTCCAAAGAATGGGTTCCCTGAACATGTGCATAACTCCGTCCGTTTCATCAAAAGCAATAGAATCGGCTCTTCCCTGTGCATTTGACTTATACATTCGTGCTTTTCTGAATGCTCGCAGGAAACTTTTCTTTTTTCTAATATCTGCTGAATCCGGCTTTTGGAAAGAAATAATTTTTTCCGCGGCAAAATACATGGAATCTTTTTCCAAAGCTTTTACAGCATACGGATTTTTGGTCATCATTGCGGAATCCTTTTTTTCAAAAATTTCTCCGTAACCTCCTTTTATCCACCTCCTTTCCATGGGATCATCCAGCGTTACATTTCCGGTTGCTTTCCCGAAACCTGTCAGTTGATTGTAGTACATATCGTCGCCGGTAAGGATTTTATCGTTATAAAAAATCTTGGAATTTTTCTTAAGGAAAGCTTCTTTAGTATTCGAATTGTAAGTTCCTCTTTCCGTATAAACGCGGTTTTTAGGATTGTCACGGCGCGTAATTGTTGTAGGACCGAAAAACTCGGCTACTTTCGTATTCTGATTTTGTTTGATATTATCACCTTCGATAATATAATCTTTGCTGTCAATCTTTACTCTTCCTGTAAAATCGACAATTTTTGTATCTAAAAAATAGGTTGCGGACTTTGTATACATCGAGCTTTGGCCGTCTGTAATGGTACCTCCGGTATTAAAATAAGCCTGATTAGAAAGCCTGTCATAATACATCACTTCCGTTCGGATCGTCTGTTTGGGATCGGTAAGAACAACATTTTTACGGGCGATACCTCTTTGTGTATTCCCATCATATTCCATTTCTTCTGCCGTGATTACGGAGCCGTCAGGATTTTGAAGCTTTACGTTTCCAATTGCTTTTACAAAATTCTGGTCTTGATAAAATATTACCAAATCTGCATTCAATATAGAGCCTTGATGCTCAAACTGAACATTTCCCACGAAATAATTGTTCCCTTCATATTTTTCATCCTTTCTTAATTCATCAGAATGGACATGCTTTACCTTATCTGCAGGCGGAGCATTGGTTTTGGGAGCGGTCGCAGGTGTAAAATACGGATCCTTCTGCATAGGTTTTGGATTGTCCTGGGCAAAAGTAAACGTGGAAATAAAAATTAATAGAACAAAAATTAGCCTCATTGATTAATCATTCTTAGTGCCATAAAAATACAGCGAATGAGAATCAATTTTTACGCCAAATGCTTCTTCAATTGCTTCTTTGATCCCTTGAATTCTCGGGTCGCAAAACTCAATGATTTCTTCAATTTCCTTATCTGAATCTTTTTTGTAAATCACCAAATGATCATGCTGCTTATCAAAATAAGATTTTTCGTAGGAGGAAGACGTCAGAGTTTTTTCGCCAAACTGGTGCTTACGGATAAGCCCCGCATCAAGAAAAATCTCAATAGTGTTGTAAATCGTCGCTTTTGAAACGTGATATTTCTTCTGCATCATCAGCAGATACAGATCATCAACATTGAAGTGATGATCCATATTATATATTTCTTCTAATATTGTATATCGTTCAGGTGTATTTCGGAAACCTTTTTCTAATAAATAGTTTCTTAATACATCTTTGATTAACGCAATATTTTTTTCTTTTTGTAAAGTATCCATCAAAAAAATTATCTACAAATTTATTGATTTTTATTTAAATAAATATTGCCCGGCTGTGTTAAAGAATTTAACTATTGTGACGGATAAATTCGCACTGCTCAATCTTGGACTTGCCAACACAATCTTCCGTCATAGGCGCAGATTCCACGACTACATTGTGCGAAGTAATACCCCACGCCTTGAAGTCATCACTACCAATATATTTAACAAAATTATAAATATTAAGGATAATTTTCTCTTTTACAGTGAGAAGTATATCGTTGATATAGGTGTTATCTATAATTACATACTTCAGATCCGGCGGAATGTTGTGTGATCTCAGTGACGGATGACTGCTTCTTGAAGGTATTGTACCGTCTGCCATTAAATCCCTCAAAACCATATCGAAATAATCATTAATTCTTCTGTCGATTTTAAATCCTAACATGAAATTAATCTTATAAATTGTACCCGGAAGAACTTCATCCACCGCATACTTGAAAGTATATGGATCTTCCTGATTGGTAATACTTAAGATAAAATAATGATCCGCTCTTTTCGGTTGTTTTTTAATGATTGAATAGATAATTTTTGATTCTATTTCATCATTTCTTTTTGCCCTGCTCAGGTAAGCTAAATTGGTTGCGTATTTAGGAATTGTTTCATCCAGCTTCATGTCTTTTATAATCGGAATATATTTTTCCAATTTAATAAACTTGATGAATTTTGTTTTGATTGATCTACCGTTGTACCAAGCGTACATACAGATTCCGATGAATCCTCCTAAAATTACAGTGATCCAACCTCCTTCAAAGAATTTGATAATATTTGCACTGAAGAATCCTAATTCTATGGACATATAAACCAAAGCAAAGACAAGAATAAATACTTTATTCACTCTATGTTTCAGTAGCCAGAACAATAATAGAATTGTTGTCATGAGCATCGTAACTGTAATTGAAAGCCCATAAGCAGCCTCCATTTTACCCGATTCTCTAAAGTGAAGCACCACGATGATACACAAAATAAGCAGTCCCCAGTTGATTCTTGGAATATACATCTGGCCTTTTACCCCTGAAGGATAATCGATTTTCTGGTTTGGCCATAAATTAAGAGACATTGCTTCCGAGAAGATCGTGAATGAACCTGTAATTAATGCCTGACTCGCAATAATCGCTGCTGCTGTTGCCAAGATTACTCCCGGAACAATCATCCATTCTTCCATAATTCCGAAGAAGGGATTAACTACTGAAAAGCCTGGCGTACCATAGTTTGTTAAAAGCCACGCTCCTTGTCCGAGATAGTTTAAAATCAACATTATTTTTACAAATCCCCAGCTCACCCTGATATTTTTTGCACCACAGTGGCCAAGATCCGAATAAAGTGCTTCTGCTCCCGTTGTACAAAGGAAAACCGCTCCTAAGATAATGATTGCACTTGGAGAATCTACTATCAGCTTATAAGCATAATAAGGATTGAATGACCTTAAAATTTCAAAATTTTCGCTCAAATGAGAAACTCCTAATCCACCCAAAACCAAAAACCAGATAACCATTACCGGTCCGAAAAACTTACCGATAAAACTGGTCCCGAACTGCTGAACCACGAAGATTACAATCAAAATTCCAATAGTAATAGGCACTACCGGAGTATGAGGATTATAGATCTCAAGACCTTCAATCGCAGACATTACCGTAAGTGAAGGTGTAATTACTCCATCCGCGACAAGTGCTGCTGCTCCTACTATAGCAATAAGATACAGCCAGCCTTTTTTTAGATTTTTAACTAAAGAAAATAAAGCAAGAATACCACCCTCTCCTTTGTTGTCTGCTCTAAGAGCAATAATAACATATTTAAGAGTTGTCTGAAGGGTAAGCGTCCAGATAATGCACGACAGAGCTCCTTCTATATACTCATTGAAAGGCATTGTACCTTCTTCTCCTCTGGCGTTCACAATTGCTTTCATTACGTAAAGCGGTGAAGTACCAATATCTCCGAAAACAATTCCAAGAGAAACCAAAACACCAATAAAAGAAAGCTTTTTGATATCAAAATGATGACCGCCTTCTGTAACTTCTGCCATATCAGCTAATTTATTTTAAAAGCGCAAATTTAAATCAAATTTATAACCCAGTGAACTTTTATCCATGAATAGAATAAATGAAAAAACTTCCTTTCGGAAGTTTTAGTCTATAATGATTACTTTACGTACAATGCTTTTTTGATTTCCTCTTTTACTTTTTCAAGTTTTGGGAACCATTCTGCGAATAATGCAGATGAATAAGGTGCAGGAGCATCAGGAGTAGTAATTCTCTTGATTGGCGCATCCAAATAGTCAAATGCTTTCTGCTGAACCATATAAGTAATTTCCGAAGCCACAGAATTGAAAGGCCACGCCTCTTCCAAAACAACCAATCTGTTTGTTTTCTTAACTGAAGCTAAAATTGTATCATAATCCAAAGGACGAACTGTTCTAAGATCGATCACTTCTACAGAAATACCTTCTTTAGCCAAATCTTCAGCAGCCTGGATAGCCAGCTTCATGATTTTACCAAAAGAAACTAAAGTAACATCTGTTCCTTCTTTCTTAATATCTGCTTTTCCGATCGGAATGTAGTATTCTTCTTCGGGAATTTCCATTTTGTCTCCATACATCTGCTCAGATTCCATGAAAATCACAGGATCATTATCCTGAATCGCTGTTTTCAACAATCCTTTCGCATCGTAAGGGTTTGAAGGAACCACTACTTTAAGTCCCGGAATATTAGCAAACCAGTTCTCAAAAGCCTGAGAGTGTGTCGCTCCCAACTGACCTGCAGAAGCTGTAGGACCACGGAAAACGATAGGACAATTCCACTGGCCACCGCTCATCTGACGGATTTTCGCAGCGTTATTGATAATCTGATCAATCCCCACCAAGGAGAAATTGAATGTCATATACTCTACAATAGGTCTGTTACCATTCATCGCAGCACCTACGGCAATCCCTGTAAAACCAAGCTCAGCAATAGGTGTATCGATTACTCTTTTAGGTCCAAACTCATCCAGCATTCCTTTTGAAGCCTTATATGCACCGTTGTATTCTGCTACTTCCTCCCCCATTAAAAAGATGGATTCGTCTTTACGCATTTCCTCGCTCATTGCCTGTGCAATTACCTCACGAAAAGTATATTCTGCCATATTTATTTGAAAAATTTAGACTACAAAAATAGTGTTTTTTTATTATTTACATAACAAAAACGACATCTCATTTGATGAAATGCCGTTTATTTAAATTTTATTTAAGTTGATTAATTCGCTTTCTGCCAAGTCTGCGTTCTTCCGATTAAAGATAAGCCGATGTATCCTCTTACGTTTAAGTTATCTCCGCTTTTTGTAATGGTACATTTGTAAGTTTTACCGGTTTTTGGATCTGTAATAGTTCCTCCTGTAAATTCATTGCCGTCTTTTTTTAAGCCTCTGATGATTTCCATACCAAGAATTGGCTTATTTTTTCTGTCGTCCTTACATTCTGTACAGTTCGGATTAGTGGGCTTTATCAATAACTGAGAAACTTTCCCGTAATATTTCCCATCCGACTTTTTATAGATCTCTACAATAGATTTTGCCTGTTTTGTCTCATCATCAATTGTTTTCCATTTTCCTTCAATCTGTGCAAAAGACATCACACTGAAAAGTGAAAGTATAAATGTTAATAATAATTTTTTCATATTCTTTTATTTTTAATTCCGATAAAATATTTTTGTTGTCTAATTACTGTTAAAAATAGAAATTAATTTCAAACAAACAAAAACTTTTATTATCCTAGGCATATATAACAATAGATATACCAAATTTTAGAATTAAACATATATCAAACACTAATACATTTTCCTGTTGATTACTCTGTTCATATAATCCTGATACCATGCTTTGGCGATCTGCCTTCCTTTTTCTGTTTCAGGATTGTTTTTTAACTGATCTGCAATATTTTTTTCAAGACCTAAATCTGTTTTATCAAAAATTCCTACAACATCTTTTCCGTCAAAGCGATAAATGTAATTTCCGATGATAAACTGCTCAACAGTTCCGTCAGAATTAGCAATAATTGGTGAATATTGCTTTTCACTTACCAGACTTCTTCCCCAGCTTCTAATTTTTTTATTATATCCAATTAGATCTGCCAATGTTGGATAAATATCGATTTGCTGGGCAACTTCCTGATTTACTCCTTTTAAGTTATATTCCGGATTTGGAGAATATAATATTAAAGGAACTGCAAAACGATTCATAATTTTTTCATATTCGGAATAATACACTTCATTCGTGTGATCTCCGGTGAATACGAAAATAGTATTATTGAACCAAGGCTGTTTTTTTGCCGTTTCAAAATATTTTTTAATCGCATAATCCGTATACTGAATCGGCTCATGCATTGGGTTTTTCCCTTTTTTAAACTTTCCGTTGTATTTTTCAGGGATTTTGAAGGGGTGATGCGAAGAAGCCGTGAAAACCGTTGCCATGAAAGGTTGAGATTTCCCTGTATTTTTTGCAAAATATTGTAAAAACGGTTCGTCCCAGATGGCCCACATTCCGTCGAAATCTTTATCGTTGTTATATTCTGTCTTTCCAAAATAATGTTTAAAGCCCAAAATATTCCCAAAGCCTAAAAATCCCATTGAACCGTTCGGAGCACCGTGATAGAAAGATGTATCATAACCCATTTCGTTGCAAACCGAAACAATAGACTGTATTTTCTGGTTTGAATAAGGCGAACTTGTAAAAGCATCCGTCAAACTCGGGATTCCCGCTAAAACAGAGCTCATTCCGTGAATCGACTGTCGCCCGTTAGCAAAAGTGTTCGGGAAAATCAGGCTTTCATTTGCTAAACTGTCGATAAAAGGTGTGTATGAAACATAATCCTTTATATTTTTATCTTTATTAAAAGCTCCGGAATATTCTCTGCTAAAGGATTCTACAATAAAAATGACAATATTCGGTTTGTTTTCAACTTTTCTGTCATAAATTTTATATGGCTGAATATTTTCATCAATAAATTTTTCATCAACAAAATGAACTTCCTTAAAATTATTTGTATTTAAAGTTCTGAAAAATGAAAAAGTACTATTCAACACCATATTTCCCTGAGAAGGAAGCTTGACAAAACGGTTGGCATCCACCAGGTTAATCGGCCTTGTACTGTGCTTGAAATCTCCCCGGATTCCCCCAACTGCCAAAACCGCCACGATACAAAGCGTAAGAACCGACCAGATGAAGTATGGAACTAATTTTACAGGTTTTCTTTCTGTAATTTTCACTTTTTTATAAAGGAAAATCCAAAGCCACATTAATACTACAAACCAAATCAAAACATAAGGATTTTGTATTATTGAAGCCGTAAAAACCTTGAAGATATTATTTTCATGCTGCGCTACCTGAAGTGCCGCGGAAGTCAGCCTCATTTGGGAAAATTTAAAGTAAACGATATCTCCGAAATTCATGACATACGCAATTCCGTTAGTAATAAAATATAGCCAGAAAAGAAACTTTTGATATCCTTTTTTTGTATTAATAATAATGGGAATAATACTTAACAAGATAAATAACGCGTTTACATACAAAATCGCCGTCGTATCAAACGCGATTCCGTGGAAGGAAAGGCTGAAATAATCTGAAACAGAGTCTATTTTTATCAACCCTCTATTAAAATACCAAAATAAAAATCTTGCAATCTGATAGAAAAAATATGCTAAAAAAATTCTGTACAAGAGTATCAGAACTTCCTGTTTTCTAAATTCTTTAAAAAATTTCATGCGTAAATTTACATCAAAATCAGATTAATGTAACAATGTAGCAATCTAACAGTTTACCAATTTGTTCATAATTCTTAAAAGTTACATTGCTACATTGTTAGATTATTACATTGCTACATGAGTATATTGTTTTAATTTTGTGGCTATGAATTTTATTAAAAATAATCTTGCCAACGCCATCACATTGGGAAATCTTTTTTCCGGTTGTGTAGGTGCGATTCATTTGATTTTAGGTGATTACCAGACGACTGCAATCTGCATTATTCTGTCCTTAATTCTAGATTTTTTTGATGGTTTTGTGGCAAGAGCATTGAAAACAAACTCCAATCTGGGTCTACAGCTGGATTCTTTGGCGGATATGGTGAGTTTCGGACTGCTTCCGGGATTGACTTTATATGCGGCACTGGAACCGTTTGGGAAGATGTTTTTAGGAACAGAACTGCCTTTTGATATCAAATATTTAGGATTATTTGTTACACTTTTTTCCTGCTTAAGACTGGCCATTTTTAATCTGGATGAAGATCAGAAATATTATTTTAAAGGCTTAAATACTCCATCAAATACCATTTTGATATTTGGATTGTATTATGTCCAGAAAGAAAGCGAAAGTTTTACCTTTTTGTTTGAAAATTCATTGTTTCTATTACTTTTCACTGCAGTTTGTTCGTGGCTCTTGATTAGTCCGATCAAAATGATTGCGATGAAATTCAAATCCATGAAATTACAGGACAACTATCCAAAAGTTGCTCTTTTAATAGGCTCCATTATCATTTTAATTATTTTTAAAACTGTCGGAATTCCGCTGGTAATTGTATATTATATATTAATTTCAATCATATTTCAAAAACAACTTAAGTAGAGTTATGAATTTTGAGTATCAGTGATAAGTTAATTAATCGTCCACAAATAACTCATAATTCATAACCAATAACTCATACCTTACAACAATGAATTTAAAACTACATAAACCGCTCTGTGTATTCGATTTAGAAACAACAGGAACTAATATCGGGAAAGATAGAATTGTAGAAATCTGTATCTTAAAAGTAAATCCGGATGCTTCAAGGGAAAGCAAAACATGGCGTGTAAATCCTGAAATGCCGATTCCAAAAGAATCCAGTGAAATTCACGGGATTTATGATGAAGATATAAAGGATGCCCCGACCTTCAGGGATATTGCTCCAAAAATTATGGAAATGCTTGCGGGAAGTGATTTGGGAGGTTTTAATTCCAACCGTTTTGATGTTCCATTATTGGCTGAAGAACTGTTGAGAGTGGGAATTGATTTTGATCTAAGTAAATTCAGATTGGTGGATGCACAAACCATTTACCATAAAAAAGAACCGAGAAACCTAAGTGCTGCTTATCAGTTCTATTGTGGGAAAACATTGGAAAATGCACACTCTGCAGAAGCTGATGTGATGGCAACTTTTGAAGTTCTGGATGCACAGGTCGGAAAATATGATGATATTCCGAATGAAATCGGGCCGTTAAGCGAGTTTACTTTCCATAATAAACATGCGGATCTGGCAGGATTTATTGGGTATAACGAAAAGCTGGAAGAAGTTTTCAATTTCGGGAAATATAAAGGACAATGCGTGAAAGTGATTTTCCAGAAAGATCTTGGATATTTTGGGTGGCTTCAGAATGCGGAGTTTCCGCTGTATACAAAGAAAGTTTTTACAAAAATTCAACTTTCATGCAGATTTTAAAATGAGTGAATTAGTTAAGTTTAAATTTTACGAAACTGCGCTTCAGGCCAACAGGGATAAACAAATCCTGGCTGAAAGCGGTATCAACAGCTTCATTGCTAATGAACAGCTGATACAATCGGATTGGCTGCTTTCGCAGGCTGTTGGCGGGATTCAGCTGCAGGTTTTTGAAGAAGATCTGGAAAAAGCGAATCAGGTGCTACAGGATTACAAAGAAAATGAAGAATATTCTTTGGAAGTAGAACATACGATTGCAGATTCTGCATTCGATTTTGTGTGCCCGAAATGTGGATCGAATCATATTTACAGGGATGACAGCGCAACAAGCTTTTTTGGGGTTTCTATTCTGACAAGCCATAAGTTTGTTTGTTATTATTGTGGAAATGAGTTTACTCGTTAGTATTATTGAGTTAAAAATGTTTGGACAGGCTCAGCATCACATTGCTAATACTAACTGTTTTTCATTGAAGTAAAGAATCTATTTTAGCGTATGGACGCAAGCTTAATATTTACATTTAATTATGGTTTTGCGGTAAAGATTCCCCTCCTTTGGAGGGGTGGCGAAAATTTAAAGAATTTTTGACGGGGTGGTTTTCAACAGCATTCATTTCCTAGCCCCGACTGCAGCGGCATCCTTTTGTGCAGCGAAGCGGAACAAAAGATATAGCGGAAAGCGGGAAATAGCTACAAAAAAGAATAGAAAATGGAAGGTTGGAAATTCATTTGATTGGAAATAAATTTATTGATGCTTTTAAATTTCAATAAAACATAAATAAAAATTATGAAAATAATCTGCATAGGAAGAAATTACAGCGAACATGCAAAAGAATTAGGAAACGAAATCCCTGAAAAACCGGTCATTTTCATGAAGCCGGATACAGCTGTTTTGAAAGGAAATGATTTTTATATTCCGGAATTTTCGAATGATGTTCATTATGAATTGGAAGTTGTCGTAAAGATTTCCAAAGGTGGAAAATACATTCAAAAAGAGGTTGCTCACAAACATTATGAAGAGATCGGTCTGGGAATTGATTTTACGGCAAGAGATCTTCAAAGTGAACTGAAATCTAAAGGTTTACCATGGGAATTAGCCAAAGGTTTCGACGGCTCTGCGGTGGTAGGAAATTTCTTTAAAAAAGAGAATTATAACCTTGAATCACTCAATTTTTCTTTGCTGAAAAACAAGGAGAAAGTTCAGGACGGAAACACGAAGGATATGATGTATACGATTGATGATATTATTGCTTTTGTTTCTCAGTATTTCACTTTGAGAGTTGGAGATTTAATTTTCACAGGAACCCCGAAAGGCGTTGGAAAAGTGGAAGAAAATGATATTCTTGAAGCTTACCTCGAGGATGAAAAAATTCTGGACATTAGAATATTATAAGTAATTTAATATAAGTTTTGGCATAATTTTCTTATCTTTAGTAAACAAAATTAAAGGTTATGATAAATATTGTATTACCCGTAGATTTTGGGGACAAGACAGAACAGCTTGTAGACGGAGCCGTAAAATTCGCAAAACAAGTACATGGCAAGATTTTCCTGATCCATGTAGCCCCTTCGGATATTGGTTTTGCCATTGGTGATATGGGATTTCAATATTTTCCGGAAGTCGAAGAAAATGAGATCAGAGAAGAATTAATGCAGCTTAACAAGATCGAGCAAAGAATCATTGCCCACGATGTAGACTGCGAACACCTTCTGAAACAAGGCATCGCTAAAGATATTATTCTCGAATATGCGAGAGCAAAACATGCAGATTTCATTGTAATGGGTTCTCACGGAAGAAGCGGAATCTACGATGTTTTTGTAGGAAGCCTGACGAAAGGGATCACAAAGGATTCCCACGTTCCGGTTCTCGTGCTGCCAATTCACGACTGACAAAATCAAAATTTTAATCGTTAATAATAAAAAAGCCGAACAAATAACAATTTGATCGGCTTTTTACTATATAACCAATTAATTAACCTTCTTTTTTATAGATTTTCGGATCGTAATACGGGTGATTACCCTCCGTTGGAGAATAGTAGTCTTTATCTTTATCGCCACCTAATTTAGCCACCAAAACGTAGCACCAGTAAGTGAACAATGCACAGCAAACGATAAACAGAATCCAGTTTAAAACATTTCCGAAAGCATCAAAGAAACCGAAAGCCCATTTGAAAACTTTGCTTAAGAATAGAAAGAAAGACGTCATTATTTTCCTTTTTTAAATTAACTTTGTACAAATTTATAAAAAATGTTTAAATTACTTTCAAAAGAAAGCAATATTTTTTCAATTCCTGTTTATATTGGTTTTCTTCTTTTAATAGTAATATTTTTTAACATATTGAATTTCAACACTTATGAAGCAATTATTGCCGGAATAACTTTTTTGGGAATTGCTTTGGGATATTTCTGTTTTCACAGTATTGCCCTTAATTACCAGACCCATTTGCCCTTATTTCTATATACATTTTTTGTTTTTGGTCTTTATCCAGGTAATCTGGACATAGGAATTGCCGTTTCACTGCTTACAAATTCCTTTCTTTTGTTACTTTTAACGAGTACCAATGAAGACATCAGAAAAAAGTCGTACGTTTTGGTGGGTTCCATTATAGCATTAAATTTTATTTTCCTTCCTACCACCTGGCCAATGGCAGTTTTTGTAATTATCCACGTGATTGCGACATCCGAGAGAGTCGGGTTGAATCTTTTCAGGTTTTTGCTGGGAGTTATTTTAATAGGATTCGGCTATTTTTCTGTAATGTTTTTTATGAATTTTACGACCTGGAATATAGATTATTTCCCGTTCGGAAAAGTAAAGCTGATAACGGATTATGCAGCATTATTTCCGTTAATTCCAATTGTTTTAATGCTGGTCTATGCCATTTACGACCATTTTAAAAACTATAATAAAAAAAGCCCCGTAAGCCGCTACAAATATACTTTCTTACTGGTATTTTCTATGGCACAGCTGATTACGATTATTCTTTATATGAATAAAAGTTATGAATATTTATTGCTTCTCGCCTTCCCTTCAACAATCATTATCAGCAGAATGCTGAAATTTTTGCCGAAATACTGGATGCAGGAAGTAAGCGTTTGGTTGATTATTTTTAGTTTAATTGGCTTTAAAGCCGGAACTTATTTTGATTTATTTTAAAAGATTATGATTCAGATAGATGATAAATTGATCTCCGAAGAAATTTTTTCTGAAGAGTTTGTCTGCAACCTTTCAAAATGTAAAGGTGCATGTTGTGTGGAGGGCGACGTAGGTGCTCCGTTGGATAAGAGCGAACTGGAAATTTTAGATAGTATTTTCGATAAAATC
>Ga0307412_10000400_pt1 | contig 26429 bp, 23 predicted proteins | sample DK1Cmetagenome_3_FD_203823 | JGI IMG/M metagenome (GOLD analysis project Ga0307412, IMG submission 203823) | Maize rhizosphere microbial communities from greenhouse at UC Davis, California, United States - DK15-C-1 | ecosystem: Host-associated > Plants > Roots > Rhizosphere > Soil | place: USA...
GTTAGAAATGTATCAGAAATATGGTTTCTATAAAGAAAAGCTTGTTTCAGTTACGAAAAAAGGAAAAAGCGGAGCTGAAGAAATTAAAGCAATGATGGAGCGTTTCAGAAACAATCCTCCTGTTAGTTTAGGCGGCTCAAAGGTAGCAACGCTAAAAGATTATGAATTAAGGAAAGAAACCGATATTTCTACTGGCAAAATTAGCGAAATCGAATTGCCAAAATCTGATGTATTGCAATTCGTTACTGAAGATGGTAGTATTATTTCTGCCCGCCCTTCAGGAACAGAGCCTAAAATCAAATTTTATTGCAGCGTTAAAGGAAACTTAGCTAATGCCTCAGCATATAAAACTGCTGACCAAGAGTTAGATTCTAAGGTAAATGCTATAATGACTGATTTAGCAGTTTAAACCGAAAGCTTTAAATAAAAAAGGGATGGCCAGCCATCCCTTTTTTATTTCTAAATAATTTGTTCTTCGTAAATAAGCTTTCCCTGTGCAAGCTTATGGCTGGCATCTACCGCCCAGGCTCCCAGGTATACCGCACCGTCAACATCAAAGCGTAATTTAAAAAAGCCTTTCGCCTTTTCGCCGAAGCGAAGGTACTTTCCTCCTTGTACTACATATTTCACTTTCGATCCCGATCCGCTTACTATGTAGTGGTTATGGTTTTTACAGATATATTGAAGATTATGCTCGTGTCCTGCCGCATAAATTAAGTTCGGGTATTTACACAAAATCTCTTTTAATTTTTTTCGCAGCCTTCTATATCTTGGATGCGCAATGTCTTCTCTTGCACCCAAAAACTTGCGATATAAAGGCAACAAGGAACCTATTCCCGGCAAGGGAATCCAGGCTGATTTGTCATAAAGGGTTAATGGAAAAATATGGTGCTTTAATTGAAATCTGCCACCATGTATCGCATAACTATAAACGGGATGATGGCCGGCTACAAGAAGATGCTTATGTTTATTCTCATCCAGTATTTGAACTAACTTGTCAAAAAACTCATCCTCGGTAGAAATACTGCATCCATATTGTTTTCCAATTGGGCGTATGCCTTTTTGAAGCCACCATTGAGTATCTATAGCTACAATGGTCAGGTCAGGGTGAACGTTTATTTCTACAGGGCCCGGGCAACCATTTGAGGGCAAGAATACATTTTTTTGATCAAATAATTTCTGAATATACTTTTCCTGCCTTACCACATAATCGTAACCATCTTTGCGTCCTTTGTTCCAGTCGTGGTTACCGGCTATAAAAAGAACTTTTCCGTGGTAATCCTTTAATGCATCGTAATGCCTCTGCAGAGTATTCTCAGCATTCTTTCGCAAAATATTTCCTTTAGGCGGCATTCCCCGCGGGTAAATGTTATCCCCTAAAAAAATTACAGCCGAACGTTGATCGGGATGAAAATGGTTACATAAAGTTTGCAGGACTGGGTCGTGCCGGTGCGGCGAAATATCGCCGGTATCGCCAATTAAAAAAATCTCGAAAGGTTCCTTAGGCTCAGATTGGACGGACATACAGTTTTAACAAAATAAAAAGACTGATTGTTGGCTGCTTTCTACCATTTGGGATCCTCTTTATTTAAGAAAGCGGCAATTCCTTTTTGACAATCTGCGCTTAAACGAGCAGTTGCATTTACCCTTGCAGCAAGTTCGAGCCCCTCGCCTACAGCCAGGTCCGAAATAAACGACAATAGGTTTTTGGTTGTCTTAATTGCTTCCGCGGATGTACTTTCAACCATCTTTTCTGCATACGATAATACTTCAGATTCTATTTCGTCTCTGCTCGCAATAAAATTAACCAAACCATATTCATTGGCTTTTTCTGCTGAAATTAGTTCGCCAGATAATACTAGCTCTCGTGTTCGGCCTGCGCCAACCTTTCTAACTAAAAACCCCGCAACCAGGGCAGGCACAAAACCAATTTTGACCTCGGTGTAGCCAAACTTTGCTTCCGGAACTGAAAAAACAATATCACACAAAGTAACCAGGCCACAGCCACCTGCAATTGCATGCCCTTCTACCTGGGCAATAACAGGTTTTTCATAAAGATGTAATAGCGAAAATAAATCCTTCAATAAACTGGAATCCTTCAAGTTATCATCATAAGAAAAAGATTGCAATTGCTGAAGGTAAGCCAGGTCTGCACCGGCGCTAAACACTTCTCCTGCTGCCTTAAGAATGATTACTTTAACGTTTTGGTCGCGTTGCAGCTCTTTAAATGCAGTTGTTAATGCAATAACCAGCTCTGGATTCAAAGCATTCCGTTTTTCCGGACGATTAATGGTTATTGTTCCAATCCTGTTTTGTATATCTACTAGTAAAAGATCCGACATCTATACCTCCATTTATATAGATATGGCGCTAATTAAGCTTTATTAATTATATAAGCCATATTCCGCTTTAAGATATAAATTTTTAAATGTAATTGGGCTGCCTCTTCCTGCCAGCGCTTTATCCGATACTCTTTGTTGGTGGCATCAATCAGAATCGTATTACATTTAACGTATTTTACCAGGCTACCGAGTGTCACTTTAGGGTTTCCGCTCAAAAGCACCGCATCTGTATTAAGTGGCACTTTAAAACTGAACTTGTTAAATGAACTATCCCAGATTAATAGTTTCCAGTTTTGAAATTGCAGGCAGTTACCTTTCTTACACAATTGATTATCAGCGGCATTATTTAGGTTATTCACAAAACTTACCTCGTTGCTCAAAGCGCTTAACGATGGCGTCACCGAAAATTGGAAAGCTTTATCCCCCTGCTTCATATCTGAATAAATGTAAGCCCGACTACCTTCAAAAAAGCCAATTGCTACATTTTTACGAAGGCTATAAAACACGATACTGTCCGTATACTGTCTCTGTAAAAGTTCATATGAAGTATGAGCAGCAAGAAAGAGAGCCATTGTACATGAAAAATAAAGTAGCTGCTTTTGAGAATATTGAATAGCCAACAAAAGCAGGAGCCCAGCTACAAAAACTGCCACGTAATACCATGGGCTGTAATGATAAAATGTGATACTTGCAAATGGCAAATGCTCGATATAGATAAGGCTGCGATTTACCCAGTCAATACTCTCCCCGAGCCAGTATCCCAATATTTTAAGTAAATAGAAAAACCAAGCCGAGGTACCCGAAAAAGCGTAAGCCACTAGAAATGCAATTCCGCCGTACATAATAGCAGCAATGGGCAAAACGATAGAAAGATTGCTGATAAGAAAATATGTGGGAAATTGATGGAAATAATAAATGCTTAGAGGCGCTGTTGCGAGTTGTGCAGCTATTGAAAGCGCAGTATAGCCCCATACTTGATCTAGAAACCAGTTTTTAACATAATAGAAGTTGTAAATTTTGGGGTACAGATAAATTAAACCCAACACCGCCAGGTATGACAATTGAAAACCGGCATCAACCAGGAAGTAAGGATTATAAAGGAGAAGCAGCAAAGCTGAAGCTGCAAGAACGTTGTAAGAATTGGTTCGGCGGTTAATAGTTTTAGCCAGAATTAGCATACTTATCATTAATGCAGCCCGGCAAACTGAGGGAGAAAACCCCGATAACAGCGAATAGAAGCCTATCAAGGAGATTATTAAACAGGCTTTAAATACCTTAAACTTTGTCTTCTGGCGGCTAAATCCGAGCAAAAAAGCCAAAAGGCCAAATACAAGGGCAACATGCATTCCCGAAACGGAAAGCACATGCATTGTGCCGGTTTTGGAATACGCGCTTATTATTTCTGCTTCCAAATCAGCCCTGGAGCCAAGAATCAGCACAGATGCGAGTGCTACCGCATCTTTTCCTGGAATAAACTTTTCATACCCCTTAACCATCTTTTGCCTCATCTTTTGGGCATAGCTTATTACAGGATTACCTCCTCCTCCTCTCTGCAGCAGCTTTACCTGCCCTTTATTTATGAAAGCCTGGTGATAAATGCCATGGTTAGAAAGATATTTCTTGTAGTTAAATTCAAAAGGATTATATGGCGGCTCTACCTCTTTAAAGGAATAAGGCACAAGCAGCCTGTCGCCGTAATCAAGGGAAAACTTAATAGAATTCGTTTTAAGCGCGATTAAAAGTTTTCCTTTCTGCGGATAAAACTTACTATGCCCAAGCGCCTGGTTAACCTCAGTTTCAAATCTCAAAATATCCCCGGTCCGTTTTGGTTCTGAACTTACAGTGACAACTAACCCTTTTGACGGTGCTGTACTAAAATGCGAGCGGTTTATTTTCTCGGTTTGAACGCAGGTTATTATATATCCCACAAGAGCCAATAAAATATAGGCCAGCATACCAGGAATCCATTTATTTAAATAAATCTTCAGGCTTACATATTTCATCCACAGGAAAAACAAAAGCAAGTAACCTGCTAACGAAGCAACGATTAAGGGAAATATTGATTGAGGCTGGAAGTAGATAGCGGCACCGATTCCAACCATGATTGGTACCAATAAACGGACGAATATGATTTCTCCGCGGAATACAACGTATTTCAAAATTGCAAGCGTAACTGGACTTTAAAATCTGATTTATTGTTACCCGAAATTTTATCTCCGCCGGACCCGACTTCGTCTATATTGGAGTAACTACTAATGGCATACCTGCACCACAGGTCGGCACGTTTATTAATTTTGTAACGACTGTTAGCATAAAATCGGATTCCCTTATTTTGATAAGCGGGGGCTGAGAACCCGTAAAGTACATCACTTTCATATGCATAAATTCGAGTATTGAAGCTTTGAGTATCAAACAAGCCAATTCTGAAATTGCCTGTAAGTTTTGATTTCATTGGATTATAAACAACGTCTTGAAATAAGATAAATCCAGTTTCATGAGCACCGTTTCCTTTTTGATAAACCACCGCCTCTGCCCGATTGCGTAACTGAAAAGCACCATTTATTTTATAGTTTATCTCTACTCGAAAATTTTGCCGACGCACGTCTTCCAAAAAATTGAGGGCGTTTTCAATGCCATCATTTTCTTGTTTATTTTCCAGCTTGTAGCGCGCCATCGTTTTTATTTTCTTATTGGGCGAATAAGTGAACTGGGTTAAAAGTTCATAACCCGACGATGGTGCATCCGCTTGAAAACGCAGCCAGGGAAATCTAAAAAAGTCTGCATACGCACTTAACTCATATTTGCGATTAGGAGTAATCACTAGACCAGAATAAAGCCCCTTTTCATTAACGGCATTGCTACCCTCGGATAAAGCCTGATTAAAAAATGAATGGTAATTCTTGGCATAGTTACGCTGAAAAAGTACAAGAGCTACTTTAGATGTTAAACTAGCCATAGCGCCATTCAAGTAAGCAGACCCACTATTTAAGCTATGAGCGGCCTCGCCAAAAAAATAGATATTACGCCAGGCATAGTTATAATATAAACCGATGTTACTAAGCCTATTTCCAGAAAACTCAAACCTATTATATGGCTGGACACCCTCTTCAAACGATTTATTAAAACTAGTTTGGTAAGCTACAGAACCAACTTTTAAAGCCTTGCCATTGTATTGCACGTTTGCCCCGTAAAGTAATTGGCTAAGATTATTGCGTTTACTTATTTCATTAGCGGTTCTGTGTAATCCGCTTTGGCTTAAAGAAGTTACCTCACCTTCATCGCTTTGCTCATACCTAGAAATCCCTGCATCTATCTGCCTGTAAGAAATAAATGGAGTTACTTCTATCATCTTAAAATTCAGAGTCGATGCAAAGCCTCTTAAAAATAGAGCCTCATTAGTGGATGTATAGGCTTTAAGCCCGATATCATTTTTTACTGCTGTGGTAATGGCGGCACCCTTGCTGAAGCTCAAACCTGACCACAAGGTTAAACCCTGCCCAAACTGCAATGAATAGTCGCCTAGCGCCACTTTCTTTATCTTGCCATCATTTTTATAAAACAGGCTGCCCGAATAAAAGTCAAAGCCATACTGATGTTTCCCAGAAAAGAAGCCTTCTCCAGCATCTTTCTCCATGGTTATAGCAGCCGATAAATGTTGGCCATAGTGGTAGCGGTATCTTGTTAAAAACCTCTGCGGAGATCCAAGATATTTGGAAGAGCTCTCGCCAGAAGCATAACCTTGTTGCCGTTGGATGACCTGCCCGTATGTAAATAAAACATCATTACTACCATTCTGAAGCAGGCTCTTAAAAGTTAGCCCCTGCAAGGGATTATTCTCACCTAGGGTAATAAAGGGAAGTAGCTTTTTTATAGTTTCCAAATCCAGTGCATCAATGGACTGCAGCTCGTATAGTTCAAGGAAGTTTCCATTCTCGCCACGATGCGCCAGTAGTTGGTTAATTTGTAATGGTGACAAAAACATGAGCTCTTCAAGTTTATCTCGGCCGGTTTTATTGAGATTAATGGGATTTTTTCTGTAGAAGTTTAACCGCTCTACAAGCTCAGAATAATCAAAATCCTCACCAGCATTTTCTGCGACCGACTCTATAATCGCCTCAACTACAGCATCATTCTCAGTTTGGGCAGATAGCTTATTCAGTATCATCATCAATAAGCCACCCAATACTATGACTCTAAAACTCATACCCCAAAGACATTTGCGGTGAATAACCTAATACAGGATGGGATGTAGCTGCTATATCGACCTGAAGCCGCTGATACTTACAGCCGAAGCCCAGCATCTGCCTAAATGGGTTGGCGTTTATTCCTCCACGCAAAGTGAACCACTCGACGATATTATATTCCATACCGAAACGGGCATCCGTTTGCAAATCCAAGTCTTTTATTAATCCGGAATTAAATAAGACTTTGTCTGATAAATAATAAGCAGCCCCTACCTCCAGCAAAGTGGGTACAGCGGCATCAACTTCCTTACGATAACCGCTTTTATTAGGATTTGCCATATGTGAGCCAAGAACAAGCCTATCATTTACTTTGAACTGAAATCCTGCTTCAACTGAAAAAGCGAAGGCATTACCATACTGGCTTATTTTTACCTGATGCGTATTGAAGTTAAGTGCAATAGATAAGCCTTTACCGAATCTCTTAGCATAAGCGAAACCGATTTTCTGTTCATTATAGTCTGAAAATCCATAGTTCTGAAAACTTATACCGATTACATTATTTTTAATTGGATAAGCAAATACCGCCGACTGTGTACTTATATCGGTATTGAAATAGCTGTTTTGATAGGCTAATGCTCCAATTGGCTTTTCCAACTGAGCTATTCCGGCCTGATTAGATTGCAAGCTCCATACGTCATGCAAGGCTGGGGCTATGTTGCCAAGTGCAGTGATGCGAGGCCCGGAATTAAGTTCTTGTGAAAAAACTGCAGAAACTGCAAAGAATGGCAAGACCAGTAAAAGGCTGTAGGATAATCGGTTCAGGTTCATTGAAAAAATAAATTCAACTAAAAATAAAATATTTCTTACACATTGCGTTACATTTATTTACAAATGCTATCTAATACCCAACTTTTATAAAGAAAATAGTACTTTATTCCCAAAACCACTTTTAAATAAAATGAAAAGAATCATATTAGGCGTTGCCATCATCGTGTTGAATGTAATTACTGTCTTTGCCCAGAAAAAGATTAATGAAGGTATCATCACCTATAAAGTCGAATGGCAACCAGCTCCGCAAATGCAACAATTTGCAGCTATGTTTCCTAAGGAAGTAACGGTTTATTTTAAAGGCGATTCGGCAGTAACCGTGGTGAAAGCCCCATTTTTCAACTCAAACACCATTGTAAATGCTAAAACAGAGTATCAGCGACTACTTCTGGATATGCCAATGCGGAACAAAAAGTTCTCAGTAATTTTTACGCCAGACGATATAGAACAAATGAAGGAACATGGACCTGAATTTTCTATGGCTACAACTACTGAAAACAAGGTATTAAATGGTTATAAAGCAATAAAAAGCACCATTACCGAGAAAAAAAGTGGGAAAACTGCTGACGGCTGGTTTACAAACGATATTGAAATCCCACAAAATTCGTTAACCCTATTTTTTAATAAAAGCGCTGGTTTTCCCCTTGAGTTTTCAAGTTTTCAAAGCGGCATGGGGCTTAAAGCAACTGTGGCGGATATAAAAGAGACAGCAGTTCCTGTCGGCATTTTCAGTGCTACAAAAGACTATGAGGAAATAACCTTTGCGCAGCTTATGGCGATGATGGGCGGCGGCAATCGTTAAAAAATAATTAAGCCGCCAAAAGAAAAAGGGTTAAGCATAAAATGCTTAACCCTTTTTCTTTTGGGTATATTGATTTATTTTACTGCATCAACAATTGCTTTGAAAGCAGCTGGCTCATTAAGAGCTAAATCAGCTAATACTTTACGGTTTAAACCGATTTCTTTAGCAGCCAACTTACCAATTAACTGAGAGTAAGATAATCCATTTTGACGAGCTGCAGCGTTAATACGCTGAATCCATAAAGCTCTGAATTCTCTCTTTTTGGTTTTACGGTCACGGTAAGCATATTGTAAACCTTTTTCAACCGTGTTTTTAGCAATAGTATAAACTTTGCTTCTCGATCCCCAGTAACCTTTAGCTAACTTAAGGATTCTTTTTCTTCTTCTTCTTGACGCAACTGCGTTAACCGAACGTGGCATTTTGTTTTGATTTTTGGCAGACGGTGTTGCGTTTTACAGCAATCTTACAACCGAAGGCCGGGTTAAAATTTAATTAATTCTGATATCTCATCAGATGGATCCTGGCAAGCAGGTTTACTTTCCAATACCTAACATACGTTTTACGTTACCCATGTCAGCATCAGAAACTAAGCTGGTTTGGCCTAAGGCACGTTTACGTTTAGTAGACATCTTGGTTAAGATGTGGCTTTTGAAAGCATTCTTTCTTGCAATTTTACCTGTTCCAGTAAGCTTAAAACGCTTTTTTGCACTGGAATTGGTTTTGATTTTTGGCATAACCTATTTTTATATTAACCTGTTAATTATTTTTTACCTGACTTAGGGCCAACTATTAAAAACATTCGTTTTCCCTCTAACTTAGGCAATTGCTCAACTTTTCCAACCTCTTCTAACGCCTGTGCAAATTTAAGAAGAAGGATTTCTCCCTGCTCCTTGTAAACAATTGCCCGGCCTTTAAAATGTACGTAAGCCCTAACTTTTTCACCATCTTCTAAAAAACTGATCGCATGTTTCAGCTTAAACTGAAAATCGTGATCATTGGTGTTCGGCCCGAAACGAATTTCTTTAATTACCGTTTGTTTAGCATTGGCCTTTATCTCCTTAAGCTTTTTCTTTTGCTCGTAGATAAATTTATTGTAATCAATTACCTTACAAACCGGGGGATTAGCATTGGGAGAGATTTCAACTAAATCCAACTCCTGCTCTTCTGCGATAGCACGTGCTTCGCCCAAAGAAAACACACCCTGTTCAACGTTATCGCCAACAAGCCTAACCTGTGGTGCCTTAATGAACTCATTAATGTTGTGTTCGGCTTCTTTTTTCTTAAACGGAGGTCTTGGCCCTCTGTTAAAACCTGGTCTTCCTAATGCCAAATTTATATCCTGTTAAACGGTTATTTCTGTAATTAATTGATTCTTAAATTCCTCTGCTGACATACTTCCCACATCTCCCTGGCCGTGTTTCCTCAATGAAACTTTGTTCTCGTCCATTTCTTTTTCACCGATTATCAACATATACGGAATCTTTTTCACTTCCGCATCCCTGATTTTTCTTCCGATTTTTTCATCTCGTAAGTCAATCAGCCCGCGAATATCGGAATTATTCAATGATTCTAAAACTTTTTTTGCATAATCTTCATATTTCTCAGAGATAGGAAGAACGATGAATTGCTCTGGGGTTAACCAAAGTGGGAAGTTACCGGCACAATGCTCAATAAGAACAGCAACAAAGCGCTCCAATGAGCCAAAAGGAGCTCTGTGAATCATTACTGGTCGGTGTTTCTGGTTGTCGCTTCCTGTATATTCAAGCTCAAAACGCTCTGGCAAGTTGTAATCCACCTGAATTGTACCCAGCTGCCATTTTCTGCCTAAAGCATCCTTCACCATGAAGTCTAGTTTCGGGCCATAGAAAGCGGCCTCACCCATTTCCACTACTGTTGGTAAACCTTTTTCAGCAGCTGCTTCAATAATAGCCGCTTCAGCTAAATGCCAGTTTTCGTCACTACCGATGTATTTGGTTTTATTCTCCGGGTCGCGAAGGGAAACCTGCGCAGTATAGTCATTAAAGCCAAGTGCGTTAAATACGTATAGCACCAGGTCGATCACCTTTTTAAATTCTTCCTTCACCTGATCCGGGCGGCAGAATAAATGCGCATCATCCTGAGTAAACCCACGCACACGGGTTAAACCATGTAATTCGCCACTCTGCTCATAACGATAAACTGTACCAAATTCAGCAAAACGAACTGGCAGGTCTTTATAAGAACGAGGCTTCGTTTTGTAAATCTCACAATGGTGAGGGCAGTTCATCGGTTTTAAGAAGAACTCCTCCCCTTCCTGAGGTGTTTTTATGGGTTGAAAGGAATCTGCTCCGTACTTTTCATAATGTCCCGAAGTGATATATAGATTCTTATGGCCGATATGTGGTGTGATCACCTGTTCATAGCCCGCTTTAACCTGTGCTCTTTGTAGGAAATTTACCAATTTTTCACGTAAAGCAGTACCCTTTGGCAACCACAGAGGCAAGCCCATTCCTACTTTTTCGGAGAAGGTAAATAACTCTAACTCTTTCCCGAGCTTACGATGGTCGCGTTTCTTGGCTTCCTCGATCATTTTAACATAATCGGCTAGCTCGCTTTGCTTAGGGAAAGTTACTCCATAAATACGCGTCAACTGTTTACGGCTTTCATCGCCGCGCCAGTAAGCCCCAGCTACATTTGTTAATTTAACAGCTTTTACAAAACCTGTGTTCGGAATGTGAGGGCCACGGCACAAGTCAGTAAAATTACCTTGTGTATAAAGAGTAATGGAACCGTCAGGCAGGTCTTTGATCAGATCCAGTTTGTATTCGTCACCTTTTTCTGTGAAGTATTTTTCAGCATCAGCTTTGCTAACCGGCTTACGTACAAACTCCGACTTTGCTTTTGCCAACTCAATGATTTTATCTTCAATTTGTTTGAAATCGTCTGAAGAAAATGCGCGATCGCCAAAGTCTACATCGTAATAAAAACCCGTTTCGATGGCTGGGCCGATGCCGAATTTCGTTCCCGGGTACAATACTTCTAAAGCTTCGGCCATTAAGTGTGCCGATGAATGCCAGAAGGTAGACTTCCCTTGCGAATCATTCCAGGTAAGCAGTTTAACAGTTGCATCACCTTCAATAGGGCGGCTTGCATCCCAAACTTCGCCGTTTACCTCGGCTGCTAAAACATTTCGGGCTAACCCTTCAGAGATTGAAAGAGCGATTTGATAAGAGGAGGTTCCTTTTTCGTACTCACGAACAGAACCATCTGGAAGTGTAATTTTAATCATCTACAACTATGATTTTAATTTATAATACTCGCCTTAATTGGCTGGATGGCAAAAATAGGATTTCGATTGTATTTAGAGGCAGCGAACGCACTTTTTATTTACCCCATGGTAGAAGATCAAAACCCAAGGACTTCACCCTAAAGCTATTAAAAATGCCTGAACCACTAAAAGCAAAAAGGCTTACCTAGTATCAGATAAGCCTTCTTTTTAGTGGTTCAAAATTTAGGTTCTAAGCTAATTCGCTATTCTTAATGGTGTTAAACCAATTAATAGCATCTTCTTCGCTCTTAAATATATCTACCGATAATTCATCCTGATCACTGGCTCTTGTGGCCTTTACATAGTTTTTAACCATCCGTTCTCCAAAAAGATCCATTGGTAAAAGAAGCGCTGAAAACCTTAAACCGGCTTTTAAAGCAATAGGGTTTAGATTAGCAGCTGCCCAATCTGTATCTGCTTTGGGCTGAACAAGACTTTTAGTTGTATCCGCAATAAACAGAAGGTCTTCATCGGGCTTTTTATACTTGATACTGTATTCCAATGTTTTGGTTGCAAATGCCCTGAATTCCTCGCTGTTCATGAAAGCAAGGTATCTGGCAATTACACAAGGCACAGAATCGTCGTATTCAATAACACCCTTTTCTTCGCTATAAACAATTATACTTCCCATAATTAATTAAAAAACAATAATGACAATTAAAAAATAACTATTTAAAAAATGTTTTATATCTACCTAAGAAATATTTGATGGTTAATTAACTTAACCATACCTTCATCATAGACACCAGTTTGTCGACATCAACAGGCTTAGATACGTAATCATTAGCACCCGCCTCAATACATTTCTCCTTATCGTTTTTCATTGCTTTTGCAGTTAACGAAAGAATTGGCAAACTTGAAAAACGATCCTGCTTTCTTATCTCTCTCATGGCTTCATAACCGTCCATTTCTGGCATCATGATATCCATTAATACAATATCAGTATCTGGATTATCATTTAATTTATTTAGTGCATCAATACCGTTAGTTGCAATTTCAATATTCATATTATAGCCTTGCAAAGCACTTGATAAGGCAAAAATGTTGCGCATGTCGTCATCAACCAGAAGTACAGATTTATTAGCAAGAGTTTTATTTAGTGAAACGGCCGGATTTGAATGTGATGCAGCCCTTTGGGTAAATGACTTCCTATTGGTATTTTTCACCTTATTCATGAACAGGTTAACTTCGTCCATTAATCTATCATTCGGCCTGTCGATTTTCAATACCATAGCATGAGTATGTTTCAAAACCCTTGACATACTTTCCTTACTCATCTCCATTGCAGTATTGATTATGACCGGAGTTTCACTCCATCTTTCGTCTTCTTTGATTTTATCAAGAAGGTCAAGCCCTGAAATATCTGGAAGGTTTACATCGAGGATTATGCAATCAAAGCCTTCCTCGCTTTTCAGCGCTTTAATAGCTTCATCTCCATTGAATGCTTGCACAACATGTACGCTATGGCTTGCCAATTGCTTTCTAAGATTTTCACTCTGTATTTCATGGTCTTCAACTATAAGCACCTTGCTCAATGAAAACGAATAATTGGTTAGAACATCGAAAGCCTCCAGTAATTTCTCCTGGCCTACCGGCTTTTTAAGAAATCCTATTGCACCTTCACTTTTTGCTTTAACAATCCCCCCATCTCCCGCAGACATCATATGGACAGGTATATTTTTGGTTTTGGGATTTTCCTTTAATTTCTTAAGCACTTCCCATCCATCCATTACTGGAAGCATAATATCTAATATAATCGAGTCAGGTAAATGCTCAAAAGCCATTTCTAAGCCCTTATCGCCGCTGTGAGCCAAAACCGGCTTAAATCCACGATCAATTGCATAATTTTTAAGGATATTAGCAAAGTTTAAATCATCTTCAACAATAAGCATCAGATGCTCTTTCGTGACATTTGCAACGATAACAGGCTCCCTCACTGTTTTTGCGACTGGCACATATTGTTGAACAGGCACTTCTGCCACTGGTTCTGTTGACTGTGTATTAGCTGATTGCGTATTAACCTGAGGGACATAATCTTTATGATTCACTGGCAGATATAAAGTAAATGTACTTCCCTCGTTTGGAGCACTTACGACTTGGATTTCGCCGCCTAAAACAGAAGCTAATTCTCTACTAATTGATAATCCTAAACCAGTACCTCCAAATTTTCGGCTAGTAGAGCCATCTGCCTGTTGAAATGCTTCAAAGATGGCTTTCTGTTTATCAAGCGGAATTCCAATACCAGTATCTTTAACAGAAAATGCCAGAACTGTATTTTCTGCTGCGTCTGCTAAATCAGCTCGACTGTAAATAACGTTAGCCGGAGCAAAGTCAATATTAAGCGACACTGAACCATTTTCGGACGTAAATTTAAATGCATTGGATAGTAGATTTTTCAAGATCTGGTTTAAACGTACCCCATCCGAACCCAGCGTTTCAGGCACCGTTGGGTCAATATTTATGTCATATTGAACATTTTTAGATCTTGCTACTTCTTTAAATAGTAGTTCAATGCTATGCCTAACTTCAGAAACATCTATATCTTCTATGGTTAAGTCGATCTTACCTGACTCAATTTTTGAAAGATCCAGAATATCATTAATTAAAGTAAGTAGGTCACTGCCTGAATTATGAATTACGCTAGCATATTTAATCTGATCTTCATCCAGATTACTTTTTTGATTTTCTTTCAATATACGGGCAAGAATCAGAATACTATTTAGTGGAGTACGCAATTCATGGCTCATATTGGCAAGGAACTCTGATTTGTACTTCCCTGCAAGTTCCAACTCTTCTGCTTTCTTTGTGATTGATTCTCTCGCCAGGTCAACTAAACGGTTACGCTCCTCTAGTTCCTCTGCTTTTTCTTCAAGCTCTGAATTGATTTCACGCAACTCATCCTGTTGTGCCCGTAACTCTTCTTCAGATGACTGGAGCGACTGTGTTTTATTTACAAGTTCTTCATTGGTAGTACGCAGTTCTTCTTGCTGGGCTTCAAGTTCCTCAGCTTGCTGCTGAGTCTCCTGTAACAGTTGCTGAATTTGCAATCTTGCTTGTGCAGTGTTTAGCCCCACTCCAATGATGTCGGCAACCGTCTCAACAAAGTCCAGCTTCACAGGTGTAATCGGATTGGCAAATCCTAATTCTATCACACCTTTAATTTCATTCTCGAACAAGAAAGGCTGGATTAATAAGCTATGCGGAACAACTTCACCTATACCGGAAGTTATCTTCACATAGTCAGCGGGAAGATTATTGAATACAATGGCTTTCTTTTCTAAAATAGCCTGCCCAAGTAATCCTTCGCCAGGCTCCACAATATTGTTATTATGTTTTCGGTGCTTAAAAGCATATGTACCAGAAAGTTTAAGATACTTTCCAGCATCGTCCATTACATAAATGGTAGCCACCTGGGCTTCAAGATGCTTAGCTAATTCGTTAACTACTTTATTGGTCAGTTCATTAACGTCTACTACTCCTCTCATGATCCGGTCCAGCGAAGAAAATCCTGTAAGCATCCAGTTTTGAGTAAGGTTTTCATCGGAAACTACTTTCAATTCCTCGTTAGCTTTTACCACACTCTCTTCTATAAGTTTTTGGGCTTTAAAAGTACTAGTGATAAACCTAACCAGTATCAACAGAACAATTACTTCGAGAATTAATAAACTAAAAATTATGAAAGTAGATCTGGTGTTCAGGTCATGTTCCTGCTGCTCTCCTTTAACAAGTAGCTTATTCTGTACCTCTGTTATGCTAATAATAATACTTTTGATTTTTTTTGACAATAAGTTCCCTTTTCTCTGCAGAGCAAGTTGAGCCCCATTGTTAAAGCTGCCCTCATTTGTTGCTTTAATTATACTCTCCAATTCTTCAATTTTTTGGGAGGCATAAAAATTTAAAGTGTCAATGCGGTTTACATCCTCCTGATTACCGGCAACAGCCAGCCTCAACTCTTGTATAGCCGGAGCTACTATTTTATGTGAAATATTATAGGGTTCTAAAAAGTTTTCATCTCCTGATAAAAGATATCCCCGGGCACCAACCTCTGCATCGGATAGTAGCTGCTGTACTTTATTAAGCTTTAACAGAACTTTGCGAGTTGCAGCAAGGCCTGCATCATCTGATTGCAGGGAATTAATGGCTTTGTAAGATGTAAAGGTTAAAGCAAAGCCGCATAGAAGAAAAGCAATAAATCCATAAAGGATTTGCTGTTGAAAAGTTAATTTGAGCATGAATAATTGAATAAGGTAACGTAATTCCCCAGCTAACCCAAGTAACTTGAGTTAACTTATTTTCAAAACAAAATGAGAGCGGCTTTCGTTATATATATTTTTTATCACCAAACTCAACAAAATTAATTCTTTTTCAAAAAAAGTAAAACAAATTTCCCATTTAAGCTCTGAAAAGTCGCTACGCCAAGACAAAAACCACATAAATAACTAACAATCAGAGAACTACAAAACAGGATTAAATAAAAAAAGACTATTCCCTGACAGTTTCTTTCGCAGTTGAACAAAGATTTTCGTCAAACTGAACCGGCTATGGGTTGAATCAATAGCGTTCTTAGTGCTACTAATGGCTGTTAACACCTGGTCCAAAACTCCTGCAACCGGCTCTAAATCGATTATGTAATATCGTTTGTTTCACTAATATTCAACAATGTTGAGTAAGTGGTTTTTATTGTTTAAATTGTATTGGACTGAGTTGCTCCAAAGCAGCTTAAACCGCAAGAACACTTAGGCAGGATAAGATTTTCCCATCTAATTTCTGGCCCCGCTAAACGCTTGTATATCTATTGAAGAACAAAGAGTATAAATTGGATTTTTTCCAGGAGATGAACATTTTAGAATTTATGGATAAGTTCAAAGATGAAGACTCATGTAAAGCTTACCTGGCAGAGTATAAATGGAAAGATGGTTTCAGTTGCCCACGGTGTGGATGCACGGAACACCATCAAAGTAAAGATCCATATTTGCGCAGATGTAAGAAATGTTACCATTCAGAATCGGTAACAGCCGGAACGATATTCCATAAGGTTAAGTTTCCTTTACGTAAGGCTTTTACGATGGTATATATGATTAGCACTACAAATAAAAGTCTATCGTCAAACCAATTTGCTAAAACATTGCAAATTAATAAGGACACTGCCTGGCTGTTTTCGCAGAAAATAAAGCATGCAATGCAAAACCAGTCTATAGTGGTAAACGATTGCGAAAAACATTAAGGTTATCCTGGCTGCAAACTCGCTCTGTAAACAGCCATGGATAAATTACAAATCAAATCTAATCCCCTGTGCAAGAGGCATATTATTACTATAATTGATTGTATTTGTTTGCCTTCGCATATAGGCTTTCCAAGCGTCAGAACCAGACTCCCTTCCCCCTCCGGTTTCTTTTTCGCCTCCAAAGGCTCCGCCAATTTCTGCACCTGATGTTCCGATATTGACATTCGCAATGCCGCAATCCGAGCCCGAGGCTGAAAGAAATTGCTCCACCTCTCGCATATTTAATGACATAATGGAAGAAGATAGGCCCTGGCTCACTGAGTTTTGAATAGCTATTGCTTCATCAATTGTATGATACTTTATCAGGTATAAAATTGGAGCAAAAGTTTCCTTCTGAACTATTTCAAAAGCCGGGCCAACTTCAGCAATACAAGGTTTTACATAACATCCACTTTGATAACCCTCGCCGTTTAACAGGCCACCTTCAATCGCAAATTTGCCACCCTCATCTCTGCATGCCTCTATGGCTTTCAAATACTGCTCAACTGCGGCCTCATCAATCAAAGGGCCCATATGATTTGATTCGTCCAGTGGATTTCCAATCCTGACCTGTTTATATGCATTGATCAACTTGTTTTTGAAGTCGTCATAAATAGAGTAATGAATAATCAGGCGCCGTGTTGATGTACAACGCTGACCAGCCGTTCCTATCGCCCCAAAAACTGCGGCAGTCAAAGCAATCTCCAGGTCTGCCTCTGGACTAATTATAATGGCATTATTTCCACCCAGTTCCAATAATGAGCGCCCTAATCTTCCCGCAACTGCTCCAGCCACTTTCTTTCCCATGGCTGTTGAACCGGTTGCCGACACCAGTGAAATTCGCGGATCATGAGAGATGAGTTCGCCTATCTCATTCGCACCTATAACCAAACAAGACACGCCTTCAGGCACATTGTTGCGCTTAAAAACCTTTGCAACGATATGTTGGCAGGCGATAGCAGTTAATGGTGTTTTATGGGAAGGTTTCCATATGCAAGCGTCGCCACAAACCCAGGCTAACATGCTGTTCCACGCCCATACCGCGGCTGGAAAATTGAACGCCGTGATGATTCCTACTATGCCCAACGGGTGGTACTGCTCGTACATGCGGTGCCCTGGCCTTTCAGAATGCATTGTTTGCCCATACAATTGCCGCGACAAACCACAGGCGAAATCGCAAATATCAATTACTTCCTGGACTTCACCCATCCCCTCCTGTAAGCTTTTGCCCATTTCATAAGAAATCAGCAAGCCCAAATCTTTTTTATGCTCGCGGAACGAGTTGCCAATTTGCCGAACAATTTCACCCCGCCTGGGAGCCGGGACATCCCGCCAGCAAACGAAAGAATCTTTAGCCACCTCCACAACGAAGTTGTATTCTTTCGCCGATGTTAGGCCTGCTGTCGCGATCAGTTTACCATCCACCGGAGAATAAGATTCAATCGAGTTGTCTGTATGAATCCATTCACTGCCTGTTGATACACCGGAGTTATGGCTATTTATTAATAAAGCGTTTAAAAACTTTAAATTTTCTTCGATTTGAATGGTAGTGTGAGACATCTGAATAATGGTTTAATTTATTAGTAGTACTAGTATTAAACTTATTATTTCCCTTGCGGTTTACTGCTTGGATAATTTTATTAATATTACGTTTTTATGCAGATACGATGGGCGACAAATATGTTTTAGATGAGATTGACCGTAAAATAATAGCTGAACTGCAAGGTGACGCCGAGAAGCCATATATCCAGATTGCCAAGTCATTACAAATTTCAAATTCCCTGGTTCACCAACGAATTTCCCGCCTTAAACAATCTAATATTATTGAAGCCACTCAGATCAGCTTAAGTGAAAAAGAATTAGGCTATGAGAGTAGCGCCTTTACCGGGGTAATTTTAAAAGAAGACCCCAATTCAAAAAACATTATAGCTGCACTTCAACAAATTCCCGAGATTGTTGAATGCTATTACGTTTCTGGCCAGTACACCCTGTTTCTCAAAATAGTAGCACGAAACAATGACCATTTGCGGGAGGTCCTGTACGAAAAAATTGATGCCATTAGCGGAATTCTCCGGACAGAAACAACCATTAATTTCGGTACTGTATTTAAACGAGGCTGCCCTCTACCTTAGTATTATGCGGCAACCGTTATACTGCCGTTGACATTACCTCCAGCTTTATTTCCGTAATAGGCCGCCTGTACAAAAGGGCCATTTAAAAACTCCTCAGGATTAATCTGGCTTTGCAAAATAGCCCCAGAAAGATTCTTTAACAAGAGCATCCTTGCACACTCAGCCATAGGCGCTGCCGTGGTTAGTTGGATTGCCCGCAACCTTGCATTTCCAACCATACCAGGATAAATTTTGAATGCCTTTTCGACAGAGCGAAGACACCCCGAGACATCAAATCCCTTTACAATGGCATAGATAATTACCATATCATTATCCATTGCCGGAACGGTTGATAGCATTGTTTTTTCGAGGTACCCTACCTTATCGTGATTATCAGGAGCACAACTCAAAATCCCTTTCACCCAGTCATAATGTCCCGGATACCTTAGTGTTTTATAGTCGAGATTTCGGGCTATTCCTTCAAAAGCATCAGGTAGATCAGCTGCGCCACCTGAAGTAAAGCTTTCTTCGTAAGTTGTTCCATTTATGATCACTGGATACTGTTCAGTCAGGGATGGCATTACCGATTTTTTATAGTTGCGGACAACATAGGCATCTTTTAAATACTCAGTTGCTACACCTATCGGGCTCCAGGTAAAGCCATAAAAGTGAGGCGCTTCCACATTTTCTGTTAAAGCGCCCACTTTCATCCCTATGTACTCAACTTCTTTAATTCCATATTGCTTTACAAACTCATGGTATAGCGAATTTGCCAAAATATTAATAAACCCCGGCGCCAGTCCAGTTTGAAGCACAAAGCCAGTAGGCGCGTTTTCTGCTAACTTAATTAGCTGGTTGGTTTCGCTTACATATTCGGTAAGGTTAACGTAATGCAGATTGTATTTCCTGGCAATAGTCCCGATACGAGGTGCCTCAGCCCCCGGCAGACAATCGAGCACAATATCTGCCTCCGCAAAAACATTCCCCGGAAGGCTTTCATACATTGCCGAAAAATGAAAAGCACTTGCTTTGATGCCATTTGAATTACCACAATTAATCCAGTCTGCAGCTTGTTTGGCAATATTAACATCCCTATCGCCAAGACTTATTTCCAGATTGAAATCTGCATATTCGGCAAGGATCAACCCTACTGCACGCCCTATTCCCCCAGCCCCTGCTATTACAACTTTATAGGTTTTGAACTCTTTCATAGGATTATTTTGAATGAGCTTTTTCAGCCAGTGAAACATTGGTGCTTTCGAAAATTTTATCCGCAGAAGCCGCAATAAAACCCTGGTACAATTCGCCATCCGGCTTCTCATACCTTCGGGCGAACTCGTAATAGCAGCTTGGAATGTTTTTTATTTTATCGCGAAAGACAATTGGAACCAAATCTGCCAATGTGCTTGATTGTTCGAGCAACTGTTCTGGAGTGCCTTTAATTTCACCGCCTGAATCATTTAGTTTGTAGCCATTGGCTTTCACAAAATCATTCACTTCCTGAAGGCTTTTAAAGGTCTTTAGATAATTAACAAATACAGTGAAGTGATTAGCGCAAAAGCCATAAACATACATCCATGAAGCGTATTCTGATTCTTTCTGGAGAAAATCATAATCTTCATAATCTAAATCCCATAATCTTCCCTTGAGCAGAAGCGTATTCAAATCAATATCCTTGTACGGAATTTCATCAAGGATTTTTGCCACTATTGCTCTAAGCCTTTCGGAGCACTGTTCAAGCAATAATTCACTGATAAATATTTTTGGATAGCCCTTTCCTTCGGGATGCTCATAATGGTGGGCAAACAGCTTTTTCTCTTTAAACCAATAGTCACCTTTTTCGACATAGCCAATCGCCTTAAAAGGTGCTGCAATCACGTCAATGCCCACTCTTGGGTCGTTAAAGGTTCGGATGGCAATATGGTCGTTTTCAATTTGCTCACCGCGGTCTTCGAATATGCGGCGAATGTGTTTAGCGGAGGGAGTTATGATAGTATAATTCTCCCATAATTGTTCAAATAACTGCTGCTTATTCATAATAGTTATTTTTACGTTATATAAATAAATATATAAAATTATTTACACCATAAAAACAACTATTTGAAAATTCTTATCACATATTAGAGATTAAAAAATCATTCTGATACTATCTATATCTTCTTAAATACCACGATACCGTTATGCCCTCCAAATCCGAAAGTATTGCTCATTGCCACATTAACAGGCTTCTCAATTGCTTCGTTTAAAACGATATTTAGGTAGCGGGGAACTGCCGGGTCTAGCGTATTGACATTGATGGTTGGAGGAATAACCGAATTGCGGATCGCCAGGACACTAGCAATGGCTTCGACGGCGCCAGCAGCACCCAATAAATGGCCGGTCATAGATTTTGTTGCGCTTATAGCAATCCGCTTTGCATCTTCCCCGAAAAGATTGCTTATGGCTTTTATTTCACTTACATCTCCCACTGGCGTAGAGGTGGCATGGGCATTAATATAATCAATATCGGAAAGCTGCAGGCCTGCATCTTCAATTGCCAGACTCATTGCCTTGCCAGCACCTGCACCTTCAGGGTGAGTCGCTGTCATATGGTAAGCGTCGGCGGTCATTGCGGCCCCAGCTACTTCTGCATAAATGAAAGCGTTTCTTGCCTTTGCATGTTCGTATTCTTCAAGAACCAGAGCTCCTGCCCCTTCAGCCATAACAAAACCATCCCTATCCACGTCAAATGGGCGGCAAGCTGTCTCGGGACTATCGTTTCTTACCGACATCGCCTTCATGGCTGCAAAGCCTCCAACAGATGCCTCGGTAATAGGCGCTTCCGACCCTCCTGTTACAATCACTTTAGCCTTTCCCCAACGGATATAATTTAAGGCATCCATAATAGCAGTATTCGAAGTGGCACAAGCAGAAACCGTGGTATAATTGATGCCCATGAGGCCATGCCTGATAGATATCAAACCCGAGGCCATATTCACGATAAGCTTAGGAACGAAAAATGGGCTGAATCTTGGGTTTAATCCACCTTCGACATACTCTTGCACCTGCTGCTCGAAAGTTAGCATCCCGCCCTGTCCCGAGCCCCAGATAACGCCAGCATCAAAAGGGTCCATTTTGGAGAAATCCAAGCCCGAATCCTTAATGGCTTCATCCGCCGCAACAAGCGCATATTGGGTAAAAGGATCGGTCCTTTTTATTTCGTTCCTGTCCAGATAATCCGCAGGATTAAAATCTTTCACTTCACAGGCAATCTGCGTACGAAATGCTTCGGGATTAAATTTCGTGATCCTTCCTGCGGCACTTTTGCCAGCTATCAAGTTTTCCCAAAATGATTGTACATTTTTTCCAAGCGGGGACAAGGCCCCCAAACCAGTAATTACAACGCGTTTCATAACCTAAATTTACCGCTTGCATTTTACAAGCAGTTGCAAATATAAACCAAACTGCTCTATATTTGCAAGTAGTTAATTTTATATGAGATCGGATTGCCCTTTAAACTTTGGACTGGAAATCTTTGGAGACAAATGGACGTTGTTAATCATCAGGGACTTGATGTTTTTTGGAAAACAATATTTTAATGAGTTCCTCTCGTCTAATGAGGGCATCTCAACCAATATTCTTGCTGCCAGGTTATCTCTTTTGGAGAACGAAAATTTCATTAAGAAGGAAAATGATAAAGCGCACAAGCAAAAAATAATTTACAGCCTTACCGAAAAAGGCATCGCACTACTTCCAATTATTATCGAGATTGGTTTATGGTCTGAGCAGTATGCAGCCAGCCGGCTTAACCCTAACAGGGATATTATTTTGGGAGAGGTTAAAAAGAACAAAGACGAAGGCCTGCAAATTATCAAAGAGCGGCTTTATAAAACCCATATAAAGGCTGAGGAAGAGTAACTATTGCAAATAACTTTTCTGCCTGATTAACAGTGCCCTGTATTTATTAAAAATAGCTGTTTTAGATACGAAGCCCAGGTATTCGCTATCGTTATTTACTACCGGCAATAGCCAGATATCATCTTTCTCCATTTTATTCATCACCTGCACCATATTTTCATTGATATGAATAAAATCAGGTACCGGCTGCATCAGATCGCTTATTCGAACTCCCTCACTCTTATCTACTATTACCTCAAAAAGATGCTCGCTGTACACTATTCCGGCCAACTTATTCTCATTATCAATTACAGGGAAAACATTACGATTTGAACGAATAATCTCATTGCTTCTGCCCAATGGGTTCTCATCGACGTTGAATTTAATAAAATTGGTTTCTATAAGATACTTGAGTTTAAGCATACGCAGCACAGTACTGTCCTTATCCTCATGTGAAAGCAATTCTCCCTTCTCAGCCAATATTTTTGTATAAATAGAATGTTTTTGGTTGACCTTACTGATAAAATAGGAAATCGAGGATACAATCATCAAAGGAACCATGAGCACATACCCACCAGTAATTTCGGCGATAAGAAAAATACCCGTTAGCGGAGCATGCATAATTCCGCTAAGTGCGGCAGCCATTCCTGCTACTATAAAATTAGATACATTAAGATGGACTAAGCCCGTCTGATTAATTGCGAAAGAGAACACAAACCCGAAAAGGCCTCCCATTATCAAGCTCGGACCAAAAACACCTCCATTCCCTCCGGCACCAAGCGTTACAAGGGTGGCCGCCGACTTAGCAAAGATGGTTAGAATACTAAAAATTATTATCCAAAGTGGCACTGAGCTATAATCCGCAAAGATGCTATTCTTAACAATACTCTGATAGTCACCAGCTAATAAGCGCGATACTGTTACATAACCTTCACCATACAGTGTTGGAAAAATAAAGATAAGCAGCCCGAGAATAAGTCCTCCTACCAGGACACGTGTATAAACATTCTTAATTTTTTTAAAGCTACCCTTAATAAAATAGGTCAGTTTCGTTACAAATATGGAAAACACACCTATAAACGCAGCCAAGACAGCATAGAATAGAATAGCTTTAATTTCCCAACCTTCTGTAGTTAAAAAGAATAATTGCTGATAGTTAAAAAAGCGGCCAACCACAGATGCCGCGGCTGCTGCAATTAACAAAGGAATAAATGCCGGAATAGAGAATTCGGGAAGCAAAATTTCTATCGCAAATACAATCCCGGCTATCGGGCTATTAAAAGCCGCGGCTATGGCTGCCGCTGCGCCACAAGCAAGAAGCATGGTAGTTTCGCGATAGCTTAAGCCAAAAATTTTAGACGTATTAGAGCCAATAGCGGAACCGCTGAATACAACAGGGGCCTCTAAGCCGGTAGAACCGCCAAAGCCAACGGTTAAAGCACTAGTAATAACCTGCGAATAAATATTATGAAAATTGATCCTGCTTCCTCGTTTAGAGACAGCGTAGAGTATTGGCGTTAGCCCGGTTTCAAATACATCTTTTCTAATAAACCGTTTTACATAGATAATTGACAACAAAATACCGGTAAAGGGAAAAAATAAATAGATATAATATTTATACTGCCAGGTAAAATCGTATTGAAGAAAGCTTTCAATATGGTGAGTAACCAATTTTAATACGGCGGCAGTCAAACCCGCCAAAATACCAACTATCAAAGCGGCTATGATTAGGAAATTACGGTTCGAAAGCCTTTGTAGCCGATATTTATTGAATTTAAGTAAAGTTCTTTTTATATAATCAATCATTAAAAAAGATATGTGTTTAACTGGCAGAGCGCCAACAGGGTGATAGGCCAAATATAAAACGTTATTAGGCCAGTAGCTAAAATGATTGTTTTTTAGAATCACTCTAACGTTACCTGTTAATTAATAAAACTCAAACATGGTTTAATTATTATTTCTTGTTAATTTTGTATCATGAATACACAAGCGCAATCTACTCGGTTTTTGGTGTTAAGTATTTTGGTGATTGCAGCTGCTGCAACCCGTGCTTTGCCATTACTATTGCCCAACACTTGGAATTTTACAGCAGTAGGCGCCCTGGCTATTTTTGCGGGATCGCAGTTTAATAATAAGGCTCTTGCATTTACAATCCCTCTCGCGGCGATGGCACTGTCGGATGTTTTTTTAGGACATGGTTTCAACCTTGTGGTTTACACGGCGTTTATCTTGATGGTTGCCTGCGGAGTGTTTATACATAACAAAGTAAATCCGGCTAATATTGCCCTAGCATCTTTGGTTGGTGCGGTCTTATTTTTCCTGATTACGAATTTTGCTTTTTTGTACACCTGGTATCCGCGTAATATCCAAGGCATAATACAATCTTACATTGCCGGATTGCCTTTTTTAAGAAATATGCTTATTGCTGATGTTATTTACGGAACGCTATTATTTGGTAGCTTTTACTTATTAGAGAAGCGCTACCCTGCTTTAGCAGCAGTAAAAAACTAAAGTATATTGCCTCGTATTTTTAAAGCCTTTGCAATTGTTGCAAGGGCTTTTTTATTTTACAGATGCGTGGAGCCCAAGTAGCGAATAACATGTGCTTTAATGTTGCTTATATTCTGGCAAGTAGCTCATCTACAACTTTTACAACTCCGCCTGTAGCTTTTTGGGCTATTGCCCGGATTCCATTCAAAGACATTGTATCAGCCTTGGGATCGATAATTATCTGTTCAGAATCATATGGCACAAAATCTTTGAGGCTGGCAGCCGGATAAACTGCGAGGGAAGTACCAATAATCAGAAATATATCTGCCTTTGAAGATATTTTCGCAGCTGTTTCCATCATGGGTACCGCTTCTCCAAACCATACTACATGCGGACGTAACTGCGAGCCTAATGCGCAGCGCTCGCCCATTTTAAGCTCCCATCCGTCAATATCATATAGCAGATTGGGATTTTTGCTGGACTGGGCTTTAGTGATGATGCCGTGCAAATGGATAACATTAGTTGAACCTGCCCTTTCGTGCAAATCGTCGATATTTTGGGTAACAATGGTAACATCATACTTTTCTTCAAGCTTCACCAATGCCACATGTGCATCGTTTGGGTTGGCTTCAAGCACCGATTTTCTGCGCATATTATAGAATTCCTGCACCAATGCGGGATTTCTATCCCACGCTTCGGGCGTGGCTACTTCGTAAATATCGTAACCTTCCCAAAGCCCGTCAGAATCACGAAAAGTTTGTAATCCGCTTTCGGCAGAAATCCCTGCCCCTGTTAATATTACCACCTTTTGTTTCATAGGTATATCCATCCTTCTAACAAAAATAAAATCTGCCGCTGACAGTTTAATATTTAAAGTTTCATTTTATCAGTTAAGCTTCAATCCTTTAGGTTTCATTTAAGGTTCGAGGAATTGGGCGAATTTCACTACTTATAACCTGAGTTCGATTCACCCAATCACAAAGCGCTAACAAAGAGGAAACAACTTTAAAGTACGATGCTAATAGTCAGCCAGATAAATGAAGTTGTATAGAATTATTATTTCCCTGTTAAATCGCTTAAAATAAAAAACTTGCATTCCGGGGCTGACCAAAAAGTCTTCAACTTAATAATGGAGCTCGCTATTGCGGGCTTTATTATTGTGAAAATATTGTATTCCATTTTTCTATCCCCAAACAGCTATTTAGCCGTTTATAAAAAAAAGCTTC
>Ga0307412_10000401_pt1 | contig 26384 bp, 23 predicted proteins | sample DK1Cmetagenome_3_FD_203823 | JGI IMG/M metagenome (GOLD analysis project Ga0307412, IMG submission 203823) | Maize rhizosphere microbial communities from greenhouse at UC Davis, California, United States - DK15-C-1 | ecosystem: Host-associated > Plants > Roots > Rhizosphere > Soil | place: USA...
CGCAAGAGGCACCGGCATTACAGTCGGCACCACTTGCGCGCAACCCGCCTACGATGCCGTTTTCTTGGGAGCGGCCTTCTTCACGGCCTTCTTGGCGGCGGTTTTTGTCGCTGTTTTCGTCGCTGTTTTGGTCGCGGTCTTCGTGGCGGTCTTCTTGACCGCGGCCTTCTTGGCCGGCGCCTTCTTCGCGGCGGTCTTCGTGGCCGTCTTTGCCGCCGTCTTGCCCGGCGCGCGGCCCGGCTTTTCGGGGCGCGGCTCGAACTCGAAGCCGACCTTGCCGTCCGGTTGGCGCACCAGGAACGCCTTGAACTTGCGGTTGGTGCGGCTGGACACAAAGCCTTCCAGCAGGTCGGTGCGGCCATCGGTCAACAGCTTGCCCATCTGCTGGGCCGAGATTTCCTGCTGCAGGATGACCTTGCCCGAGCGGAAGTCGCAGCTCTTTTCGGGGCCCACGGACTTCTCGCAGACGTAGCTCATGCCGTGCTCGAACACGCGCGATTGGCATTTCGGGCACGGACCCACCGGCGTGTGGCCCGAGAAGTCTACGGCTTCGGCGTCGTCCTCGTCGTTCTGGCCGAAGTCGAATTCCAGCTTGTATTCATCGCTGATGCGCAGGATGGCGGCAAACGGCCGGCCCATCTTGCTGATGAAGCCTTGCAGCGGACCGATCTCGCGCTTGGCCAGCAGCTCTTCGACTTCCGGCAGTTCGAACGTGCGACCGCCCGGGTGCTTTCCGATCGAGAAATCGCAAGCCGTGCAGGCGAAGCGGCGGTAGTTTTCCTTGACCACCGCGCCGCACTTGGGGCACGGCGTCTGCAAGGTGGCGTAGTCGCCCGGCACCGTGTCGCGCTCGTATTCCTTGGCGCGCTTGACGATCACCTGGGTCATCTGCGCGATTTCGCGCATGAAGGCCTCGCGGCCCAGGCCGCCCTGCTCGATTTGCTTGAGCTTGTGTTCCCACTCGCCCGTCAGTTCAGGCGACGTCAGTTCGGTGACGTCCAGGCCGGACAGCAGCGTCATCAGCTGACGCGCCTTGGCGGTGGGCACCAGGTCGCGGCCTTCGCGGCGCAGGTACACCTCGTTCAGCAGGCCTTCGATGATGGCGGCGCGCGTGGCCGGCGTGCCCAGGCCGCGTTCGGACATGGCTTCGCGCAGTTCTTCGTCGTCCACCAGCTTGCCGGCGCCTTCCATGGCGGACAGCAAGGTGCCTTCGTTGAAGCGGGCGGGCGGCTTGGTCGACAGGCCCACGGCTTCGACGTCTTCCGTGCGCACGGTTTCGCCATCGGCAACCGGCACCAGGTTGGCGTCTTCGCCCTGGGCTTCCTTGCCGTAGACGGCCAGCCAGCCCGGGGTGACCAGCACCTTGCCGTCGGTGCGGAAGCGGTGCCCCTGCACTTCGGTCAGGCGCGTGGTGACGCGGTATTCGGCGGCCGGGAAGAACACGGCCAGGAAGCGCTTGAGCACCAGGTCGTACAGCTTGGCCTCGGCTTCGCTCAGGTCATGCGGGATCTGCAGCGTGGGGATGATGGCAAAGTGGTCCGACACCTTTTTGTTGTCGAAGATGCGGCGGTTAGGCTTTACCCACTGCTGGCTGACCACCGTATCCGCGTGGCGGGCCAGGCCGCCCACGGCGTTCGAACCGCCCTTGGCCAGCGCGCGCATCGTCTCCTGCACCGTGGTGATGTAGTCCTCGGGCAGGTAGCGGGAATCGGTACGCGGGTAGGTCAGCGCCTTGTGGCGTTCGTACAGGGTCTGCGCCAACCCCAGCGTGGTCTTGGCCGAAAAGCCGAAACGGCCGTTGGCCTCGCGCTGCAACGACGTCAGGTCGTACAGGGCCGGCGACATCTGGGTCGACGGCTTGGATTCTTCCGTGACGTTGCCCGGCTGGTCGCGGCAGGCGGCCACCACGCTTTGCGCGGCGGCCGCCGACCACAGGCGCGATTCGCGCTTTTCCGGGTCGCGGTCGTCTTTCTTGAATTGCGGGTCGATCCAGCGGCCTTCGTACAGGCCGGCGGCCGCGATGAAGGTGGCACGCACTTCCCAGTAGTCGCGTGGCACGAAGCGGCGGATGCGCTCTTCGCGCTCGGCCACGATCGCCAGCGTGGGCGTCTGCACGCGGCCCACCGGCGTCTTGAAGAAGCCGCCGTCCTTGCTGTTGAACGCCGTCATGGCGCGCGTGCCGTTGATGCCGACCAGCCAGTCAGCTTCGGCGCGCGAGCGGGCGGCGGCTTCCAGTGGCTTGAGCTGCACGTCGTCGCGCAGGTTGGCGAAGGCCTCGCGGATGGCGGCCTGCGTCATCGATTGCAGCCACAGGCGCTGAATCGGTTTTTTCACGCCCGCATACTGAATGATGTAGCGGAAGATCAGTTCGCCCTCGCGTCCCGCGTCACAGGCGTTGATGATCGAATCCACATCCTTGCGCTTGGCCAGGCGGACCAGCAGCTTCAGGCGTTCGGCCGACTTCTTGTCGGTGGGGCCCAGTTCGAATTCCGGCGGAATCACGGGCAGGTGCGTGAAGCTCCACTTCCCCTTGACCGGATCGTTGGGCGCGACCAAGCTCAGCAAGTGGCCGATGCTGGACGCCAGTACGTAACGTTCGCTTTCAAAATAGTCGCCCTCGCGCGCGAAGCCTCCCAAGGCGCGTGATATATCAAGGGCCACCGAGGGCTTCTCGGCAATAATCAGCGTTTTATTCATGTGTATCCAGTGGCGGTAGTCCCGCCTTAGTAGCGCGGATAATAAGATCGGAGATTCGCCAGATGCAAGTCGGCACTGAAAGACAAGCGGGATCCGAACTGCACGCTTGGCGCCAATTCCTGGCGCGAAGCACCCTTTGGCTAGGCGTTTTACTGCTTGGCAGCGCTGCGATTTGCTGGGTGGCCGCCAACTGGCAGGACATGACAAAAGTGCAGCGCTTCGCGGGCACGCAAGGCCTGCTGGCGATTTCCGCGCTGGCTGCCGCCTGGGCCGGATTGCGCCTTCGGGGCACCCCCGGCGTACGGCGCAGCATCCCTGGCGCGCTTCTGGCTTTGGCCGGCATTTTGCTCGGCGCCTTGCTCGCGTTATTAGGCCAAACTTACCAGACTGGCGCCGATACCTGGGAATTGTTCGCCTGGTGGGCGGTCTTGCTGCTGCCGTGGGCGCTGGCTGCGGCCAGCCAGGCGGTGTGGCTGCTGTGGGTACTGGTACTGAACGTGGCGGCCACATTGTGGCTGGGCGAGCGGATGTTCTCGTGGCTGTCGGTGTTTGGCGGATCGGACACTGTCAGCCTTGTCATGGCGGCGCTGAACCTGGTGTTGCTGCTGGGCTGGGAGCTCGCCGCGCACCGCTGGCGCGCCAGCACGCTGATCGGCCCGCGCATCCTGGCGGCCCTGGTCATCAGCGCGCTGGTCATGGCCCTGATGTTCGTCGGCTTTTTCTTCGGCCGCGAGCAAGGGTTCAGCGGCATTGCGTGGCTCGCCGTGACGGCGGGGCTAGGCTTTTATTATCAGCGGGTCCGGCGCGACCTGGTCATCCTGGCCATGCTGGCCGCTGGCGTCATCTGCGTGTCGCTGCGATTCGTTGGTGAATGGCTGCTGCGCCTGGAGCCTGGCGTGTGGGCCGCGCTGCCGCTGGCGGCCTTGCTGATGGCCGAAGCCGTGCTGGCGGCGCGCTGGCTGCGCAAGCTGGCGGCCGAACCTCGCGCGGCAGGGCCCGCCGCCGCCGACGCCGAGCCGGCTTCGGCATCGGCCGGCAACGCCGTGGAGCCGGCCGATTCGGGTGCGCCCGTGGCGCAGCTGGCGCCGGCGGCCGCGCCGCACGCCGAACCCCCCTGGTACGTGCAATGCCTGCTGGGCCTGAGCGCGTGGCTGGCCACCTTGCTGCTGTTGGTGTTCGTGGCGTTCTCGGGCATCGTTACCTCCGAAGAAGGCGCGCTGGTGGCCGGGCTGGTCCTGTGCGGTGCCGGCGTTGCGGTGTTGCGCAGCGACGCGGGCCCCTTTTGGCGGCAATGTGGCACGGCCATGGCGTTCGCCGGCCAAATGCTCATCATCTACGGCTTGTCCGATTCCACCTCGTTCACCAGCGCCTGCCTGTTCGTGCTGCTGATGGCCACGGCCATCTACGTGCTGGGTCCCGATGTGATCCTGCGTTTCCTGTCCGGCCTGCTGATCGCGGGGGCGGGCGCCAGCCTGATCTGGCGCGGCTTGTCCCCCCAGCTCATGCGCGACGACCTGCTGGAGGCATGGCTGGATTTCGATCCCGCCTTGTCCAGCGTCGTCTGGCTGCCCATCGCCGTGATCGGCGCCTGGGCCACCGCCGTGATCCTGATCATGAGCCATCGCGGCGGCGCCAAGCGCGACCATGCGCTGCAGCCGCTGGCCTGGGCCTTCCTGCTGTCGGTGCAGGGCATGGTGTGGCTGGCGGGCGGAATCTCTGCCCTGCATCTGCCCGCCATGTGGCAACTGAACCCGCAGGGCGCCTTGTTCGTCACGGCTGGCGCGTTGCTGCCGGCCGCGGCGGCGATGGCGGTGCTTTGGCCCCGCCGCCATGTGTTGACGGCCGGCGTCACCTGGGGCGTGCCGATCGCACTGCTGATCCTGGCGGGTTTCTGGCTGCCCAGCCCGGGCGTCGGTTTCGCGCTGGCCTGGCTGCTGTTGGGCTTTGGGTTGAACCAGCTGCGCCTGGTCGTCTTCGGCGTGATGAGTCTGCTGGCCTACCTGGGCGTGTACTACTACCAACTGGATGTGCCGCTGCTGCATAAGGCGCTGTGGCTGGGCGGCGGCGCCTTGCTGCTGTTCGTCTTGCGCGGCCTGGTCTGGCTGGTGCCGCGGCTGATGCGCACCCAATCGCCCGACCGGCGTGCCCCGCTGCCGCCGGTTTCGGCGCCGTTGCGCTGGCGCACCCTGGCCATCCTGGGCGGCCTGGCGCTGGTGCTGGTGGTGGCCAATGGCGGCATCTGGCAGCGTGAAAAGCTGCTGGCCTCGGGCAAGGTCGTCATCCTGGAACTGGCGCCGGTGGACCCGCGCTCGCTGATGCAGGGCGATTACATGGCGCTGGACTTCGCGGCCAGCCGCGATATCACGCGCCTGCGGCTGGGCGGCGACCGCCCGGTCGACGACGAAACCTTGCCGGGCTTCGAGCCCGACGGCTACGTGATGCTTCAGACCGACGCGCGCGGGGTCGCGACGCCGTTGCGCATTCAGCCCGATGTGCATCCGCATGCGGATACCGAGGTGCCGCTGCGCTACCGCGTTCGCGACCGCGGCGTGCGTATCGTGACCAATGCGTGGTTCTTCCCGGAAGGCGAAGCCAAGCGCTACGAGGTTGCCCGCTACGGCGAGCTGCGCGTGGGCGACAACGGCGAGGCCCTGCTGGTGCGGATGCTGGGCGCGGACTTGCAGCCGCTATAGCCCTATAGCCGCCGGGTCGGTTCAGGGAAAGCGCCGCGCCCAGTGCGCGGTGGCTTCGCGCAGGAACTGGCCGCGGTCGGCGCTGGCAGGCAGGGCGGCAAATCCCAAGGCGTGCCAGGCGCGCTGCAGCGCCTCCAGGGGCGCTTGCGTGTCGATGGCCTGGGCCCCGTTCTGCTTGGACAGCTTCAGGCCGCTGGCGGGGTCCAGGATCAGCGGAACGTGCAGGTAGCGCACGGGGGGCAGGCCCAGTAGCCGGCCCAGCACGCGTTGGCGCGCCGTGGAACTGAGCAGGTCGGCCCCGCGCACCACATCCGTCACGCCCTGTTCGGCGTCGTCCACCACCACCGCAAGCTGATAGGCCCATAGCCCGTCGGCGCGTCGCAAGGCGAAGTCGCCCACCGCCTGCGCCACATCCTGCGCTTGCGGTCCCAGCCACCGATCTTCAAAGTGTTCGACGCCAGCGGGAATGCGCAGGCGCCAGGCGCGCGCCTGGCGGCCTTCCGGCAAACCGTGGCGGCAGGTGCCGGGGTACGGGCGTTCGCCGTCCGCGCCGGGCAGGGTCTGGCCGCGCAAGGCCGAATCGGCGATTTCGCGGCGCGTGCAGCCGCAGCCATAGACCAGGCCGCGCGCAGCCAATGTATCGAAAGCCGCCTGATAGGCCGCGTTGCGCTGGGACTGCCACATGATGCCGCCGTCCCAATGCAGGCCCAGCGCGTCCAGCTGCGCCAGGATGGTGTCGGCGGCGCCCGGCACGGTGCGGGGCACGTCTACGTCTTCCATGCGCAACAGCCAGCGCCCGCCATGGGCGCGCGCATCCAGCCAACTGGCCAGCGCAGCCACAAGTGAACCCGCATGGAGCGGGCCGCTTGGGCTGGGGGCGAATCGGCCTACGTAGGTCACAGCAACGGCAAGGGGCCCCAATGCATGGGGCCCTGGCGCAGGATCATCAATGCAGCAACCGCACGCCTTCTTCGTCCAGCAGCTCTTCCAGGACCAGGTTGTCGATCTCGGCTTCCTGGCTCCAGAGAACCATGAGGGCGATGATCTTGATCTTGGACAGCGGCACGGGCGTTTCCGGCGAAGCCAGGCCCCGGTCGATGACGATTTCGCGCAACGGCGCCGGCAACACGCCGGCCGATTCCAGGAAGGCGATGAAGCCGATGGATTCGGTGCCGAGCTGGCTGTATTCGTTGTCGGTGTAGATCCGGGTTCCCGAGGTGGGAGCCTGAGCGAGGTCGACGCATCGTTCCGTGGTCTCGGCCAAACCGTACAGCCAGCCGAGGGCGTCGTCGATGTCTTCGTGCTCGAAACCGGCGGCGGCAAGCCGCTTAGCGAGCACATCGGCCGCAGGACAGGCTTGCGGCGTGTAGTAATTCTCGAACAGATAAACCAGGATATCGAACATATGGCGCAGTTTTGTGCCTGTTTGCACAGTCGGCCCGCAGATCGGCAGACCAGCAAACATGAATTTTACTTTACGCTGATTTATTTAGCCGGGCAACCGGCGGAAAGGCGGAATGTTGTATGTCGTCACCCTGTGGATACAGGCCCCTATTCTGCCGGGATTTGCTGCCAAAATACGGGATTGGACGAAATAAAAAGGGGCGGACCGCAGTCCGCCCCTTTTATTTTTCACGCCTTTCAGGTCACGCCGCTTTGGCCGCGGTCTCCAGTTTCAGTTCCGCCAACTGCCGGATGAAGACGGGGATGCAGATGGCCAGTCCGATCAGGCCGGTGGTCAGACCGGGGACGATCGTGAGCAGCGCGCCGACGGTGCACAGCCACCGTTCCCAGCTTTTCATACCCACCAGCATGTAGCGCGAGAACGCCGCCGACAGCAGCACCAGGCCGACCATGCAGCCGGCAAGCGTCACGAAGAAGTCGTACCAGGTGAAGCCCTGCACCGAGATCAGCAGCGATGGCGAGAACACGAACACGAAGGGCACGATCAGTTTGGTGATGCCCAGCCTGAACGCCGTGTTCCCTGTCTTGAAGGGGTCGCTGCCCGCCATGCCCGCCGCCGCGTAGGCGGCAAGCGCAACCGGTGGCGTGATGTCGGCCAGGATGCCGAAATAGAACACGAAGAAGTGCGCCGCGATCGGCTGCACCCCCAGCTGCACCAGCGTGGGCGCGGCCACGGCGACCATGATCAGGTAATTGGCCGTGGTGGGGATGCCGCAACCCATCAGGATGCACACGAGGCCCGTCATGATCAGCGCGGCGACAAGCGTCAGCGACTGCGTGTTGGCGATCGCTTCCGGGATCACCACCGACGCGACGCCGGCGATGGACTGCGCCGCCGAGATCACGATGTACGAGATCTTGAAGCCCACGCCGGTCAGCGTCACCACGCCGATCACGATACCTACCGTGCCGGCCGCGGCGCCCACGGCCAGCGCGTACTTGGCGCCGGTCTCGAAGGCTTCGTACAGGTCGCGCAGGCGCAAGCGCTGGAACGGATTCAGCAGGCCCACCAGGATGCAGCCGGTGATGCCCGCGAACGCCGCCAGGTACGGCGTGCGGCCACTGGCCAGCACGCCGATCAGCAGGAACAGCGGGATCAAGGTCGGCCAGCGCATCTTGACTGACTGCTTGAGCTTCGGCATTTCTTCGGGCGTCAGGCCGCGCAGCCCTTCACGCTTGGCCTCGAAGTGCACCTGCATGAACAGGCCGAAGAAGTACAGGAAGGCCGGGAAGATGCCCGCGATGGCGATCTGCTGGTACGGGATGCCCAGGAATTCGATCATCAGGAACGCGGCCGCGCCCATGATGGGCGGCGTGATCTGCCCGCCCGTGCTGCTGGCGGCTTCGACGCCGGCCGCGAAATGCCGCGGGTAGCCGACGCGGATCATCGCGGGAATCGTCAGCGAGCCCACCGTGACCGCATTGGCCACCGACGAACCGGACAACATGCCGAACATGGCCGAGCCAAACACCGACACCTTGGCCGGGCCGCCCGCATAGCGGCCGGCGACTGTCGAGGCCACGTCCAGGAATAACTGGCCCAGCCCGATGCGGGTTGCCAGCACGCCGAACAGCACGAAGTGGAACACGTAGGTTGCCACCACGCCCACCGCCACGCCGTACACGCCCTGGCTGGTCAGATACATGTGGTTGACGATCTGGGACCAGGTGTTGCCGGCGTGCTGCAGCAGCCCGGGGAAATACGGGCCGAACATGGCATAGGCCATGAACACCAGCGCGATGACGGGCAGCGGCCAGCCCATGGCGCGCCGCGTGGCCTCCAGCAGGCCGATCAGGAGGATCGAGCCCATGAACACGTCGATCGGCAGCGGATTGCCGACGCGGAACGCAAGATCCTCGAAAATATAGGGGATGTACATCACCGACAGCGCCAGCGCCACGGCGATGATCCAGTCATACAGCGGTATGCCGCCCGGCGCGTACCAGGTGGACTTGGGTTCGCGCTGATAGTGCGACTTGGAAAAGCCGAACACCAGGAAGATCAGGCTCAGCACGAAGGCCAGGTGCACGCCGCGGTGCGTGGCCTCGCGCAGCAGGCCGAAGCCGGCGGTGTAGTAATGGAAGATCGAGAGCGTGACGAGCAGCCCTGAAACGATCCAGGTGGCGGTCTTGTCCAGCGGCCGGAAGCGGATCTCGGCATCGTACTTCTCCGCCAATTGCTGGGTTTTTTCGTGGTCTATTTCCATCGCCGTGATTCTCAGGATGATTCAGCAAGCAGGGCCGCTCATGGCGGCCCGACTCAAGCGCGGCGCATAACACGCCGCAGGTAGATACACTTTCCCGCCCCCTTGCAGCGAAACGGCACGCCCGCCGCACAACGCCGCTGCCACCGAGCCGGGCCGCGTGGATCCGGCTTTGCCGGTCCACAGCGGCGCCCCTGGGGGAGGCGCCGCAGGCGCCAGGGGGGGCCTACTTCACTTCAGCAGGCCGATTTCCTTGTAGAACTTTTCGGCGCCCGGGTGGAACGGAATGCCAGCGCCCTTGATGGCGTTGTCGCGCGTGATGAGCTTGCCCTTGGCGTGGCCGTTGTCCAGCGTCTTGCGCGTGGCGTCGCTGTACAGCGCCTTGGTGACGTCATACACGACTTGTTCCGGCAGCTTGGCCGACGTGACCATTTGCGCGTTGACCGAGATGGTCTTCACTTCGCCGACGTTCTGGTAGGTGTTGGCGGCGATGGTGTCGGGCGTGAAGAACTCCTGCTTGGCGCGCAGCGCGTCGATTTCCGGGCCGACCAGCGGCACGATCTCGATGCCCGCGCCGCTGGAGGCCAGTTCGGCGATGGCGCCGGCCGGCGCGCCGCCCACGAAGAAGAAGGCGTCCAGGCCGCCGTCCTTGAGCTTGTCGCCCGCCTGGTTCGGCTTCAGGTATTCGGCCTTGATGTCCTTGTCGGTCATGCCGTAGGCGCCCAGGATCAGGCGCACGTCCACCAGCGTGCCGGAGCCCGGCTCGTCCATGGATACGCGCTTGCCCTTCAGGTCGGCCACGCTCTTGATGCCCGCGCCCTTGCGCGTCACCAGGTGGATGCTCTCCGGATACAGGGTGGCAATCAGGCGCAGGTCTTGGGCTTTGGGCTTGCCTTCGAACGTGCCGGTGCCGCTGTAGGCCCAGAACGCTACGTCGGATTGCGTGAAGCCGGCTTCAAACGAGCCGCCCAGGATGCCGTTGATATTGGCAACGGATCCGTTGGACGCAACCGCCGTGGCGACCAGCTTACCCGGTTGGGAGACGGCGTTGGCGATGATGCCGCCGATCGGATAGTACGTGCCGGCGGTGCCACCCGTGCCGATGCGGAAGAATTGCTGGGCCTGTGCGGAACCCACGGTGCCGACCGCGGCGACGGCGACGGTCAGGGCGGTAATCCAATGCTTGAGTTTCATGCGAGCTTCTCCGGGACTGTATGACGGGTTTATCAACGTGACGCCTTGCGTCGGGTCGTTCTTGCCGCGGGCGTTCGCCAAGGCAAAAACGGGCCTCCCCCTGGGGGCCATTTCTATGATGAAATTCTGGCATGTAGGGGTCCCGTAGCCAATGGTTACGGGGCTATCGTTTACCTGGGGGTGGATGGCCCTTCGGGTTATGGATGGTCATGCTTTGGTTATGGCGTGCGGTTACACGATCACGCGCTTACGTCCCATGCGGTGCAGATAACGGAGTCACCCTGATGTCCCAGGAAGTCATACGCGGCATAGCGCTGCCCCCGCCCGCGCAACCGGGCGACCCTCTGGCCCGCGTCGACACACCCAGCCTGGTGCTGGACCTGGCGCCGTTCGAGGCCAACCTGCGCGCCATGCAGGCCTGGGCCGATCGCCATGAGGTGGCGTTGCGCCCGCATGCCAAGGCGCATAAATGCCCGGAAATCGCGTTGCGCCAGCTGGCACTGGGCGCGCGCGGCATCTGCTGCCAGAAAGTCAGCGAAGCCCTGCCCTTCGTGGCGGCCGGCGTTCGCGACATCCACATCAGCAATGAAGTGGTGGGGCCCGCCAAGCTGGCCCTGCTGGCGCAACTGGCGCGTACCGCCAAAATGAGCGTCTGCGTCGACAATTCGCAAAATCTGGCGCAGATATCCCAGGCCATGGCGCAGGCCGGCGCCGAGATCGACGTGCTGGTCGAAGTGGATGTGGGGCAAGGCCGCTGCGGCGTGTCGGACGACGCCCTGGTGCTGGCGCTGGCGCAACAGGCGCGCGACCTGCCCGGTGTGAATTTCGTGGGGTTGCAGGCCTATCATGGCTCGGTGCAACACTTTCGCACGCGCGAAGAGCGGTCGCAGGTCTGCCGGCAGGCGGCGCGCATCGCGGCGTCGTACGCGCAACTGCTGCGCGAAAGCGGCATCGCGTGCGACGTCATCACCGGCGGCGGCACGGGCAGCGCGGAATTCGACGCGGCAAGCGGCGTCTTTACGGAACTGCAGGCCGGGTCCTACGCGTTCATGGACGGCGACTACGGCGCCAATGAATGGGATGGGCCGTTGAAGTTCCAGAACAGCCTCTTTGTGCTGTCCACGGTGATGAGCGTGCCCGCGCCGGACCGCGTGATCCTGGATGCCGGGCTGAAATCCACCACCGCCGAATGCGGCCCGCCCGCGGTCTTCCAGGAAGAGGGCCTGGCCTATGCCGCCATCAATGACGAGCACGGCGTGGTGCGCGTGACGCCGGGGGCGCAGGCGCCCGCATTGGGCAGCGTGTTGCGCCTGGTGCCTTCGCATGTCGATCCCACCTTCAACCTGCATGACGGGCTGGTGGTGGTGCGCGACGGCGTGGTTGAAGACATTTGGGAAATCGCGGCGCGCGGCTTCTCGCGCTGAACCGCAGCGGGCCGCCGGGGGCGCGCGTGCCGTGCGCGCCGCTCCTGCGATTCAAGCGGCCAGGTTCGTCATCCCCAGGAATTGCCGCAATTCGGGGGTGGCGGGCGCCGAGAACAATTCTTCGGGCGGGCCGATCTCGTGCACGCGGCCTTGATGCATGAACACGACGCGGTCGCACACTTCGCGCGCAAAGCGCATCTCGTGCGTGACCATCAGCAAGGTCATGCCGTCGGCCGCCAGTTCACGTACCACCGACAGCACTTCGTTCACCAGTTCCGGGTCCAGCGCGGACGTGATCTCGTCGCATAGCAGCGCCAGCGGCTGCATCGCCAGGGCGCGCGCAATGGCCACGCGCTGTTGCTGACCGCCGGACAGTTCCTCGGGCCACGCATCGAACTTGTGCGCCAGGCCCACGCGCGTCAGCATGGCGCGCGCCATGTCGGCCGCTTCCGCTTCCGGCATGCGCTTGGCGACCATGGGCGAGAGCATCACGTTGCGCCCCACCGTCAGGTGCGGGAACAGGTTGAACTGCTGGAAGATCATGCCTACCTTCAGCCGCAACGCGCGCAACCGCAACTCGTCGTCGCCCAGTTGCGCGTCGGCCACCATGATGGCGCCGCCGTCGATCTGTTCCAGTCCGTTCACGCAGCGCAGCAGCGTGCTCTTGCCCGAGCCGCTCTTGCCGATGATGGCGATGACCTCGCCGGGTTCGACGCGTAGCGTCACCCCCTTCAGGACTTCGTTGTCGCCGAATTTCTTGCGGACGTCTTCAAGGGCGATGAGGGGCATGCAACTTCCTTTCCAGCCGGAGGCTGAGGCGCGACAGGGGCCAGCACAGCGCGAAGTAGACCAGCGCGGCGCAGGCATAGACGGTGAAGGGACTGAACGTGGCGTTGGTGATGACGGTGCTGGCTTTGGACAGCTCCGTGAACCCGATGATGGACGTCAGCGCGGTGCTCTTGACGATCTGCACGGCGAAGCCCACGGTGGGCGCGATGGCGATGCGCAACGCTTGCGGCAACACGACATGGCGCATCTGCTGAACGTAGCCCAGCGCCAGGCTGGCCGACGCCTCCCATTGGCCCTTCGGGATGGCCTCGACGCAGCCGCGCCAGATCTCGGCCAGGAAGGCGCCCGACCACAATGTCAGCGCCGCGCCGGCGGCCAGCCAGGGCGGCACTTCCACGCCCAGCAGCGACAGGCCGAAGAACGCCAGGAACAGCTGCATCAACAGCGGCGTGCCCTGGAACAGTTCGATATAGGTCCAACTGACGCGCCGCATTGCGGCCACGCGCGAGGTCCGCATCATCAGCGCCAGCCCGCCCATCAGCGCGCCGCCGACAAACGCCACGAGCGATAGCGCCACGGTCCAGCGCGCGGCCAACAGCAGATTGCGGACGATGTCCCAGGGGGTGAATTCAATCATCTTGCCGCCTTGCGGAACAGGCGCCGTCCGGCCAGGCGCAGCAACTGGCGCAGCAGGATGGCCAACGCCAGATAGATGCCGGTGGTGATCAGGTACACCTCGAACGCGCGGAAATTGCGCGACTGGATGAAGTTGGCGGCAAAGGTCAGGTCTTCGGCGGCGATCTGCGAACACACCGCCGACCCCAGCATCACGATCACGATCTGCGACGACAGCGCCGGCCAGATCCGCTGTAGCGCCGGTTTCAGCACCACATGCCGGAACACCTGGAAGCGTGTCATCGCCAGGCTGGCGCCGGCCTCGTACTGGCCCTTCGGCGTGGCATCGATGCCGGCGCGAATGATCTCGGCGCTGTAGGCGCCCAGGTTCAGCGCCATCGCCAGGCAGGCGGCCTGCATTTCGCCCAGTTGCACGCCCAGCGACGGCAGGCCGAAGAACACGAAGAACAGCTGGATCAGGAAGGGCGTGTTGCGGATCACCTCGACATAGGCCGCCACCGGCGCGCGCAGCCAGGCCGGACCCTGCGTGCGGACCCAGGCGCAGGCGATGCCCAGCGCCACGCCGGCCACCGCGCCGAACGCGATCAATTCGACCGTGACGCCGATGCCCTTGACCAGCACCGGCGTGTAATCGAAGACCGCGCCGAAATCGTATTGGTAAGCCATGATGGCCGCCGTCGGGGCTTACAGGTCCTTGGGCAGTTCAGCGCCCAGCCACTTCTGCGAAATTGCGGATAGGGAACCATCGCGGCGGGCGGCGGCCAGGATGTCGTTGACCTTGGCGCGCAGCTTGGGCTCGTCCTTGTTCAGGCCGATGTAGCACGGCGAATTCTTGATCAGGAATTTGGTTTCCGGTTTCTTGGCCGGATTGCGCGCCAGGATGGCGGCGGCAACCACGTTGCCCGTGGCGATCATCGGCACCTGACCCGACAGAAAGGCCGTGATGGTGCCGTTGTTGTCTTCGTAGCGTTTGAGCGTGGCGGATTCGGGGGCGATCTTCGACAGTTCGATGTCTTCCACCGAGCCGCGCGTGACGCCGATGGTCTTGCCGGCCAGGTCGGCCGCCGACGACACCTTCAGGTCGGCCGGGCCGAACACGCCGTTGAAGAACGGGGCATAGGCATCCGAAAAATCGATGGCCTTCTCGCGTTCGGCATTCTTGCCCAGGCTGGAGATCACCAGGTCCACCTTGCGCGTCTGCAGGTAGGGCACGCGGTTGGCGCTGGTGACCGGCACCAGTTCCAGCTTCACGCCCAACTGCTTGGCGATCAGTTGCGCGGTATCAATGTCATAGCCCAGGGGTTTCATGTCGGCGCCCACCGAACCGAACGGCGGGAAATCCTGCGGCACGGCGATCTTGATCGTGCCCGCGCGGACGATATCGTCCAGCGTGTCGGCGTGCGTCAGCGGCGCGGCCAGCAGGCTGGCGGCGGTGCAAAGAGACAACAACAGGGTTCTACGGTTCATGAGCACTCTCCAGGGCGCGCACCGCCCGGGACGGGTCAATGCGTTGCACACCGATTCGGTATACAAAACTGGAAAAGCAAGTTCCGTGCCATTTCGCGTCCGCCAAGCAGGCGCCGGCAACCGGGCTGACGGCGCCCCGCTTTGGTGCGGCGGACGCGCCGGATGCGGGCATGCGCGGCACCGGTTTGGGTCGCGCCGCCGGCGCCGGCTCAACCCTCCAGATGGGGCTGCATCAGGGCGGCGAACCAGTCGTGGAAGACGGCCAGGCGGCGCGAGCGCTGGCGCCGGTGGGGGTACAGCAGCGACACCGGCATCGGCGCCGGGCGCCAGCTCGGCATGACCTCGATGAGCTTGCCGGCATCCAGCAGGTGCTGCACATCGAAACGGGGAATCTGGATGAGCCCCAGCCCGGCAAGGCAGCAGGCGATGTAGTTTTCGGCGTTGTTCACGACCACGCGGGCGGGCACGCGCGCCACCTGCCCGGCGCCGCTTTCCGCCAGGTACTCCCAGGGCAGTTCGCGGCCGGTTTTCGGCGACGCGTAGCCCACGGACCAATGCCCCACCGACAGGTCATCGGGCAGGCGCGGTTCGCCCTGTTCGCGCAGATAGTCCGGACTTGCACAATTGATCAACGCAATATGCCCCAGCGGCCGCACCACCAGGCTGCTGTCGTCCAGCGCGCCGATGCGCACCGCGCAGTCCACGCCCTCCTGCACCAGGTCGATGGCGCGGTCGGTCGAACTGAGCACGAGTTCAAGGCGAGGATGGCGGCGCAGCAAGCCCGGCAGCGCGGGCGCGATCAGCCGGCGTGCGACGCGGCTGGGCGCATCGATGCTGAGCCGGCCCGACACCTGGCGCTGTCCGGCGTGGAACAGCTGGTCGATGTCTTCCACTTCCGCCAATAGCGGGCGGACGCGTTCCAGCAATTGTTCGCCGTCCGCCGTCAGCCGTACCTGCCGCGTCGTTCGATGCAGCAAGCGCACGCCCAACTGCGTCTCCAATTGCTGAATGGCAGCGGAGACCGACGCGCGCGGCACCTCCAGGGCGTTGGCGGCTTTGATGAAACTGCCCATGTCGGCGACTTGGGCGAACACGCGGTACTGATCGAAGCGGTCCATGCGTTTGGCATCCCCTGCCGCCCACGGGCGGATCGCCCTGTGGATAACGGCAGGTAAGAGTGTTGGGCCCGTCAATACTATAAGGAACTCCGCCCAGACCAAAAGGAACCTTGCGCAGGCCCGGCTGCTTACTTCGTCGTATAGCCGCCGTTGATCAGGATGGTCTGGCCGGTGATCCACCAGCCGTCGCTGACCAGATGGCGGATGAAGGGCACCACGTCCTCGATGTCGGTCAGCCCGGTCTTGCTGAACGGTGACAGCGCGGCGGCGGTCTTGTGATACGCCACGGCGTCGGCGCCTTCGGCCGGGTAGAAGAACGGCGTATCCATCGGACCGGGGCCGACGGCGGTGACGGAAATACCGCGTGCGCCGAACTCCTTGGACGCGGCGCGGGTGTAGTGCTCGACAGGCGCCTTCGTGCCCGCATAGGCGGCGTAGAACGGCGTGAACGCGCCAAGCAACGACGTCACCAGCGTGCAGACCTTGCCGTTGTCGTTCACGTGGCGGCCTGCTTCGCGCAAGAAAAAGAAGGCGGTCTTGGAGTTGACGGCGGTCATCTCGTCGTATTCGGCCTCGCTGATCTCGGTGAAGGGCTTCTTCAGCACTTTGCCGACGGTGTTGATGGCAATGTCCGGCCGGCCCACGGCGGCGACGGCGTCGGTGAACAGCTTTTCGACGGCGGCGGCGGTGGTCAGGTCGCCTTGCAACGCGACCGCTTTGGCGCCGGCCGCCTGGATCGCGGCAACGGTCGCGTCGGCATCGGCCTTGGACGCGGCACTGTTGTAGTGGATCGCCACGGCGCGGGCGCCATGCTGCGCCAGGTCGCGCGCGATCAGCCCGCCCAGGTTCTTGGCGCCGCCGGCGATCAATGCGACTTTGCCCTTGATGGAATGGTCTGCCATGGAAAATCCCCTACACAAGTCATTGGAGCGTAGAGCTTAGGCAAGCGCATCCCGGCGATAAACCACCCGGGGCTGGATGGATCATCCAGAAAATCCACCCAATCGCCATGAAAAAAGCCGTTCCTTTTTACGGGAACGGCTTTTGCGACCGGCGGCTGCCCGTGCGACGGGCAGCGGAAGTCTTGATCCTGGATCTTTAATCCACCTGGGCGCCGGACTGCTTGACGGCCTTGCCCCATTTTTCGACTTCGCTGGCGATGAACGTGCCGGTGCCTTCGGGGGTCAGGGGCATGGGTTCGGCGCCGCGGTCGCGCAGGAATTTCTGCATTTCCGGGGTGCCCAGCGCATGGCCGATCTGCTTGCTGAGGTAGGCGGTGACGGCCGGCGGCGTGTCGCGCGGAGCCAGCACGGCGGCCCAGCCGATGGCCTCGAAGCCGGGGTAGCCGGATTCGGCCACGGTTGGAACCTCGGGCAACTGCGGCAGGCGCTTGGCTGTCGTCACGGCCAACGGCACGGCCTTCTTGCTTTGCACGTGCGGCAGGCCCGCCGTGACGGAGTCCACCATCAGCGGCACCTGGTGGCCCAGGAAATCGGCCTGGGCCGGGCCGCTGCCCTTGTAGGGGATGTGGCGGATGTCGATATCGGCCGCGGCCTTGAACATTTCCGCCGACAGGTGCTGCGTGCCGCCGATACCGGCGCTGGCGTAGGCCAGTTCGCCCGGATTGGCGCGCGCTTGCGTCACCAATTGCTTAAGCGAGGTGATGCCGGACGCCGGCGTGGCCAGGAACATCAACGGTACCGAGAACACGCCCGACACTGGCGCGAAATCCTTGGTCAGGCTGTAGTTGATGGTCTTGTACAGCGTCTGGTTGACCGCGGCGGCAGAGCCCGCGATGACCAGCGTGTAGCCATCGGGCGCGGCGCGCGCGGCCTGCTCCATGCCGATGTTGCTGCCGGCGCCCGCTCGGTTTTCCACCACGATCGGTTGCTTGACGGCGGCGCCCAGCTTTTCAGCCAGGGCGCGGGCGAAGATGTCGGTGGCTTGTCCGGGCGGGAACGGCACGATCAGGCGGATGGGGCGTTCGGGGTATTCGGCATGTGCCGGCGCGCCGGCCGCCGCCAGCGCCAGGCCGGCGGCAAGACTGGAAAGGATACGTTTCATGATTGGTCAGTAAAAAGCGACAACGGGCGGCGCGCGGGGGCGCGCCACTTGCATAAAATAGAGCGCCCGAGCAGTCGGCCCTTTTGAGGCGGCCCGGGGCGGATCGGCGGGGGGTGCGTCACGATAGCATCCCTCTGTCGGTGCTACATTTGCGTTTTCGCGCTTCCCCCCTTGAAGTTTCCCCTTCATCCCTGTCCTTTTACCCCGCAGGAACCGCCATGGAATTCAGCCAGTTCAACGTCAACACCCTCATGGAGATCACCTCCCGCCCGGACCTCGTGTTCGTCAGCGGCAAGGGGTCCTGGCTGGAGGATCACGCGGGCAAGCGATATCTGGACTTCGTGCAGGGCTGGGCGGTGAACACGCTGGGCCACTCCGCGCCGGAAATGCAGCGCGCGCTGGTGGAACAGTCGCAAAAACTGATGAACCCGTCGCCGGCGTTCTACAACATCCCCTCGATCGAACTGGCCCAACGCCTGACCGGCGCGTCGTGCTTTGACCGTGTCTTCTTCGCCAACAGCGGCGGCGAAGCCAACGAAGGCGCCATCAAACTGGCGCGCAAGTGGGGCCAGGTCAAGAAGAACGGCGCCTACAAGATCATCACGATGAACCACGGCTTCCACGGCCGCACCCTGGCCACGATGTCCGCATCGGGCAAGCCGGGCTGGGACAAGATGTTTGCCCCGCAAGTGGAAGGCTTCCCCAAGGCCGAACTGAACGACCTGGAATCGGTGAAGAAGCTGATCGACGACAAAACCGTCGCCATCATGCTGGAACCGGTGCAAGGCGAAGGCGGCGTGATCCCGGCCACCAAGGAATTCATGCAAGGCCTGCGCAAGCTGGCGGATGAAAACCAGTTGCTGCTGATCGTCGACGAAGTGCAGACCGGCATGGGCCGCACCGGCAAGATGTTTGCCTACCAGCATTCCGACGTCATCCCCGACATCATGACGCTGGCCAAGGGCATCGGCGGCGGCGTGCCGCTGGCTGCGCTGCTGGCCCGCCAGGACGCTTGCGTGTTCTCGCACGGCGACCAGGGCGGCACGTACAACGGCAACCCGCTGACCACCGCCGTGGGCGTGGCCGTGTTTGACGCACTGGCCGCCCCGGGCTTCATGGACGCCGTCAATGCGCGTTCCAAGCAACTGTCCGAAGGCCTGCTGGCCCTGTCGGCCAAGTACGGCATGAAGGGCGAACGCGGCCTGGGCCTGCTGCGCGCGCTGGTGATGGACCGCGATGATGGTCCCGCGATTGTCGAAGCCGCCCGCAAGCTGGAACCGCAAGGCCTGCTGCTGAACGCCCCGCGTCCGAATTTGCTGCGCTTCATGCCGGCGTTGAACGTGACGGCAGAAGAAATCGACCTGATGCTGAGCGAACTGGACAAGCTGATCGCGCAGGCGCGCAAGGCTTGACCGGGCTTGTAGCGTCGTAAGGGACAAGGGCCGCGTATTCGCGGCCCTTGTGCTTTGCGTGGCCTGAGCGCCGCGATGGCCATCCGGGCGGCATGCCGCAGTTGCTCAATGGGCAACCGAGACTGCGCGCAGTAATGCGGAACAAGTGCGCGCAGTGCCTGCGCCAGCATCGGGCAGAATGCGGCCGATTACGCCACCAGGCGCAGATGACGCTTGGTCACAGGCATCGTGGGCTGCTGCTTCACCAGACTTGCGGGTACGAACTCCAACGGCTTGCGTCCGGCTGCCGCGTCGCTCAGGCTGGCAGTGAGCAAGACGGCGCGCAATGCGCCGAATCCGCGCGCACGCTGCAGGTCACGCGCCAATTCCATCGCCTGCTGTTCGGCCATGTCGCGGGACGGCCAGACGGTGCGGCAGAAGTGCGTCTTGCAAAGCGGCATCTGTTGAGTATGGTCGATCACATCCACATAGCCACGAAATGCGCCGAACTCGACCTCCATGACATTGGGGCGAACCGACTTGAGGGCAAGCGGGTTTTGCGAGATAGGAGCCATGATGGTTTCCTTGAAAGGACACGAATCCATCCTAGCCCACAATTGGTGCAACATTCGCATTGCTTTGCAGTCCTTTAGATAACTATCCAGAGTTAGCCATGTGCAAGAAAACGTTGCGATAGGCCTAAAACGGTGGGGTGTGGAAGGCTCCCCACTACCGCCACAACGGTAGGCCGGTGTGGAAGCTGGTAAATTCCCCGGCGCTGACTTCACGTCCCCATTGCCAGAGTCCCGACATGCCCTCCTCTCCCGCTGATGACGTGATCGCCCTGTACCAAGCGCATGCCGCGGCGTTTGCGACGCTGCGGAGTACAGAGTTGATCGAGCGCGCCTGGCTGGCCGCGTTCCTGGAACGGCTTGCCGTCCCCCATCCGCAGGTGCTGGATGTAGGTTGCGGCACTGGCGTTCCCATCGCCCGCCACCTGATCGAAAACGGCTGCCGCATCACCGGCATCGATACCTCGTTGCCGCTGCTGTCCCGGGCCAGGGCGTCGTTTCCCGACCACCATTGGATCGCCGCCGACATGCGGCAGCTGGATGGCATCGGACCGTTTCATGGGTTGATCGCCTGGCACAGCTTTTTCCACCTTCGGCCCGAGGATCAGCGGCTGATGTTCCCCATCTTTCGGCGCCTGGCCTGGCCGGGCGCGGTGCTGATGTTCACCAGCGGCACGGCGTTAGGCGAAGCCATTGGGACGTTTGAAGGCAAGCCGCTTTATCACGGCAGTCTGGATGCTTGTGAATATCGCCAATTGCTGGCGGAAAACGGATTCTCGGTGGTTCGACATCAGCAGGAAGACCCGGCGTGCGGCGGCGCGACGGTGTGGCTGGCCACGCAGACCGGCTGTTAAGCAAGAGGCGGCGCCGACGCGATATCATGGCCCCGCCTTTCCCCGCCGGGGTATTGCCTGGCTCCGCCTCTTGCAATGCCCCGTTCCTTCCCGCTTCGGACACAGGAACCCAGAACGATGCAGTCTTTTCCCGTGCTTGCCCGCGCTTGCCTGATCGCCCTTTTCACTCCATCGCTGGCGCTTGCCCAGCCCGCCGCGCCGGATTTCGCCGGGCGCACCGCGGCGCTGGTGGAGCGCCATCGCGTGAATGTGGACGGATTGCTGGGTAATGCGCGGCAGGAGGGAATGGCGTTGCTGGTGATTCCGACCCTGAACCTGGACGCCGAGCCCCAGCGCGATTTCAATGACGACGCGATGCGCGACCGCTTTGTGCGTCAGCGCAGCACGTTTATGCGCTGGAACCACAAGTCGGAAAAGGACACCGCGATCAGCGCCGGCGCGGGGGACCACAAGCTGAATCCGACGGACCCCGGGCCGCAGTTCCAGACGGTGCGCGGCAAGCTGCTGTATCAAGTAATTCCGGTGTGGCCGGGCGAATACCGGCTTAATCGAATTACCTATCATCAGCCTCGTACCGAGCTGCCGGAAACCGTGCCACCTCAAAGCGCCACGGAACGGATTAAGAAAATCGGCATCGCGACGCTGGATTACACGGTGGACCGAGAGTTCAAGACGGCTGTGCCCCAGACGCAATCTGCCCAAGATGAAGACGACGGCCTGGGCAAGGGCTGCGAAGTGATGTTGCGGGCTGGCGGGGGATGCGACGAGGCGGCGCGCGAGGTGCGGTGGCGCCTGAACGGCGAAATCGCGTTCAATGCCGGCGAGGCCGATGCCGCGCCGGCGCCGGGTTTCGAGGCCGAGCTGATTTTCTCGCCGATTGCGTCGATCAAGCTCGAAGCGGGCGAAGCGGTGCTGACGGACGGTTTCGTGTTGCCCGTCGACCAGCCCGTCATGACCCCGGATTCGTGCGAGGACACGTCCCTTGGCCCCGTTTGCACGATGGATTCTCTGACCTTGACGCGCCTGCCCGCCAGTCTGGAAGATTTCCGGCAAGCGCCAAGCGCGGGCAGTTTCAATTTGCCCGAGCTGGATGCAGCGCTGCGCGACCTTACGTATCGCGCGCCCACGCTGCACTACCCGCCGGTGTCCAAGGCGGCGCCGAACCAGATCCGGGCCGTGGGAACGGACTAGATTTCAAAACAACGTGGATGCCTTCGTCCGAGACACGATGGTCATGCTGCTGCCGGGCCTTATGCCCTGTCGCCCATGCCGTCCACGGAATCGCGATACGCGACGGCGTACATCGCCGTCGCCGCGAACGTGATCAGGACACAAAGCACGACGCCCAACGCGGCATAGGCCAGGTCAGCGCCCATCGCGAACGTGTACGTCAGCGGGTACAGCGCACTTGCGGTGAAACCGGCCACGACGACCAGCATCAGCAGCACCAGCATCAACGGCCAACGCCGATAGGGCATTGCCGCGCGGATGCCGCGAAAGCCGTATTCACCCGTCGTCGCGACGCGCGGCAGGCTCAGGCCATACGTCGCAAGCGCGTACAGGACGGGCACCCAGATGACCGCGGCCGAGGCGATCAACGCGCTCCAGAACCCGGTGTCATTCGCGCCGTTCAGCAGCACGTAGACCACGAACGGCAGATTGCCGGTCGCGTGCCCCAGGGCCGCGACCACGATGGCGATCGCGCCAAGCAGGACCAGATGCTTGGCCTCTGCGGTGCCGCCGTGCGCGGTGGCGTGACGGGCCCCGTCTCCCAGGACGACAACCCGATGCCAACTGAACGTCATCCGCGCGAACGCGATCAGGTTGATCAGCGTCAGCGCGACGAACACCAGATCCGTCAGCCGATACAGCGGCGTGTCCGCCAAGGCGAACGGCAGCGACAACGTGAAGACGGCCAACGACCATGGCGCGGCGGCCAGCATGGCACGCCCCTGGCGTTGAATGACGCCTGCTGTCTCGGCAAGAAAGCGACCTGCCCCGAGTTGGCTCGACACAAGATTCCTTTGTTCTGAATTGACGGGTTTCGTTTTATACCGCCAGTCGTGGCATCAGGCCTGGCCGGCGCGTGGGCGTGGATGCCGCGTCGTCTTAAGCCTGCAATGCGCGCGGCATCGTCGTGCCGTAGTCGTCGTCGCCATAGACCAGCCCGGGCAACGGCGATTTGCCACGCCCGACGCTTGCCCACAGTGCTTCGACCCAGTCCGCCGCCGTATCGACGATGACGTCTTGCACGACAAAGCCGGCGCCGTCCGAAGCGAACATCGGCACGGCCGGCGTTACCCCGGTGGCGGTGTGCCGCACGTCGAATAAGGTGCGATGGGCATCCACCGCCTTGTTCAGCACATAAAGGTCAGGGCCTTCCAGGCTGACGACGACGGAAAACGTGCCCTCGCCGTCCTGGTCCGGGAAGATGCCAACGTGGATTTCGCGGGCCTTTTCAGGCAGGGCCGCGATCAGCGCGGCCAAGCGGGTTTGCGCGGTGTGGGAATGCTGGTCCAGCACGCGCCGCAGCGCGGCCTGATAGTCCTGCTGGTTCATGTGGCGTCGTCCTTATGGTTGCGCGGGTTCATATTCCACCACCGGCTGGCTACCCGGGTCCTGACGGAAAAACACGATGTTCTCGAAGGGAATCGGATCGGCATCCCAGCGCCAGTACGGCTTGGTGGCGCCGGAAAAGCCGCTGTAGCGATGCTCATATTGGTTGTAGCAACCGACATGCACGGGGTCGCGGCCCTTGCCATGCGTTCGCAACGCGATCACCAGGTCGCCCCATTTCGGATCCTGTCCGGATTCCACCACCGACACGGGCGCGTATCGGTCATCTTCGAAACGGCTCCGAGCCGCTTGCGAGAAATGGGCACGCAGGGCTTGCTGAATTTTTTCGCGCAACGGTTCGTCGTCGGGCGACGCGTCGCCGCCCATGCCCGCGATCAGCAGCTGGGCTTGCTGGCAGACGCCTGGAATCTCCTTGGCCAGGTTCTGTGCCAGCCGGGCCGTCAATTCGGCGCGCTGCGTGCTGCCAAAGAGCAGCGCGGCGGAGGCCAGGGCCAGCATCGCCGCGCCTGCGCCAAACGGCCAGGTGGGCGTGCGTCGGCCGGCATAGCGCAAAGCCGCCAAGACCAGCAGCAAATGCACCGCCACGAACAACAGCGCGTAGCCGGCAACCATCCCGTAGTGGTAGAGCGTGAATCCGGCAAGCATCACTGCACCGCCTTGCCAGCCCGGCGATACAGTCTTGCGCCGCCGAGACTGGCGGCGATCAGCATCAGGCTCGTCAGCGTAGCGATGCAGAACAGCGGAAAGAGATCGTCGGTGATGATCCAGGTCAGTTGATCGCCCAGACCGTACGGCCCGAACGCCCGCGAACGTTCCTGATCCGCGCCGGCAAAGATGCGGGTCCAGAAGCACGCGGCCAGTGCGCCATGTAGCCACAACGCCAGCGCATAGCGCTTGATGTACAGCAGGCAAAGCACAGCCAGCGCGCCCGTCCAGGCGCTGATCACCGATATCCGGCTGGCGTCGAAGAGCTGCGCGTCGGGCTTGGAAAGCAGCCACACCAGGGCGAAGATCGCCGCTGCACTGGCTGCGCCGATGGGCCAGCGAATCGGCGTCAGGTTGATTTTTCGGGTCATAGGTGCGACGAATATACCTGATCGGACACCGCCAAAATCCGGATGCAGGATCTGGTCGCACGCCGCATTCGTGCGTACACTTTCGGCATGCTACGCATCGACAATCTCACCAAGCGCTACGGCGACTATCTCGTCTTCCAGGGGCTGACTCACACGTTCGGCCCGGGCTGCGTGGCGCTGTGCGAAGAAGACAGCACCGGCAAATCCAGCCTGCTCAATATCATTGCAGGCGTGGTCGCGCCGGATGCCGGAGATGTCTGGATTGACGGGCATTCAATCATCCAGGCGCCGCAACAGGCCAAAGCCCGTATGGCGTATGTGCCCGACAATTGCCTGGCCTTTCCGGCGATTACGGGGCGCGGGTTGTTGGAGCAAGTGGCCGCGGAAAAGCAGGTTGCCGTGGACGATGCCGTGCTTGATCTGGCGTACCGGCTGGGGCTGGAACCGCATTTGGACAAGCGTTTCGAACAGATGTCGACGGGTACGCGCCGCAAGGTCTTCGTAACGGCGGCCGCTTTGGGCGATCCGGCCGTGGTGATCGCAGACGGACCCAGCAACGGGTTCGATGCACAGGGCCGCGCCGTGCTGGCCGAGGTCTTCAAGGCGTGGGCCAAGGATCGCGTGGTGCTGTTCGCCAGCCATGATCCCGAGCTGGTGCAGGCGTGCGAGGCCGAGACGATCAACGTCGCTGAATTGCGCTGACGGGGCGCGGTGCTCAGGTGGGGCCGAACCGAACGGTGCCCGATTGTCAGGCCGCTGCCAATACTGCCTTCACTTCGTCTGTAATTCTCATCGGGCAATCGCTCTCGCTGTCGAAAACGCGTTCTGGCAGCTTAAGCTTCAATCATTGACGCGGCCGAAGCCACAGTAAGGTGGGCTTCTTAATATTCTGAGGCGCATATTTCCTTTTATGCTTCCTTATAGTGCAGCAAAATATAAACATTTGCTGCACTATAAGGAAGCATAATCCGGAGATTTGCTGCATTATGGGCTATCATTTGTCGATAAAATCCGACCATAGGTTTGCCCATGTCCCCAGAACTGAATCAACTGCGCCTGGAGCAATTGCAGGCATCCCTGTCCGCCTATTCCACGTTGGTAGCGAGGAAAGCACCTGCGCGTGGCTGGCTGAAGCTTATTCGCGAATCGCTGGGGCTCACACAGCGCCAACAAGCGCAACGCCTGGGAATCTCAGGGCCAACGCTACACAAATCAGAACAAGCAGAATCAGATGAGCGGATTACTCTTGGGCATTTGCGCAAACTCGCCGACGGCCTCGACTGCGAACTTGTCTATGCCCTGGTGCCGCGCCGACCTCTTACGGAGGTCGTTCATGAGCGGGCCCGCGCTATTGCGCTTGAAGAGGTTGACAGCGTTGTGCACACGATGAGCCTGGAAGACCAGCGCCCGGCGGAAGCGCGCACTAGCAAGCAGGTGGAACGACGGGCCGAGGAATTGCTGCGAGGTAGATGGTCCGACCTATGGCGCTAGACCTTGACGAGCAGGACGGCCAGACGCCGCTGGATCCTGACGAAAGGGCAGGACTCATTCCCGAACACCTGAATACCCAGGGTGATTTGAACGATTGGGAGCAGGAGAACATCTTGCGTGCGGTGCGCTGATTGAAGCGAACCCGGCCGCTGGATGTCCTCAATGAGAGGTTCTGCAGAAGCCTTCACGCGAAGATGTTTGATCAAACCTGGGCCTGGGCAGGAACGTTCCGCCAGTCAGACAAGAACTTGGGTTGTGATTGGACGCAAGTGAGCACCAGACTGGCTCAACTGCTTGGCAATACGCGCTGGTGGGTCGAGCACGGCACCTATTCTCCAGACGAAATCGCCGCCCGGTTTCACCGCGACCTGGTCTGGATTCATCTGTTCCCCAATGGTAATGGGCGGCACGCCCGGATGATGGCAGATGCTCTCCTGCGAGGTTTGGGCCAACCGTCGTTCTCCTGGGGTGGCAGTAACCTGGTAAGCGCATCGGAAATCCGGTCTTGCTATTTGGAGGCGTTACGGGCGGCCGACAAAAATGACTACCAGCCTCTGCTTGCATTCGTGCGTAGCTGACCGAAGAGACGGGTGGTGCTGTGCTCGGGACACGTCCGGAATCAGTGCGGCTTCCAGGTGAGCCCGTCTTTCGAACGGTACTCGGGCTGGCCCGA
>Ga0307412_10000402_pt1 | contig 26374 bp, 21 predicted proteins | sample DK1Cmetagenome_3_FD_203823 | JGI IMG/M metagenome (GOLD analysis project Ga0307412, IMG submission 203823) | Maize rhizosphere microbial communities from greenhouse at UC Davis, California, United States - DK15-C-1 | ecosystem: Host-associated > Plants > Roots > Rhizosphere > Soil | place: USA...
TGGCGATGGAAAGATACTGCTGGTGTTGTTCCTGATGACGCCGGATATCCTCGGCGCTGAGGATGTTCTTGCGGCTCGCCGCACCGGGATCGAGCCGGTGCTCCACGACGCTGCGGTACCAGGACTGTGCGATGACGCCATCGGGCTTCAGGCCGCGTCCGGAAAAATGGTCGTTGACGAAGGCCGCCAGTTCACTGGGGATCGGCTGCGCGCTGTGCAGGGTCATGAAAGGCTCCCATCGGGCGTGACGCCCGCGCAGGGCTTTCACGGCAATCTTGTTATTAAGGGATGGTCTGCGTTGCAGATATCTACCATAGACGCTGGCGCGCAAGTTTTCAGCCATCATGCTCCGTTCATAAGATCCACCGCAGCAAAACGACCCGCCCAACGATGGGCTTCACGAAACTGCTCAACAGCCGAGTGATCACTTCGACTGCCAAGCGCTTCGACGGCGACCTTACGCAAATCAGCGTCTTCATCGACGATCCAGACCCCCGGCTCCCGATCGCGCAGGGCCATTTCACCGAAGCGGGTAGAGATGACCGGCAGGCCGAGGGCGCGGTATTCGTAGTATTTGACAGGGTCGACCGAGGCGGTGAGGCGGTTGAGCTTGAAAGGGATCAGCCCAACCGAAAACGTCGCCATGGCCGCGATCGCGCTGGCATGGGAGCACTCGGGAAGCAACTCGATATTGGCTGGCAATAGGCGAGGCACCGCAGTGAAAAGAGGGCCGATCAGCCGGATCTGGTTGCCGGGATTAGCCTGCGCCAGCGCGATGACCAGGTCCCAATCGAACCAGCGCCCCAGCGTGCCGACGTAGCCGAGCACTTGTTGTTTGGCGCCCAGGTCGAGGCTATCGACAGGTGCCAGCCCCTGCACGTCGCAGGCGTTGAGGGCCAGCTCTATCTGGTCGGTCATGCCCCGGAGCTTGTCGTAAAGCGGCCTGGAGGAGGCCAGTACTTTGTCCACTTGTTGGATGAGCTGTGCCTGGCGACGCTCCATGGACCTGCGCGACCGGCCCTGGTAAAAGGCCGGGAAATCATCCATGGCATCGTAGATGGCATGGCTTGCGGGGATGAGCGCCAGCAGTTGCAAGGCCAGTTCGGAAGGTTTTCCGACGCACACCCTGCAGGAGCCTTCTGCGGAGAATGCGCTGGCCTCCTGGAACGTGTTGCGCCAGAGCTGCTTCAGGACCGTTGCCGAGCCCCAGAGCGGCTCGATGGGTAGGCTTCGGGGTTTGCAGACCTGCAGCCAGGAGGGAACGCTGACATTTTGTGGCTGGGCAACAGGCGCCTTGCGCCTGAAATCATTGAATGCAGGTAAGCGCGTCGGATACGGATCGATCCAGAGCACCGGCGCCCCGGTCTGGTGGTGATACCAGTCGACGAAGTGGTGGGGGCGTTGGCTGAAGCTGGCCCACGGCACCGGGGACAGATAGATCATGCGCATGACTGGAAGTACCGCTTCAAGACTTCGACGATGCGGGCTGCGGCCTTGCCATCGCCATAGGGCGATCCCCCGCGGGCCATGGCTCGGTACGCCTGCGGGTCATCGAGCAGGCGCTGGGCCTGTTCGACGATGGTGTCCGGGTTGGCACCGACCAGCCTGACCACGCCGAGTTCGACCGCCTCCGGGCGTTCGGTTTCCTCCCGCAACACCAGCACCGGTTTGCCCAGGGCTGGCGCTTCTTCCTGCACCCCGCCGGAGTCACTGATGATCAGGTATGAGCGTTTCATCGCCGCGATAAACGCCGCGTAATCCAGCGGCGCGCAGAGAAGAATATTTGGGGTTTGGCCGAGCAGGCGATGCGCGACATCCTTGACGTTCGGGTTGGGATGGACGGGATAGAGAATCTGGATGCCTGGGTTTCGTTCGGCCAGTCGCTTGAGGGCCTGGCAGATATTGCGGAACGGTTCGCCGAAGTTCTCCCGTCGATGGGCGGTCACCAGCACCAGGCGTTTGCTGGCATCCAGCGGGGCAGCCAAGGCTGAGTCCTGTTCGGCGGTCATCAGCAAGGCGTCGATCACGGTATTGCCGGTCAGGCTGATATCGCTGTTGGCGACCCCTTCGCCCAACAGGTTGTCCACGGCGCGCTGGGTGGGCGCGAAATGCCAGCGGGTCAGCTTGCTGGCGATCACCCGATTGGCTTCTTCGGGAAACGGGTTGCAGAGGTCGCCGGTCCGCAGGCCGGCTTCGACATGGCCAAAGGGAATCCGCCGGTAGAAACACGTCAATGCGGCGCACATGACCGTGGTCGTGTCGCCCTGAGCCAGTACGACATCCGGTTTCTCCGATTGCAGTACGCCGTCGAGTTCAAGCGTCAAGCGTGAGGTCAGTGTGGCCAATGACTGGTCGGGACGCATGATGTCCAGGTCCAGGTCGGCTGTGATCGCGAACCCCTCCAGAATCTGGTCCAGCAGGCCTCGGTGCTGGGCGGTGGCGAGCACCCGGCACTCGATATTGTTTTCGGCCTGGAGCGCCTTGATCACGGGCGCCATCTTGATCGCCTCCGGGCGTGTGCCGACGATGCAGAGTACCTTGTGGGTCATGCCTTCTGATTTCCTATCGTGGTGGCAAGTGAGCGGGCTATCCGGTCCGCATTGGCCATGAGTGTCAGCGTGTGGGACTTTTCGGTCAGGCTGGGCAGGCAGGCGCCGTCGACGATGTGCACTCCGCCAAGGCCTGCGATCTCACCCAGGCGATCGGTCTGCCCGATCTTCGGCATCGAGCGCATCGGTAGGGTTCCCGCGTAATGGATATCCGCCCCGGGACGGCCGACGGTGAAACTCATGGGCATCAACAGCGCGCCCAAGTTCCAATAGAGCCGGCGTAACTTCGCCTCGGCAGCCTTCATGAGTCCGGGTAGCTCGGGATGTACCTGGCCGTGGATGTGCAACGAACCATCGGCACGCAAGACCGCTGTGTTGTTGGACAACTGCCCGGGAAGGAAAATATTTCCGACGACGCAAGCGCTCAGCAGGTTCCTCAGCAGTTCGATGCTGTAGCGCTTGCTCAGGGGGATCCGGCTGACGAACTCGCTCATGGGTAAGCCTGTGGTACTGAACGTCGAGCCGAACGCGGTGGTGCTGGACGATAGCTGCAAGGCGAACGATAGCTGGCCCAGGCCAAATATCGAGGTCCTGGGGCTGCCGAGCATTCTTGGCAGCCACAGCAGGAAGGCCGCCGTCGGCGATGACAGCAGCGGTATCGGGTCGCGATGGTTCAGAGCCTTGAGGGCGAGCCTGGTCGAGGCCAGGGTGCCGGCCGCCAACAGCAGGCGCGTAGCGCGCAAGCGCCGGGCGGAACGACGATCGATGATCGCCCATGAACCCTCCTGTTCCAGCAAGTCCTCCACCAGAAAATCCTGGACGTGCTGGAAGCCGGGGTATTGCTTGAGTTTCTTCAATTCTTGCGACGCGCTGTACAAGGCCTGGTTGTGGCAGCCCCACAAGCAGTTTCCAGACAGATCGCAGGCCTTGCGCTCGTCCATGGGCTGGCTCAGGACGGCAACCCTGGAGCGGCCCAGGCGAAACCCGTGCTCGTGAAATGCCGCGTGGCGGCGGGTGTACTGGTCGAGCAGGCGTTGATGCAAGGTGTCCAGCGGCAGGGGCGGTTGCGACCATTCATCGAGGCCGAAGTAGCTCGACAGGTCATCGTCGGCCCGACCACTGATACCGATTCGGCGCGCGACCGTTTCGTAGGACGCCTGCATCTCGGAGTGATCGATGGACCACCCGGCAAAGTCGCTGGCTCCGAGTGCTGCCACGCCGCAGCCCCAGGCATTGGACAGGCCGCCGGTGGCCAGCGAGCCGATGCCGATGAAGTTGTCGGTCTCGATGTGATTGCTGGCGCTGAACCCTTCGAAGACATGGGCATGGGTCGGCGTCTTCAGCTTGGGCGATACCGCGTCCAGCTGGTTCAAGGCGTGAAAGTTCTCGCCGATCAGCCATTTCCACTGGTGCTCGTCGTTGGCCCTGGCGTCGAGAAACGGACGGCTTGGCAGCACCGGTGAGGCCGTATTGGCCTGGGCATCGACCATGAGGACTTTCAGGCCCGCCTTGACCAGCGGATAGGCAGCCGAAGTCCCCGCCGGACCGCTGCCGACAATGATGACGTCGAATTCAGGCGCCATGTGGGGTTTCCCTTTCAAGTATCAGTTGGCGGGCAAAGGGACGGCACGCCAACGCCGCCAGCTTCCATACCAGCGCCTTGAGTGCGGTCAGTCCCAGCGCAACCACCGTGGCGACCAGGCTTCGCGGCTGCTGGTCGCCGAGAAACACGAGTGCACCCTGGCGGCTGGCTTCGGCGATACCCAGTGCGACGTGCAGGCGCCAGGCCAGCTCCCGGCCTTCAGGCTTGAGCAGGACGCCGGAGTTGTCCAGAAGCGCGAGCAATATTGGCCAGCGCGTCAGCAGGCGCGATTGGAGGACAGGATGCCGCTTGCCGGCTCGCTCCAGTGCCCGCGCATAGCGGCGGACCAGGCTTTTCTGTGGCGGGTGTTTGAGCAGGTAGCTCAAGACAACCGCAGCTTCCTGGAGAAGACCTCGACGTTGACCATGGCCGGAACGATGCATGCCGTAGGCAAGGGGGCGCAGCGCGATGCCGATTCTTTGCAGGGAGCGCTCGCTGTCCATGGGCGGCAGTTGGATGAGGGAAAACATTCGCTCCAGGCCCACTTTCGTACTCAACGACTGGCCGAGTGAGCGACGCAATAGCCTGAGCAATACCACGGGCACCGGGATCGGCAGGCGAGTGGTACGGGCCCGGTGCGTCGCGATCGACATGAGGAAACGGCCAAACGCGATGGGCTGCACGGCGCCCAGGTTGAGGATTTCGGCACGCATGTCGTCCCGCTCGACAACCGCCAGTATCGAGGCCGCGAGGTCATCGACATGGATGGGTTGCACGCAAGGCGCAGGCACGAGGATCGGAATGAACGGGCTTCGCCGGACCATCCCGGACAACAGGCCAAAGAGCCCGCGCTCGGGACCGCCATACACTTGGCCGGGACGGATCACGGCGCCGCCAGCGGCGAGCACTTGTTGTTCGATACGCCACTTGGTCCTGCCATAAACGCTCGGGGCCGTGGCTTCGGCGGTTTGGCTGGAGATGAAGATGAACTTGGCCGAGCCTTGGTGGGCGCGTTCGATCAGCGCCTGGGCTGCCCTGACTTCGTCGTCCGCGTCGCGGTGGGCAGTGTTGGATACCTCAGCCGCCAAATGGATCAACGCCTGGGTGCCAACGGGGCATTCGGGGGCCGGGCCCCTCAGGTCATAGGGAAGCCAGGTGTAAGGGACGGGGCATGGCTGGCGCGTGGCGCAAATGACCTCGTGTCCGCGGGCTGCCGCGAGGGCGGCCAAACGTTGTCCGATGTAGCCGGTCGCGCCGGTAATCACCAATTTCATCAAGCACCCTCCGCGCGGTCAGCGGGAGCGGGCGGGGGCGTGTTGGAGTGAAACACGAACAGTTTGCTGATCCAGTAGGTCAAGGCTACGCAGACCACGTCGCAGATCAATTTCACCGGGGCAGGGCTGTCGACGAAATACAGGCCCACGCTGAACAGTGCCGAAGCGACTGGGATGTTGATGGCGAGCAATGAAAAATAGCGCACCGCTTGGGCCTTGCCGCTGCCGTGGGTCGATTGGAACGTGAAGTGTCGATGCAGGAAAAAGGCGAACACACCGGCGGTGACTTTGCCGGCGATGTTGGCCAGGACGGGGTGCCCCTCGAAAAACGTGATCAACAGCAAAAAGGCACCCATGTCCAACGTATAGGCCATGAGCTGGATGGCGCCGTATCGGATGAAGGTCAAGACGTCCTCCTGAGCACCACGATGTGATGCAGCGCCAATACCCGCCGCAACGGATGCAGCAATTTTTCGGTGACTTTGAGCACGGGGATCAGCGCATCAGGCAACAACTGGCGAAAGTTCAGGCCGCCGGAAATCAAGTAGCGCAGATAGTTGCCGCAGATCTCCTGATGGACGATTTCCAGGCCGGGGTGATTGCGCTCGAACGCCTCCCTGTCGCGCACGAAGACGATGTAGCTGAGAGCCTGGTTGGCACCGTTCATGGGGCCGGTCGAGGGCGTTTCCCAGGAGGGGAATTGCATGTCGAACCCTTCGGATTTGAACAAGCGCCTATAGAGAAACGCCGCAAACGGGCCGTGGAACGGCTCGATCAAAATGGCGCCGCCACCCACCTTGAGGGTTCTTTCCAGCTCTTTGAAAAATCGATCCGGGTGAGGAAAGTGGTGGAAGCAGTTCTGGCCATAAAAGGCCCGGACCGACTGATCGTCCAGGCTCATTGCCTCTGCATCGAGTGCCATGTCCAGTCGCTCGGTGCAGACAATGTCAGTCGCCAGCACTTGCGGGTATGAGTTGCGCATGGGCGCGATGCCGGCCCCCAGCTCCACTTCAAGGCCTTGCGCTGTGAAGTAGCGCGCTGCCAGGCGATGGAACGCGTGGTGGAACTCCACGAAGACCTCCCGCAGCATCCGTTTGCGCCCGAGCACTTTGTCGTGAAGTTCGAGGCGCTCGATGCCATCGACGTCCAACGCCTTGAGCGACGGGTCCGATAAAAAATCCCTTAATGCTTTGATGAGTTTTCTTCCCGTAACGACGTTGCTTTGCTGCGCCTGGAGTGCCGGGGCCTGTTGGGCACCGAGGCGATGTCATAACCAAGGAATGCCATGATCAATTGCAACCCCATGAGCATGGGCAGTGCGCTGAGCATCACGGTGCCGGCTGGCGTCGCGACGCCATTCTGTGCCGATTCGAACCAGTGGTAGCTGCCGAAGAAGATGCCGAACAAGAACATCAGGACCCCGAGTGGCAGTTCGATCGAAGCCAGGGACATGTCGCGCAAGTAGTAGTTATAGAGCACGCGCTTGGTGAAGTTGCGCAGGTGTTTGAACAGGAACTCGCCAATGATTTTCGAGATCTTGAGGTGGCTGACTTCGTCGCCGTATCGGGCTTCCATCGGAACATCCACCACGACGGCGCGCACGGTGTTCAGTCGGAACAGAATGTCGGTCTCGAAAAAATAGCGTTGGCTGACCTTGTCCAGGGGCAGCAGCCGGGCAACGTCGCGATGAATCGCCGTGTAGCCGTTGGTGGGGTCGAACAAGTCCCAGTAACCGGTCGACAGTTTGGCCATCAGCGACAATACGGCGTTGCCGAACAGGCGCAGCCGCGGCATCGATTGGACTTCTTCAAGATTGAAAAAACGGTTGCCCTTGGTGTAGTCGGCTTCACCGGCCAGGATCGGTTCGATGAACAGCGGGATCAGGGTCGGGTCCATCTGACCGTCCCCGTCGATTTTGACGATGATGCTCGCACCGTCGGCCAGGGCTGCTCGATAGCCGGTCATGACCGCACCGCCCACGCCCTTGTTGACGTCGTGGGGTAGCACCTTGACCCGAGGATCGTTACAGGAGGCCTGCACATGCCCGCCCGAGCCATCCGGGCAGGCATCGTCGATGACGTAGATGCGCCAGACCTCCGGCCCTATGGCGTCTATGACATCGACGATGTGCGCGGTGACCCGATAGCTGGGGATGACCACGGCGACTCGCTGTTCATCCGTGAAAAGCTCGGTTTTTGAATTCATCGTGATCGCCCGCTATTGCCTGAATGAGAGTGACTTGAACTCCAGCGGAGTGTCGGTGTGGCCGGAGGCATAAATGATCGCGGAGGTGGCATTCGCGGGGGCGATGACGTTCATTTCATGGGTCTCCCATTGCGTGGTGCAGTCAAACGTATCGATGCTGGCGGCAATGAAGTTGTCGTTGGCGTCCATCCAGTTGGCCTGGATTCTTCCCGTGGTTGCTGTCGTTGCGCAGCGTGCGGACACGCTGTTGGTGTAGGTCAGCCCCGGCGTCACCTCGACCCGTTGCGTCGCCGGGGCCTTGACGTTGACAGTGAGGACTTTGCGCGATGGGTCGTAGCTCGAAGGTGACGTCAGGCTCCAGCCCTCGAGGCTGGACAGCTCGGGGTTGAGCAGGTGCTCGTAATGGGTGACATCGAGTTTGCGCAGGTCCAGGTCACCCAGCCTGGCGTACGACGTGGACACGGTGAGCAGCCGATCGAGTTTCATCTGGGGCAAGGACTTGAGGTCGATCACCAGCCAGTTGACCTGGCGCTGGCGCAAGCGTCGGGCAAGTTCCGCGGGTGAAGTCGCCGTGTCGAACTCATTTTTCCACTTCAGGTTGTACTTCGATGCGTACAGGGCATCGCTGTGCAAACCCGCCATCAAGGGCGACGCAAACACCGCCACGGGCTGATAGCCCGTGTTCAAGGCATTGATGGTGTCGACCATTTTGCGCATGGGCAGGCGTTCCAGCAGATAGGCCTCCCGACCTGCCTGGCTGAGCAGTGCAGAGGGTCTGATTTCGCCATAGTAAGTCGCGGCCTGGATGAAACGGGTGTTGGTCAGGATCAACAACACACCGGCCGCGATGGCGAGGCTGCGGGGAAAGACCTTCTCGTCGGAAAACGGCAGGGCCAGGACCACCGAGAAAAGCGCGAAGGTGGGGAACACGTAACGCAGATAGGCCGTTGAGTGGAACGTCAAGAAGATCGCGCCGGCGCCGACCAGGAGAATGCAGAGGGCTTTTTTGTTACCGCTCAACAGCATGGCGACGGCGGCCGTGGGCAGCATCAGCCATTGGAAGCCTGCCGCGCCGATTCGCCCCTCGATGTACTCGTGTGACTTGAAGATCATTCGATAGAGCGTGTCCCAGGCCATCCCTGTGCCGAACCTGGGCGGCGGTTCGAAGTTGATGTTTGGCCAGAGCGGCGAGTGGAAAATCGCGTTGAAAAACGGGAACACTGGATTGCCAGTCAGGTAGGCGGCGGAGACGTAAGGGGTGGCACCGGCCAACAACAGGCTGGCGCCGCCCAGCAGGAGCGTCTTGGCGACCCCCTGGATGGCCCAGGCCTTGTACTGCCACAAGAGGATCACCAACAGGACCGGCAGGACGCTCAGGGTCACGGCTTTGGTCGCCAGGGCGAAGCCCAGCAGGAGGCCAGCCAGGAGCAATTGCGACAAGCGCTCCCTGGGCTCCGGTGTAAAGCTGGAAACCTTCAGGATCGCCAGCGTCCCGGCCATCATGAAGGCAGTCCACGCCGACTCGATATGCAGGCTGCTGCTTTCAGCGAAGGCGAGGGGCGTCGAGAGAAAGATCAGGCTTGCCCAGCGGGCACTCGTGGCAGAGCCTCCGGCCCAGAGGGTCATGTTGTGGATCTGCCACGCCAGCAACAGGGTGAATGCGCTATTGGTCAAGCGTGATGCCGTTTCGCCGGCCAGCAGGTAGACGATGCTGTAGATCCAGTCGGCCAGCATCGGCATGACCGCCCACATGTAGGTGTTTGCATCGAACGACCACTGATGCCGCTGCGCCATGTGTGAAGGGATGAAGAGGTGCATGGCCAGGGCGTCGTGGCCGAGCTCGGGCATGAAGGCGACCAGGACGTAAAGGCAGGCGAAGCCGCAAATCAGTACATCGAGCCCCGTCTGGATAGGTGTTTGCGCCGAGCGGACAGCCCGGGTGTGCTCCAGCAGTTCGTGACCTAGCGAGATCACGTGTTTGCGCCCCAGTAGAAGTGGCAACGACAGCAGCGCGCCGTACAGCCAGGGGTAGTTGATCGGCAGGTACGCCGCCCAGCCTGTGAAGGTTCCGAGCGTGCCCGCTCCCACCAGCAGATGGACGCTCCAGTCGGCCGTGATGTGCCGCTTGAGCATCCACTTGCCGAGCACAGTGGCAGACAGTGCCAACAACGCGACGACCATCACCGGCCACACCTGTGCGCAGACGATGGATAAGCAGGCCAGTAAACCCAGGCAGAGGATGTACGGTGTTCGGCGAGTGAAGACGGTGAGGACAGCCAGGCTTCCCACGGACAGCAGTATCGTCCGGGTGCCGCTGTTCATGGACGCCATTTCAAGCGTCGAAAACCCGTAGGCGCCGACCGCCACGCTCGCCAGTAGAACCAATGACACCACTGCGTATTTCAGGCTGTATCTAGGCAAATTATCGTCTCGGCTGAAGGTACAACGTGACTCACTCTGGGCCGACGGACAATCCGTGGCGAGGGAGCTTGCTCCCGCTGGGTTGTGCTGTAGGAGCTGCCGAGCGAAGCGAGGCTGCGATCTTTCCAAAGCAGGTTGGGTCCCGGAATCAAAGGATCGTCCGAACGCGGCCCGAGCCTTCGCCAGCTCCTACAGAGCCCAGCGGGAGCAAGCTCCCTCGCCACAAACTCATCTGCTCATACATCCCGGTACGTATGCGGAACCCATGATCCCCACTTGCTCTCGTAGATCGCCCGGTTCTTCTCGAAAAGTGCCTGTTTTTTTCGGGCACCCAAGGCGTTGAACGAGGCGGACAGGTGATGGTGCACGAAGACATCCTCGGCACAGGCCGCGCGCATGCCGCGACGCTGTACGCGGCGGCAGTAGTCGTCATCCTCGAAAAAACCCAGGCCGTATTCTTCGCAGAGGCCACCGATCTGCTCGTAGGTCGAGCGCGGGAACATCACGCAGAAAAACGCCAGGGTATTGATCTCGAACCATTCGCCCATGCGGGCGCGAGTCATTTGCGCGGCTTCGGCGGGCATGTCGTCTACCCGGTCATAGCGGGTGCCGACCTTGGCTTCATTGCCGATGTTGTTGGTGATCGGGCCGATGATGCCGATTTCCTTGTTGTCCCGTAGATGGCGAATCAAGCCCTTGATCCAGCCAGCGGTAACGATCGTGTCGTTGTTCAGGATAACCAGGTAGTCACCACTGGCTGCCGCGAGACCCACGTTGTTGCCCGCGGCGAAGCCCTTGTTGTCCGGGTTGAGGATGACGATCCGGTCCGGGTGCCCTTCGGCCCAGGCGCAGAGATACGCTGGGGTCTGGTCGCTGGAGTGGTTGTCAACGACGATGATTTCCAGATTGGGGTATTGGCTTTGGGTCAACAGGCTGTCGAGGCAGGCCTTGGTCAGTTCGAGGTTGTTATAGGTCAGCACCACCACGCTGACCTTGGGCAGTGGCAATGTCTCGATGGCCTGGCGCAGGCGGATGGCCCGATGCCGCCAGGTCTGGCCCCGAGCGAATGATTGACGCGCCTGCCGCAGGGCGCGGGCCTCCGGCAGCGCATCCAGGACATTGCGTATGGCCAAGATAAACTCATCCGGCTGTTCAACGGCCCAGACGAGTTTGCCGAACTGGCTCAACTCCGGCAGTTTCACCGAGACCACCGGTTTGCCCGCGCTCAGGTACTCATAGACCTTGACCGGGTTGGTGGCGAGGGTCAGCGGCATCACCTTGAATGGAAGCAGGCACACGTCCATGGCGTGCAGATAGTAGGGCAGGGAGGCGTACGGGACTTCGCCCTCCAGGACCACGTTCGGACAGCGCTTGAAATATTTCCTTGCCTGGACGGTGTCGCTGCCGATCAGCAGGATCAGGTGTTGCGGGAACGATCGAGCGACTTGCCTGACCAGGTCCAGATCGAACCATTCGGCAATGACACCGTAATAACCGATGATCTTTCTGTTGGCGGGGTCCTGATAGACCTTGCCTGGACGTTGGCTGAAGAAGCTGAACTCACAGGCGTTGCGGATCACCTCCACGTTGCGGTTTTCCCGCTTGCCGTGTTGTTCGATCCAGTCGGATGTCGCCACCAGCAGGTCCGCCCTGCGCATCAAGGCGATTTCAAGGTCGAGCAATTCCTGGGCGACATTGCCGAAGCCCTCATGATGATCCATGCAGTCATAGACCAGCGTGGAGTTGGGGACGCGCCTGGCCAGTGGGAACCAGTAGGCATGCTGGACGATGCAATCCACGGCACCGACATTCGCTGACTCCAACAACATCGCCAAGCCTTGGCACAACTGGCGGATCGCGGCGGCTGACGGTGGGGCATGATAAATGGCTGGCGCGCCGCGTACCTTGAAACGAATCTGGAACAGCCGATGGGAACCCGCCAAGGGCTCGGCTTCAAAACCGGGGTCATCATCGTCGATAAAGTGGTTGGAGATATAAAAAGTCGTTTGTCCTGCCCTGGCCAATTCCTTGGCCAGGTTTTGCGGGCGCTGGATACGGAAGTGCCAGTCAATCACGCCGAACATCAGGATCATGGGTTGTCCGGCGTTGGACGGCACAGCCAGGTCCGGCGACGGTGGCAGGGACGGCAGCGGGGCGAGGCTTGCGGATGCCGCTGTTTCGCCTGGCTTTGCCTTGCGCTGCTTGAACCCGTTTCGAAGCCGGCGCGCCAGCTTGCTTTTCACCTGTGCGGTGAGGGGCAGCCACGCGTAGACCCAGCGTGACAGTCGATACGCCATCTTGCGTATCGAATAACGCAGCGGTGCGCGCTCGATGGCGTTGCCCCAGTCGCAGAGCTTGAACAGCTCAGCCTGCTTCGCCGCCAGTTGGGCACGCAGATCCACCGCCCAATCTGACAGCGCGACCGCCTCGCGCTGTTTCGTCTTGAGCAACGCCTCGGCGTTCTTGAGGCGCTGTTCAGCCAGCCGCAGCCGCTCGCGCAGCCGTCGGGCTTCATACTCTTGAAGTGACAGACGAGTGCCAAGCGCTTTGGAATCGAGGCGCAGCTGATTGATGAGCCGATCCCGATTCTCGATCTCCTTGACCAACTGCAAGGCTTCTATGGATCTGGATTGTGTCGAGCGAGTCAGCTGGTCAATGCGATCAACAAGACGGTTGATTGGGTCCATGCGTTCCTTCGGTCCTTTGGTCATTACGGCAACGCACCCCAAATGTTTCAGGATCGTTGTCGACTTCAATCACCAGGCAAGCACCGGCTCCAGCCGTGCCATGAATCATCATAGCGGGTGCTGCCCAGCGCGCCACGCCAACGGGCTCATATGACATCGGCAAAGCCTTTTCGGGTCCTCTGGAACCAGGCAAACCCGGCGCAGGCGACCAGCACGGCGATCGCCGAGTAGGTGGCCAATTGATCCCATTGCGGCGGTCTGCCCCAGAACAGCACATCGCGAACCATTTCCACCGGCAACGTCAGCGGGTTTGCCTGCAAGGCGGCCTGATAGCTGTGCGGAAGCGTCGAGCGTGGATAGAAAATCGGCGAGAGGAACAGCATCGCCGTGACAATGATGCCGATGAACTGGCCGATATCGCGCAGGTAGACGCTGATCGAGGCGAGGAACCAGGAGAGCCCCAGCGTTAGCAACACCATTGGAAAGAGCACCAGTGGCAGCAGAAGGGCGGTTATCGGCGGGGGGCCGAACAGGACGACATAAAAGATCAGCCAGGCCAGCACGCTGATGGCCATGTGGAACAGTGCTGCGCCGAGCGACACCAGGGGCAGGGTTTCCAATGGGAATATGATTTTCTTGACGTAATTGGTATTGGCCAGCACCAGGCCCGGCGCACGATTCATGCATTCGGAAAACAGGTTGAAGACCAGCAGGCCAGCGAAGAGCACCAGGGCGAATTCGCTCTTGGACTCACCGCCGCCCGACCAGCGGGCCTTGAACACGACACTGAATACGAATGTGTAGACCACCAGCATGAACACGGGCGTGAAGAACGACCACAAGATACCGAGCATCGAGCCTTTGTAACGACCGGCGACTTCCCTGCGGATCAACACGAAGATCAACAGGCGATTGATCAGGACACTCTTGACCATGGCAGCAGGGGACGTGTTGAACGACTGCATTGTTGCGTGATCCTTGAGGCGATATTCGGGGCTCCTTGAGTGGCTTCTTCATGGAGGTAGACCCAGTGTAGATTCATCCGGCGTTTTTTCCCGTTTCTGTGCTTAACTCATCCGCAGCGCCCGACAAAGGAACTGTTCGGCGGCGCCGTAATATGGGTCGTGTTTCATGGAAGGGTTTTGCCGATGTCGTTTGAAGTGGCCATCCGCGCCGAGAACCTGAGCAAGTGTTATCAGATTTACGATGCGCCCAAGGACCGTCTGTTGCAGATGCTGGTGCGCGGCAGGAAGCGTTTCTACCGTGAGTTCTGGGCCCTGGATGATGTTTCCCTGACCATCGCCAAGGGCGAGACCGTCGGAATCATCGGCCGTAACGGCAGCGGCAAGTCCACGTTGTTGCAACTGATCTGCGGAACGTTGATGCCGACCTGGGGCAGTGTCCAGGGACATGGCCGGATTGCCGCGCTGCTTGAGCTGGGGTCTGGTTTCAATCCAGAGTTCACCGGGCGGGAAAATGTCTATGTGAACGCGGCAGTGCTGGGCTTGAGTCGCTCGGAAATCGACGCTCGCTTCGATGATATCCTCGCCTTCGCCAATATCGGCGACTTCATCGACCAACCCACCAAGATCTATTCCAGCGGGATGCTGGTGCGGTTGGCCTTCGCCGTTTCGGTGTGTGTGGAACCCGAGATCCTGATCGTCGATGAAGCTCTTTCGGTCGGCGATGCGTCCTTTCAATTCAAATGCCTGAACCGGCTGGAAGAACTGGCTGCGAAAGGTACGACGCTGCTGTTCGTTTCCCATGACATGAGCATGGTCAAGCGCTTTTGCCACCGAGTCATCTACCTGCGTGCGGGCCGGGTCGTGGCCAGCGGCTCGCCTGACGAAATGGCCGAGCTGCACTTGCTCGACATGCGTGATGAGCAACGTCGCTGGGCCAGCGGCGGGGTCATACCGGTGACACGCAAGTCGTTTATCGGCGGGCAGGAGGGGATGGCCTTCGGAACCGAAGAGGGACACATCAGCGCTGTCTGCTTCACCAATACCCAGCAGCTTTGCTCCAGCTACCTGTATGGCGACGACATCGAGATTCGCGTCGAGGCGATGCTGCATGAGTCGATCACTCAACCCAACATCAGCTTTACTGTCCAGGAGGCCAGGCTGCTGGTGATTGGTGGTGGCAATTTCGCCCTGCAACCAGGCCCGGTCGAGAACGGCTGGCGGCGGGCGGCGATCACGGTGCGCTTCCCGGCCAACCTCGCCGAGGGCCGCTATCATGTCACCCTCAAGCTGTTGCACGGGGCGACGGAAGACACCTCGCAACTGATCGAGAAACAGGTTGCGCCGCTGGCGTTCGACATGTTGCCAAGCCCCAGGCAATTCCTGGGCATGGTCGACCTGGGACTGAAGAGAATCGATCCTCCATCGGTCCAGTCGCTTCCCAACGCCTGCGGAGCTCAAGGAGAAACGGTTTTGGCGGGACACCAGGACGAGCGCGGGTGGCAGGTCGCCATATTCGGCACCTTCGACGTCGAAAACTACGGCGACCTGTTGTTTCCGATCATTGCCGAGGCGGAGCTGGGCCGGCGCTTGGGGCCAGTCGAGCTGCATCGATTTTCCTATCATGAAAAACGCCGCCCTGAATGGCCCTACGCAGTGACGTCGCTGACGGAACTGCCCGGTATGGCGGCCAGCCTGGATGGCGTCCTGATCGGCGGTGGATTTCTGATCCGCTTCGATAAAGTCGTGGCCCATGGCTATGGTCCGCCAACTGCCGATATCCATCACCCGACCGGTTATTGGCTGACGCCTGCGTTGATCGCGTTGCAGCATGCTATTCCAGTGATATGGAATGCCCCCGGTATGCACTGCAACGATGTTCCCGCCTGGGCCAGGCCGCTATTGACGATGGCCCTCGAACAAAGCCAGTACGTGCGAGTCCGTGATGCACTGACGCGCGATACGCTCGGCGCGCTCGCCCAGCATGCCGACATCGACGTGCTGCCCGATACCGCGTTTGGCTTGCCGCACCTGATCGATGAGCAGCAGCCCTCCGCAGAATTCATTCGCCTGCGCGAGCACGCCGGGCTGACTGGGCCGTACATCGTGATCCACGCCATTCATGTCGTGGAGTCATTCATGAAACTGTTCGAAAACCACCCCGAGGCGTTCCAGGATTATCAGTTCCTGGTGGTCCCGATAGGCCCCGTGCTGGGCGACGATCCGTCGGTCATCGCCGGGCGTCTGCCCGGGGCCATCACGTTGTCGTTCTGGCCGGAACCGTTGCTGATGGCGGAAATCATCAGCCAGGCACAAGCGGTGATCGGCCACAGCTACCACCTGGCAATCACCGCCCTGGCGTTTGGTGTCCCGGTGTTTTGCTCGGCAGACCTGACCACCGGCAAGTACACGGCGCTGGCTGGATTCGACTCGCTTCATGCGTTGCCGGACCCGGCGACAATCGACCCGCAATGGTTCGTCGCGCGCTTGGGCAAGACCCGCCCAACGCCGGCGGCGCAAGCAGCGGCGGATCAGTTGGTCGATCATTGGGATCGGGTCGCGGCGATTATTCGCCAGGGTAAAACCTCATCCCAGCCGGTTCTGGGAGCGTTCCTGCAACACCTGCCCAATCTGCTCGAAGCCGCGGCCGCGGGGGGTGAGCCAGCGCTGGCTGAATCGTCGATCAGGCCCGTCGTGCCGGAGCCAGGCACCCTCGAGCCGCCACCCAACCTTGCTCAGCAGCAACGGATTGTCCAGCTCAGCCAGCAACTGGCCATCATTGATGCCAGGATGCTTGAGTTGCAGAACTCCAACTCGTTCCGAATGACCGCGCCACTGCGCTCCATCGCCCGTGGTATCAGAAACCTCACAGTGAACAAGAACAGACAATGCTAGATCTCTCTCGTCTCACGCCTGCGGCGCTCAAGGCTCACCCGTTCTCATGGGCTGAAATCGGCGGCCTGTATTCGCCCGAGGATGCCGCCGCGTTGGCGGCCTCCTTTCCCCATGATCACTTCAAGACGGTGAGCGGTTACGGTGGAGAGAAAAACTATGACTATGAAGCCCGCGCCCTGGTGAGCATGGGCACTCATGCCATCGCGTTCCCCGAAGAACTGAGCGAGGCGTGGTTGGAACTGGCGCAGGACCTGGGCTCGGCGGGCTATCGAGAGGCCATGTCGGAGATGACCGGGATCGACCTGCGCAGCGTGCCGATGGAGGTCAATGTCTTTCATTACGGCCCCGGCGCGAGCCTGGGGGCCCATCCGGACCTGCCGGATAAACTGGTCACCCATATCCTTTATTTCAATGAGTCCTGGGATCGCAACGACGGCGGGTGCCTGAGCATCCTGCGCGGCAACGATCCCAGCGCCGTGGCGGCCGAGATCGAGCCCTTGGTGGGCAACTCGGCGATCCTGGTGCGTTCGGATAATTCCTGGCATGCGGTCACGCCCGTGGTGAGCGGCTGCCGTTCTTCCCGCCGAAGCCTGACGGCAACGTTCTATCGACCGGGTTCCCTCAGTTCGATGTGGCCGGCGGGCGACGACACCCCGTTGCATGGGTACCCACGTGCTTAAGATCGACAGCAGCCAGATCGACCGTGACGCCGCCTTGGCTCAAAGAGACGCGGCCATCAACGAGCGCGATATCGCCCTGGCACAAGTGGATTTCCTGCAGAACACCCGTTCGTGGCGTTTGACCCGGCCACTGCGCGCGCTTTTCCGGATGATGCGTTATGGTTTTGGCGCAATGCATGAATTGCCCGAGCCGGTCGCCGCGACGGCCTACCCAACAGCGCCGCGGCCGTTGCCGAGTCCTGGCGTGGAAGCTGATTTCGTCACGAAAGGGCGCCTGGATATTCTCTGCTTCGCCAACATCGATTGGGCCGCACGCTTCCAGCGACCGCAGCAATTGATGGGGCAGTTCGCGAGCAATGGTCATCGGGTTTTTTATATCGTGCCCTCCAGTCTGCCGGAGGAGGGGCAGCTGTATCGATTGACGTTGGTAGCGCCGAACATCTTTGAAGTGGCCCTGCAACGCGAGGCGCAAGCGGCGTACTACGAAAAGGTGGTAACGCCTGAGAATCATCAGGCCTTGCTGCATGCCCTGGCTGCGTTGGTCGCCGATATGCAGATCAGAACCGCCCTCTCGGTGGTGCATATCGCTTACTGGAGCCCCGTGGCCCTCAGCCTGCGTGCCCTGCATGGCTGGCGCGTGCACTACGACTGCATGGATGACTGGGATGGTTTTCCAAACATCGGCGAACAATTGCTGAATGAGGAGAAAGCCCTGGTTGTGCAGGCGGATCTGGTCACCGTTTCCGCCGGGCTGCTTTACCAGAAGTGGTGCGCCCACAACCCCCGCTGCATGCTGGTCCGCAACGCGGTGGACTTCGATTTTTTCCGGCAGAACTGTTTCACCAATGATTTGCTGAATGGACTGGTCGGCCCGGTCATTGGCTACTACGGCGCCCTGGCGCAATGGCTCGATTATCCATTGCTGGCGGCGTTGGCGGACCGCCGACCCGAGTGGAACTTCATTCTGGTGGGGGACATTTTCGTCGACGATCTGGCGGGCCTCGAGCACAAGCCCAACGTGCAGTTGCTGGGCCGCAAGCCTTACGCGCAGATGCCGCTTTACCTGGACCATTTCGACGCCTGCCTGATTCCCTTCAGGCTTTACAACGTGACGCATGCGGTCGATCCGGTGAAGTTCTACGAGTACATCAGTGCAGGAAAGCCGGTGATCTCCACGCCATTGGCGGAGATGAGCATTTATGAAGACTTGCTGTACTTTGCAACCGGAGTCGATGAGTTCATCGAGCAGATCGAGCGGGCCCTGGCCGAACACGACCTGGCCTTGTACAAGCGGCGCGTGGAGCTCGCCCGGGCCAATGATTGGAAGGATCGATTCAATAGCCTGCAACTGGCTATCGCCGGACTGTATGAAAAAGTCTCCATCGTGCTCGTGACGTACAACAATCTCAGTCTGACGATTCAATGCATCAATAGCATTCTTCGCAATACCACCTGGCCCAATTACCAGCTCATTGTGATCGACAACGGCTCGCAGGACGGCACGGCGGATTACCTTGAGCGCCTGCGCAACGAGGTGCCGACCGCGAAGATCATCCTCAACCCGGACAACCGTGGCTTCGCGGCGGCCAACAACCAAGGGTTGCGAGAAGCCGATGGTGACATCCTGCTGTTGCTCAATAACGACACGATAGTGCCGGGCGGCTGGCTGGATCCGCTGGTCATGCATTTGAGAGAGCCCAGTATCGGCATGGTGGGGCCGGTCACGAATGCGGTCGGCAACGAAGCGAAAATCGAGGTTTCCTACACCGATATCCAACAGATGCAAGCGTTTGCAGACCGCTATACCGAATCCCGCAAGGGACGGTCATTCGATATTCCGATGCTCGCGATGTTTTGTGTTGCCTTTCGCCGAGGCATCCTCGAAGAAGTGGGGTATCTGGATGAGGCGTTCGGGATCGGCCTGTTCGAGGACGACGACTACAGCCGTCGCGTGCAGGCGGCCGGCTACCGGACGGTGTGTGCTGAAGATTCGTTTATCCATCACTATGGGCAGGCATCGTTCAGGACGTTGATCGCCAGCGGTGAGTACCAGGCGCTCTGGGATAAGAACCAGGCGTACTTCGAAAGTAAATGGGGCGCTTGGCAGGCCCATGTTCAACGGCAAATGCCTGGCGTGGAGAAGGGCTAAGTGGGAGGCAATGCAGGTTCGCGGAACCCCTTGGTGGGAGCGAGCCTGCTCGCGAAAAGGTCGGCACGCCCAGGCACTTCATCGACGGTGATGCCGTCTTCGCGAGCAGGCTCGCTCCCACAGGGGAAAATGCGTTAGCCATCGAAGGTCAAAATCTAGCGTTCAGGCAAGTCCTCGCTCCCCAGGCGAAACTTCCTGGGAGCAAAGCCAAGCCGTTCGCTGGCTTGGGAATGGTCGAATACCAGGTCCTGATTCATCCGCGTCACCAGCGCGCTTGAAAGATGCCGGTAGCGTGGCAGGCAGCGCAGGAGCGAAATGCCCTTGCTCAAGACGGTGGCGGGGAGGACCAATGTTCGCTGCGGGCGTCCCATGGCTTCGAATATCCGGCTCACCATCAGGTGATAGGGCAGGACTTCTCCCCCTGAGAGGTTATAGCCGCCACTGGGCAGGCCCGGTGTGCTCATGGCGGATAGACACGCCTGGATCACGTCACCACCATGCACCGGTTGGCGCAAACCAGTCGCGCCGCCGATGAGCGGAAAAAATCCGAAGCGTTGAATGAAACGCGCTATTTCCGAAACGTTCTTGTCGCGGCCAAAACCATAGACCAGGGTCGGTCGCAGGATTACCCATTCAACCTGCCGTTCGGTCGCCCACCGCTGGAGCTGTTCCTCTGCATTGGTCAAACGTTGTGCCACATCCCTTTCCTGGGCATCGGGCGATGCGTGCTTGGCAAAGCGGCTCGTGGAGGAGAGGACGACAACACGTTTGACCTGGGTGTTGGCAAGGCGCTCCAGATAGTCGGGCAACACCCAGAGGGGGGCAAACGACAGCAACGTGTCCAGCGTCAATCCGTGCCAGTCATCTGCGTTTCGCCACGTCACACCGGGGCAAGATACGTTGGGCACGCCTCGGGTAAACGCGCTGGTCGAATGGCCGTTTTGTGCCAACAATGGCAGGGCGTGCTTACCCAGGAGGCTGGAGCCGCCTAATACTCCTATCCGCATTGAACGCTCTTTACCGCTGGTTCCATGAATGTCAGAGCCGGGAAGTCGCGTGGCGAACAACCATCAGGCCGAATCGAAACCACACGCCGATGACCACGCTGACCCACAGTACGGCTGGGTACTTGCGGCGGAAGAACTTACGATAGAAACGCAGGAATCCCAGGTGTTTGTGCCATTCGACGAAATAGGGTCGGTGCCGGCTGCAACCACCGAATACATGCATCACCCGGGCATCCGGCACGAACACGACGCGCCAACCGGCCTGATGAAAGCGCATGCACCAGTCCAGGTCCTCGCAATGGAGGAAATAATCTTCGTCCCACAGCCCGACGCTCTCGATCGCTTCGCGCTTGACCAACATGCAAGCTCCGGAGATGGCCTCGACGACAACGGGGGTGCTGGGTAGCGGTTCCTTGTGCAGCAGGAAGTCCGACAGCATCGATGGAAAAAGAGCTGAGAGCCGCGAAAGTCCGAACGCTCGCATGAAGGCGCGCCTGGGTGTCGGAAATACCCGACGTCCACCGGGCTGCTCGCTGCCATCTGGATTGCACAGGAATCCACCGACCATGCCGATTCCGGGTGAGCTGCGCAGTGCTTGCAGCATGCGCTCCAAGGCATCGGCGGCCAGCTCGGTGTCAGGGTTGAGGAAAAGCACGTTGGGGGCCGCTGAGAGGTGGGCGCCTTGGTTGCACGCCACGGCAAAGCCGAGATTTGTGGCATTGCGAACGATTCGAAGCGAGTCGCCGTCGGCGTGGGTTCGCTCGAGCAACCTCAGGCTGTCGTCGTGGGAGTCGTTATCCACGACGATCACCCTGGAGGCGCCGGCGGCAAAGGCCGATCCGACACTCGCCAGCAATAGCTCACCAGCGTTGTAATTGACGATGACCACATCACACTCGCCATGGGGCGATGGCATGAGCCGTTCGTCAATAGCGAGCAGTTCCACTGCTTCCAACTTCACCCACTCCCTGTACAGACCTGGATACGTATGGGATCGCAACTACTCAGGTCTGTGATGAAGATAGCAGGTCCGTGGGCTTCGACCAGTTCCGCCGACGCTTTGCTCAAGTAAACAGACTGATCGCCCCGGTCAGCAGCGACAACCCCGTCATCAAAAGCGAAAGCAACACCGCCCATTTGATCGTGCTCTTCTGGAAGTCGCCAAGGTCTCGATCGATCATGCCGACCAGCAATAACGTCGACGCCACCAGTGGGCTGATCTGATGCACGGGTTGGCCCAATACCGAGGCGCGGGCGATTTCCATCGGGCTGATCCCGTACGCCGCCGCGGCGTTGGCCAGGATCGGCACGACGCCAAAATAGTAAGCATCGTTGGACAACAGGAACGTCAGCGGCATGCTGGTAATTGCCACCACCAGCGGAAACAGATGGCCCCAGGACGGCGGGATGGTATTGACCAGCAGTTGTGCGATTGCATCGACCATCTTGGTGCCGGAGAAGATACCGGCGAACACCCCGGCTGCGAACACCAGCAACACAACGACCATGGCATTGCCGGCGTGGGCGAGCATGCGCTCTTTCTGCAGGCTCAGGTTCGGGTAGTTCATGACCAGGGCGATCACGAATCCCAGCAAGAAACTGATCACCGAATTCAGCAGCCCGGTGACCAGGCAGACCATCACCATCGATACCAGTATCAGGTTGGGCACCACGTTCTTCGGTTTTTTATGCTCCCCCTGGCCGACGATGGAATCGATGTAGCAGTCATCTCCGCCACTGGACAGGGTCACCACACCGATCCGCCGAACCTCGCGCCGGCCCAGTACATACGCGATGTAAAGCACCCCGGCGGCGCCGGTGGCCATGGTCGGCAACAGCGGAATGAAGAACTCGGCGGCGTCCAGCCCGAGCACCGCGATGACCCGAGTGGCCGGCCCGCCCCACGGTGTCATCCCGCCCATCACGCTCAATGAAAGCACGCAGATACTGGCAAGAATCATCGGGTTCATCTGGATGCGTTTATACAGCGGCAGCATCGCTGCGCAGGTGATCATGTAGGTGGTCGTGCCGTCACCATCCAACGCGGTGGTCAACGAGAGAATGGCCGTGCCGACGGCAATCTTCACCGGATTGCCGTTCACCACACGGAGGATCGTCTTGATCATCGGGTCGAACAGTCCGGCGTCGAACAAGACGCCGAAGAACAGGATCGCGAACAGCAGCAACGCCGCCGAGGGGGCGACCATCTTGATGCCGTCGAGCATCATCTTGTCGGTGGTGAGCGCGAAGCCCGCGATGATCGAAAAGACCACCGGTACGACAATCAGCGCAACGATGGGCGAAAGGCGCTTCGCCATGATCAGGTAGGTAAATACCACGACCATCGATAAGCCAAGGAATGCCAACATGTCAGTTACTCTTGTTTTTATTGGAGAGGGCGCAGGACGTTTGCGTGGTCGTCAGCCGGGGACCGTGGCGCCCACGATGCCGTGGCGCTTGATGGCTTCGGCAACGAAGCCGCTGGCCTTGGCCCGATCGACAAATCGTCGCAAGCATTCGGCGGCGTCCTTGCCATAGGCATGGGGAACGCCCATGGCCTGGCGGATCTCCATGAAACGCCCCGGCAACAGGCGCAGGCCGGGGAAGCGTGTGGTATCGAACTCAAGCTGTTGCTTCACGCCTGCCGCCACATCGGCCCCCTCGGCCAGGAAGGTATCGACCACGGTGGGTGAAGTCGGCGAGCGGATGATCGTGGCGTGCTTGAGCTCGCGCGTCAGGTACAGGTCATAGGCGCTGCCTTTGCCGACCACCAACGCCAGGCCTGGCTGGTCCACCTGATTGATGCTGCTCAAGTGCGAATCCTCCCTGACCAGGTAGCAGCCTTCGATCAGCACATAGGGTTCGGTGAAGGCCAATTGTTCGGCACGAAGCGGGTCGATCGCGAAGAAGCCGAAATCGGCCCGGCCCTCGGAAACCGCCGCGACGGATTCCCCCGCGCTTTTGAACACGCGCAGCTCAAGCGGCAGCCCCAGTTCCTCGGCGAAGGCAGCGGCCAGATCGACCGATACACCGACCGCGTTCCCGGCTTCGTCCAGCCGCGCGAGGATGGGATTGCCCACGTTGATCGACGCCCTCAGCACGCCAGTGGGGCTGAAGGCGGTCGCAAGGTTTTTGTGGGATGAAGTCATCTCAGGCCACCCGACTTGCGTATTGATCCAACAGCCGTCGGGTGGCGGCATCCACCGGCACGCCTTCATGCAAGTAGCGCCGCATCTTCTTCAGTTCGATCTCCCCCGGAACGATGACCGGCGACGCGGGTTCGATGGGGGGGCTTTGGTGAAGGATCGATGCGAAGTCGCGCATGCGTTCCTGCAGCCAGCCAGCGGAGCCAAGGCGTGCGGTATCGATGAGGATGAAGAAGTGCCCGAGGTTCTGTGGCTCATCCGGCGCATCGACCCAGGATTTCACGTGGGTCAGATAGGCCGCGTTCGAAAGCAACCCCGCCAGCAAATCAACCACCAGCGCCAGCCCGTAGCCCTTGTGACCGCCGATGGGTAACAGGAAGCCGTCCAGCGCCGCACGGGGATCGGTGGTGGGCCTGCCGCTGGCGTCCGTTGCCCAGTTGTCCGGGATGCTTTCCTGGCGGGCGAGGGCGTTGCGGATCTTCGCCCGCGCGACGACGCTCATGGCCATGTCCAGCATGAAGTGATTGCCATCCGGATTCGGTACGCCGAATCCCAGGGGGCTGTTGCCCAGGCGTGCGTCGCTACCGCCCGAAGGTGCGATCGTAGTGGTCGCGTTGCTGCCGATGATGCTGGCAAAGCCTTGCTCGGCCGCGATGTAGGAATAGGGCGAGACGGGGCCGAAATGATTGCTGCCGCGCGCCAGGACCAGGCCGATGCCGAACTGCCGGGCGATCTTCATTCCGGCCTCCAGCGCCGTCATGCCGACCAACGGCCCGACGGCATTGCGCCCATCAACCCGTGCGATGGCGGGGGCAAGCGCCTCTACAGTCGGCTCGGCTGCGGCACTGATGCCGCCGGACTCGAGGCGCTCGCCATAGGACTCGATGCGGCTCAGCCCGTGGGTGGTCAAGCCGAACAAGTCGGCAAGCACCAACACCTGGCAAACCTGTTCGGCGGCTTCTGGCGCAAGCCCCAAGCCCTGGAAGGCAAGACGCCCCAGTTCGCGCAGGTCTTCAAGGGCAACATCAGCGGATTCGTTTTTGTTGTGCATGGAAATGACTCATGGATTCGACTGAGTTGACAGGTTGCCGGGCGCTGATTAAAAAGAGAAATGCAAATAAAAGTTGGATCTATGAGGGAAACGCATGAATTTTGATCTCGCGGATTTACGCGGTTTTCTCGCCGTAGCGGATCTGGGTAGTTTCAGCGCGGCTGCCCAGGCGCTGCATTTGTCGCAATCCGCGCTGTCGCGTCGGGTCGACAAGCTTGAACTGGCCCTGGGCGTGCAGTTGTTCGAGCGCACCACCCGTCGAGTGGAACTCTCCACCATCGGCCGTGGTTTTCTTCCCCGCGCGCGCAATGTGCTGAACGAAGTGGAAAATGCGCTGATTGGTTTTCACGACCTGGCCTACCGGCTTTCCGGGGAAGTCACCATCGCCTGCGTACCCTCGGCGGTGGCGTATTTCCTTCCGGACGTCATCCGTCAATATCACGCCAAATACCCGGGAATCCGGGTACGGGTCATCGATGAGTCGTCGTCTGCGATCCTGACGGTGGTGGCCAGGGGGGAGGCGGATTTTGGCCTGACCTACATCGGCACCCAGGATGCCGATGTGGTGTTCCAGCCGTTGCTGGAGGAATCGTTTGTCGTCGCCTTGCAAGTCGGCCATCCACTGACCGAACGCGAGTCACTGACCTGGGACGACCTGACGACGGTGGAGTACATCAGCCTCGCGCAGGGCAGCGGCAATCGTTTCCTCATCGACCAGGCGCTCGCCAACCGCGATATCCGGCCCCGGTCGTTCTGTGAGGTTAAGCATGTTCCGGCGCTGGTCAGCCTGGTAGAGGCGGGGCTGGGCGTGGGTGTGGTGCCCAAGCTGGCCATGCCGGCGGAAGGGCATGCGACCTTGGTCACGCGCCCGCTGACGAATCCGGCAATCAGCCGAACCCTGGGGCTGATATCACGCCGCGGGCGAACACTGTCCCCGGTCGCGCAATTGCTTTTCGACCTGTTGATGGGGATCGGGAAGTAACGACCGCCGCGTCCCTGGAACAGCCGCAGATGACGGCTCTCAGGCAGTTTGTGGATCTAGCGATTCCTGGGGCTCTGGCGTAGCTAACGCGTCGCGTTCGGCGAAGATGCTTGCCATTTCCGCCGCATGTTCGGTTCCCCATGTGCACAGCGGGATGATTGCTTCGGCCAGGCTGCAACCCAGCGGAGTCAGTGCGTAGTCCACCCGTGGCGGCACTTCCTTGTAGTCGGTCCGAGCCAGGACGCGGTCGGCTTCCAGGTCTTTCAACTGCTGGATCAGCACTTTGTCGCTGACGCCTGGGATCAGCCGCTTGAGTTCGCCGTAGCGCTTCGGACCATTACGCAGAAAAAACAGGACCAGCGGTTCCCACTTGCCGATCATCCTGACCGGCTCCAGCGCCGGCACCACCGGCGCCCCGGCATTCAGCGTCTACAGCGCGAGCAAGGCAGCCGTGCGCAACCTTGCACGGACCTGGGCGGAGGACCTGAAGGGCACCGGTATTCGGGTCAACGTGCTGTCGCCTGGGCCGACGGCGACCGAGCTGGCCAAGGAAGCGTTGGGCGAGGAGGGCATGAAGGTCTTCGCCTCGATGAACCCGCTCCAGCGCATGGCCGATCCGGCAGAAATCGGAGCCGTTGCCGCCTTCCTCGCCTCGGCAGACAGCAGCTTCATGACCGCCAGCGAAGTTGCCGTTGATGGCGGCCTGGCGCAAATCTGATTTTTCGCGCCCGGCCAGTCGCTCCATTCGAAATCCGGAGCCCGCAGGGCGCAGTCACCCGAGGAA
>Ga0307412_10000403_pt1 | contig 26350 bp, 21 predicted proteins | sample DK1Cmetagenome_3_FD_203823 | JGI IMG/M metagenome (GOLD analysis project Ga0307412, IMG submission 203823) | Maize rhizosphere microbial communities from greenhouse at UC Davis, California, United States - DK15-C-1 | ecosystem: Host-associated > Plants > Roots > Rhizosphere > Soil | place: USA...
GCCGGGCCAGCGCCTGCCTGATCAGATTCCCCTGGCGTTCGCGGCGGGCGGCGTCGGCCACCTGCATGCCTGCACTGGCCGCCAGGGCCACACCGCCGTGCTGATCGGTTGCGCCGCGACACCCGAGGATGCCCTGGAGCAGGTGCGCCGCGACATGGAAGCACTGGCTGACGGAGCCATCATCGAACAGGTGTTCGTCCTGTCCGCGAATACCGGGGTGCCCGGTGTGCATGCTTACCTGGCGCCGGACATCGCCCACGCACTGGGCGTGCGCGGCATTGTGCTGGTGGTTGTCCGAGCCGATGGCCACGTCGGCCTGCGCGCCGGACAGGGGCATGCCGAAGCGTTGTCGGCGTACATCGGACGGTTACAGAATTAGGGGTTTTCACTAACGCCGGCCATGTCGATTTCGTTGTCCTCTGAACGTCGTATGAGTACGACCCTCTCATTCCAAGGCGGACACACCATGACTACCGGAACCGTTACCCTCCATCGCGTCCTGCGCGCCTCCCCCGAACGCGTCTACCGCGCCTTCCTTGAAGCCGACGCCATCGCGAAATGGCTGCCCCCCTACGGGTTCACCTGCCAGGTCCACCAGTTGGACGCCAAGGTAGGCGGCCGCCACAAGATGTCGTTCCGCAACTTTTCGACTGGCACCGTCATCAATTTCGGCGGCGAATACCTGGAACTGGTCCCGTCCGAAAAGATCCGCTACACGGACCAGTTCGACGACGCGAACCTGCCGGGCCAGATGCAGACCACGATCACCTTGCGCAAGGTCGCGTGCGGCACCGACATCAGCATCAAGCAAGAAGGCATCCCGGCCGTCATTCCGCCCGAAATGTGCTACCTGGGCTGGCAGGAATCGCTGGCGCAGTTGGCGCCGCTGGTGGAACCCGACATTCCCGACTGATCGGATCGGTCCGGGGGATTTGAATCGCACTGTATCCACGTCCGGGGCTCGTACATTCCGACACCCAACGCCTTTGCGGAGCCTCTATAAATCGTTCGCAGCAAGCCCCTCACCCGCGAACCTTTCATGGAGTCTCCACGATGAAGCACCCAATCGATCCGCAACGCCGCCGCCTGCTTGCCAGCACTTCGGCGCTGGCGGCCGCCAGCCTGCTGAACCTTGGCGTAAGCGGCACGGCACTGGCCAAAGCCACCTCGCCCGCCGCTTCGCCCCCCGCAGTCGGCAGTGGCGCGGCACCGTTTGGTGACATCCGCCAGATCCGTGCCGGAAACCTGGACATGGGCTATGTGGACCGCGGCCCAAGCGCCGGCCCCGTCGCCATCCTGCTGCACGGCTGGCCCTACGATATCCACGCGTTCGCCGAGGTGGCGCCGCGGCTGACGGCCGCCGGCTACCGCGTGATCATTCCCTACCTGCGCGGCTATGGCACGACACGCTTCCTGTCGGCGGACACGCCCCGCAACGGCCAACAGGCGGTTGTGGCCGTCGATATCATCGCGCTGATGGACGCGTTGAAGATCGACCGCGCCGTTATCGCCGGCTTCGATTGGGGCGCGCGCACCGCCAACATCATGGCCGCGCTGTGGCCCGAGCGGTGCCAAGCCCTGGTGTCGGTCAGCGGCTATCTCATCGGCAGCCAGGAGGCCAACCGCAAGCCGTTGCCGCCACAGGCGGAATTTCAATGGTGGTATCAGTTCTACTTCGCCACCGAACGCGGCGCGGCGGGCTACGCCGCCAACCGCGACGGCTTCAACAAGCTGATCTGGCAGCTGGCGTCGCCTCAGTGGAAGTTCGACGACGCCACGTATCAGCGTTCGGCGCAGTCATTCGACAACCCGGACCATGTGGCCGTCGTGGTGCACAACTACCGCTGGCGCCTGGCGCTGGCTGACGGCGAACCGCAGTACGACGAACTGGAAAAGCGCCTGGCCACGGCGCCGAAGATCACGGTGCCGACGATCACCCTGGAAGGCGACGCCAACGGCGCGCCACATCCGCCCCCCGCCGGCTACGCCAAGCAGTTCACCGGCAAATACCAGCACCGCGACATCACGGGTGGCATCGGGCACAACCTGCCGCAAGAGGCGCCGCAGGCGTTCGCCGAAGCGGTGCTGGACGTCGCCCGGCGGTAAGCGCCCACGCGCGGGGCGGCCCCTGAACAATCACCGGCCGCCACGCCAAAATGTCGGATGGATGGTACGTAGCGGCTCAAGGACGCCGGCCGGCTTCCACCTGGATATTCAACTCCACTTCCGGCTTGAACCCCATGTCCAGGCCGAAGTTCAGCCCAAAGTCCTTGCGGCTGAACTTCGTGGACACGTCGGCGCCGCACACTTCGCGCTTTTCCATGGGGTGCTGGATGCACTTGAAGTCGTCGATCTCCATCTTGACGGGCCGGGTGACGCCGCGCAGGGTCAGGTCGCCCGTGGCCTCTTCAGGGCGGTCGCCATCGAATTTGGTGAATGTGCCCTTGAAAGTGGCGGTGGGATAGCGGGCGGCGTCGAAGATGTCGGGCGCAACGGCGTGCTGGTTCATTTCGTCATGGCCGAAGTCCACGGAATTGATGTCCACCGTGACTTCCACCGTGCCAGTGCGCGCTTCGCGGTCCAGCACCACCACGCCCTTGGACTTGTTGAACTTGCCGCGCCAGGTGGACAGGCCGCCCATGTGATCGGCCTCGAAACTGGGATAGGTGTGCGCGGGATCCAGGTCGTAGGTCACCGGCGCGGCGGCGGCCGGCAGGGTCAACATCAGCGCGGCGGCGCCCAGCAAAGACGGAATCGACTTCATCAGAGTTCCTTATGACAGGGGAGATGCCCGCGCGCCCAGGGCGCACTGGCACAAGTTGGAACCCAGACCATATCATTCAGTTCCGCGTCAGTCTTCCAATCTGCCTGAAACAGCCTGTCAGCCTTCCTCACTCATTAAAAATAGGAATATTCCTATTCACGCAATAATGCGCCGGGCATTTTCCGCAATCACAGGAATAACAATGAAAAGCGTATTGGCTTTGCTGATATCCATCGCGTTGCCGGTTGCGGCCAATGCGCAACCCGACGTCGAGCCGTTGACGCGGAATGCAGACAACAAGCTTCTCTGCAATGCGCAGGCCGATTGGTGCGTCGGCATCAAGACCGACGGGTCGTTCGAGACGAACGGCCCCTTCGCCACCAGCCGCACGCTGCGCGCGGACCGCGCGTTCTGGGACTTGCCCGACGTCCCGGACTTTTCCGGTTTCACCGTCTGGCCGCAGTTGATCCGCATGAGCGAAGACCGCGCGCTGGTCGGCGTGGTGGGCCCCGCCGAACCCGAGTACGAACTGGAAACGTCATTTTCGGGCGGCAGCTTCAGCCGCAAGGATCTTTACCTGTTTGAAGTGAGCCTTGGCGAGCAGACCGCCAGCAATCTAGTGTTCATCATGCCGTTATCCGCCGAAGCGAGCATCCGATCCTGCTTCAACGAAGCGGACCAGAAAAAACGCGATGGCCATTGCATCGACGCCTATCAGTTCAAGGCCGAGTTGAAGCCCCAGGCTGGCACGAAGACGGCCGCCGGGGTCGAATATCCCGACTTGCAGGTAACCACGCAGGCCACCCGCGCGCCCGCGAACGCCAGCCGCTACGCCGATTCCGGCGCGAAGCCGGCGCCGACGAAGGCGCAGGCCAGGCCCGCCGTCGACAAACAATGCAGCTATACGGTGACCTACAAGTGGAATGCCGATGGCTCGGTGTATGCGCCGGCGTCGCCGCTGCCCGATTGCGCCGAATTCCTGCAAGCCTCGCCCGAGGCGAAGCCATAACGCCAGCGCCAAGGCCCGCCCACGACAGACGGCGCCCCACGGGCGCCGTCTGCGCGGCTTATTCCGCGTAGCCCGGGTTCTTCCTGTCCAGCCGGCGCAGCAAGCCCGGCCAGGCCAGCGCCGCCTTGTGCGCCCGGTCAGCCGGGGATTCCACGGCCGCCCGCGCCAGGACCTCCGGCGGGATGAAAATCAGTTCACCGCCGCCCGCCTGCGCGCGCACCTGGGCCATGCAGGCGGCTTCCAGGCGATGCATGGCCTGGAACGCTTCGGCCATCGTCTGCCCCACCGTCAGCAAGCCGTGGTTGCGCAGGATCAGGTAGTTGTTGCTGCCCAGGTCATGCACCAGACGGGGCTGCTCTTCCGGATTCAACGCCAGGCCTTCGTAGTCGTGATAACTGAGCGAACGCAACGCGATGAACGCGAACTGCGACAGCGGCAGCAACCCGGCCTTCTGCGCCGACACGGCCACCCCGTTGATGGAATGCGTGTGCAACACGCACATCGCGTCTTTGCGGGCGGCGTGGATACAGCTATGGATGGTGAAGCCGGCCGGGTTGATGTCGTAGTCCGACGCCATGACTTTGTTGCCGTCCAGATCGATCTTCACCAGGCTGGAAGCCGTGATTTCGTCAAACATCATCCCGTAGGGGTTGATCAGGAAATGCTCGGTGCCCGGCACCTTGGCCGTGATGTGCGTGAAAATCAGGTCGTCCCACCCGAACAGCGCCACCAGCCGGTACAAGGCGGCCAAATCGGTGCGGACTTGCCATTCCGTTGCGCTGACTTGCTCGCGCACGCTGGCGCCCTGCTTGCTTATCGTATCCATCCCGTCTCCCGTCTTGGTATCCAGACTTCATGTTGTCCCAAGGCGACCTTGCCTTCGGCTTATCGAACACTGTATTAGTTTTGCGCCGATCCGGCACCGTGGAAACGGCGGCCGTCCGTCTGGTGGAAACAATTATCCGGCCGCCTGTTTTGCCCGGTAGTCGGCTTCCGCTTGCATAATAAAGGCCGACCGATTCAGGAGAGACCCCGTCATGTCGCTTGCGCTCTACGGCCATCCGTTTTCCTCTTACACGCAAAAAGTGCTGATCGCGCTGTACGAGAACGGCACTCCCTTCGAATTCCGCAGTATCGGGCCCGACACGCCGCAACACGCCGCCGAATGGCTGCAGCGCTGGCCGCTGCGCAAGTTCCCGCTGCTGGTGGACGGCGCGCGCAACGTCGCCGAAACCAGCATCATCATCGAATACCTGCAGCTGGCCCATCCCGGCCCCGTCCGCCTGCTGCCCGCCGATCCGGTTGCGGCGCTCGACGTGCGCTTTCTGGACCGGTTCTTTGACCTGCACGTCATGAACTGGGTACAGCACGCGGTCAACGGCGCGCTGACGGGCGACGATGCCAAGCGCCGGGAAGGCCTGGCGCTTGCCACGGAAAAACTGGAACTGGCCTATGCCTGGCTGGACGGGCAGTTGGGCGGCCGGGCCTGGGCGACCGGCCCGGATTTTTCGATGGCGGACTGTGCCGCCGCGCCGGCGCTGTTTTACGCGGACTGGACGCATCCCATTTCAGAAACCCATGGGGTCCTGCGCGCGTACCGCGCCCGGCTGCTTGCCCGGCCCTCGTTCGCCCGGGCGGTTGAAGAAGCGCGGCCGTTCCGCCCCCTGTTCCCGCTTGGCGCGCCGGATCGGGACTGACCGGACGATGCCTTCGCCACACGGCCCCGCCCGCCGCCTGCCCGATTTTTTCCGATCGCACCTGGAATCGCTGTCCGGCGTCGGCCTGCTGCTGGGCACGCTGTTTTTCGCGGCGTCGCTTACGCCTACCCTGGTGCCCCGCACGTATGTGACTCAAGGCGTACTGGCTGGCGCCTGCCTGGCCACCGGTTACGGGCTGGGCGTGCTGTGGCACTGGCTATGGGCCTACCTGGAACTGCCGGAACCCCGGGCCCGCGCGGCACGCATCACCAACGCGCTGATCACCGCGCTGTGCCTGTCCGTGCTGATCCTGTTTCTGTGGCGTGCCGCCGATTGGCAGAACACGATCCGGGCCCTGATGAAGATGGAGCCCGTGACCAGCGCGCACCCCTTCAAGGTCAGCGCGACGGCGCTGGTCACATTTTTCGCACTGCTGGCGCTGGGCCGGCTATTCAAGCGGGTGGCGCGCGCCGTGTCGGCGCAAGTGCGCCGCGTGGTGCCGCGGCGAGTCGCCAATGTGACGGGCGCGGCAATCGCGATCCTGCTTTTCTGGTCGTTGGCCAACAACGTGTTCTTTCGCGCGGCGCTGCATGTGCTGGACGCCTCGTTCCGCGAGTACGACGCGCTGATGGAGCCAGAACGCCCGCAACCCGCCGACGCCGCCAAGACAGGCAGCCCGGCTTCGCTGATCGCGTGGAAGCAGTTGGGCCGCGCGGGCCGCGAGTACATCGCGTCCGGCCCCAGCGCCGCCGACATCCGCGCCCAGACGGGGCGCGACGCACAAGACCCCATCCGCGTATATGTGGGCTTGCCTGGCGCCGACACGGCACGGGCACGGGCCAGGCTGGCGTTGGAAGAGATGAAGCGCGTGGGTGCGTTCCAGCGGTCCGCGCTGGTGGTGGTGACGCCGACGGGCACCGGATGGATCGATCCCGCGGCCATGGACACCGTCGAATACCTGCTGCACGGCGACGTGGCCAGCGTCGCCATTCAGTATTCCTATCTGTCCAGCCCCCTGTCCCTGCTGGCCCAGCCCGAGTATGGCGCGGAAGCCGCACGCGCGCTGTTCGCCGAAATCTACAACTATTGGACTGCCCTGCCCAAGCACAACCGGCCCAGGCTGTATCTGCATGGCCTGAGCCTGGGCGCCATGAACTCCGCCCGGTCCGCCGAACTCTTCGAAATGATCGGGGACCCGATTCACGGCGCGCTCTGGAGTGGCCCGCCGTTTGAAAGCCGGGTCTGGCGCGCGGTCACCGATGCCCGCAATCCGGGCTCGCCTGCCTGGCTGCCCGAACTACGCGATGGGGCTTTCGTGCGCTTCATGAACCAGAACGGATCGCCCGTGCCCGCCGATGCGCTGTGGGGTCCGATGCGCATCGTCTACCTGCAATACGCCAGCGATGCCGTCACGTTCTTCGACTATCGCGATCTGTACCGGCGCCCCGCCTGGATGGACCCGCCTTACGGCCCCGACGTCTCGCCCGACCTGCGCTGGGTGCCGGTGGTGACCATGCTGCAACTGGCGCTGGACATGTCCGTCAGCACCCACACGCCGATCGGCTACGGCCATGTGTACGCGCCGCAGCATTACGCGGATGCCTGGCTGGCCGTGACGGGCGCAGAGGGTTGGACGAACGAGGCCCTGGCCGCCCTGAAACGGCATCTGATCGAACGCATGCGCGCGTCGATGGGCGACGGCGACGGCGAGAAAGCCGCGAACGACCACCGCGGCGGCTGATCAGTTCGTCTGGACGTCGGCGCTTTCGATGATGCGCTTCCAGCGTTCGGTCTCTTCACCGGACAGCTTGGCCAGGTCAGCGCTGGTGCCGGGGAACGGCACCGCGCCCTGCTCGGCCAGATGGCCAATCATGACCGGGTCCCTGGCCAGATCGACGACCGTGTCCTGCAGCTTGCGGATCACGTCGGCAGGCGTGCCGGCGGGCGCCATGACGCCGTACCAGGATTCGACGACGGCATCCTTCACGCCCGCCTCCGCCAACGTCGGCACATCAGGAATCGCGGCGCTGCGTTGCTCGCTGGCCACGGCCAGGACGCGTACTTTTCCCGGCTTGATGTACGCCAGCACGTTCGGCAGATTCGCGAACAGTACCTGCACCTGGCCTGACAGCAGGTCCGCCGTGGCCGGACCCGCACCGCGGTACGGCACATGCTCGAACCTGGCGCCCGAGCGATACATGAACAATTCGCCCGTCAGGTGGTTGACGGACCCCATGCCCGCCGATGCCATGTTCAGTTTCCCGGGATGCTGTTTGGCGTAGGCGACCAATTCCGCCACGGTCTTCGCCGGCAGGTCGGCCGATACCGCCAGCACGTTCGGCACCGTGGAAAACAGCGCGACCGGCGCAAAGTCCTTGATGGCGTCGTACGGCAGGTTCTGGGTCAGCAAGGGCTGGATCGACTGCTGCCCCATCGTCGCCAGCAGCAGGGTATAGCCGTCGGCCGGCGCCTTGGCGACGAAGTTCGCACCGATGCTTCCGCCGCCGCCCGGCTTGTTTTCCACGATGACGGGCTGGCCCAGCACTTCCGACATTCGGTTGGCCAGCAGGCGTCCCATCAGGTTCACCGTCCCGCCCGGGGCAAACGGTACAACCATCGTGATCGGCTTGGAGGGATAAGGCTGCGCCGGGGTCTGTGCCCGGGCAGGGGCGCCGGCGCCTATTCCAATGGCGACAGCAGCCGCCGCGGCAAATTTCAGCATGATTGAATTCCCCTTGGTTGAATATGGCCGGTCAGGCTTGCCGGACGGCAGGCCCCGGCTCGGATGACACAAGCGTTTGCACGCGTTGCCGCAGCAGATCCTGCGCATCGGCCACGCGCTGCACCGTTTTGGCGATCACGCTGCGCTTTCCGGCCAGCTGTGCTTTCTGCTGGTCGATCCGGCCTAGCACGAGGTCGGGCGCGGGGCCGCCGAAAGATTGGCGCGCCGCCACATTGCGAACCGGATCCAGGCAAGCGCGGATATCGGTTTCGCACAGGGCGACCTGCCGGCCAAGCTGCTGGGTCGCTGCGGCGTTGACCATCTCTGGCGTGATGTCCTTGGCGGGGATGCCTGCTTCCAGTGCCTGCCGGACCACGGCGCCAATGATGTGGTGCGCATCCCGGAACGACGCGTCCGCCTTGCGCACCAACAAGTCGGCCAGATCCGTGACCGTTGAAAAATCCTCTGCCGCGCGCGCCGCCATGCGCGCGCGGTTCGGCTCGACGCGTTCAACCAGCAGCTGGATCAGCGCCAGCGATCTCAGCGCTTCTTCGCAGGCTTCCCAGCACGTGCGCGTGCTTTCTCGGCTGCTGTCGCCCGAGTGCGTGAAGTGCGTGGACTTCACGGTTGCGAAGGCTGCCGACGTCAGCCCGATCAGGTGGCCGGTCTTGCCCCGCAGGTATTCCAACACCGCCGGGTTCTTCTTCTGCGGCATGATGCTGGAGGTGCTGGCGATGCTGTCCGGAAAAGACAGCAAGCCGAATTCAGGCGTCGACCAGATATAGAAGTCCTGCACCATCCGGCTGCTGGTGATCATCATGATCGACAGCGCGGCGCTCAGTTCCAGCGCAAAATCCCGCGAGGCGACGCTGTCCAGCGCACTGGGCAACGGCCCACTGAACCCCAGCATCGCGCTGGTGGCGTCGCGGTCGATGGGGAACGACGTGCCCGCCAGCGCGCAGGCGCCCAGCGGAGATGCGTCCGTGGTGTCCAGAGCATGCAGCAGGCGATCGGCGTCGCGCAACCAGGCATCGACCAGCGCCGACAGGTAATAGCCGTAGGTGATCGGCTGGGCGGCCTGCATGTGCGTGTAGCCGGGCATCACGCAGTCGGCATACCTGCCTGCCTGCGTTAGCGCCGCATCGGCAACGTCCATCAGGGCCGTCGCGATCCGGGCGATGAAATCCCGAGCGCGGATGCGGTCGATGGTGGCGCCGATGTCATTGCGGCTGCGCGCGGTATGCAAGCGGCCGCCCAGCTCTTGCCCAACCAGCTTGATCAAATGCGCTTCGTAGTTGAAGTAGGCCTCTTCGCGCGCCGGGTCCAGTTCCACGGTGTCCGGCCCGTCCGCCTGCATCTTGCGCAAGCCCTCGGCCAGCCGGATCGACGCATCGCGATCCAGAATGCCCTGCTCGTGCAGCATCACCAGATGCGCAAGGTTGATCTGATTCAGCATCTCGAAATTGGCGAAGAACTCGCGATTCAGGCGCGGAAGGAAAATGTGCTGAAGCACTTCCGCGGCAAGCGGTTGCTTCAGGCGGCTGCTGACTTTGGATTCCATTTCAGTCCGGGTGGGGAACAGGGAAACGGTAGTCTCCGTCCGCGCCAACTTATGCGTCAAATCAGATATTTATGGCTTCGAATACAAAATTGATATGATTATTCCTGCGACGTTTTTGGACTGACCGATGAACTTCAAGCAAGTCGAAGCCTTTCGCGCCGTGATGATGACGCGCTCCATGACCACGGCGGCCGGTCTGCTGCATACGTCGCAGCCAAACATCAGCCGCTGGATCGCGCTGCTTGAAGGCACGCTGGGCTTCGTGCTGTTCAAACGCGTCGGCACCCGGCTGATCCCGACGCCCGAAGCCGATGCGTTCTACGCCGACGTCGAACGCGCGTTCATCGGCCTGGAATCGTTGAACGACAGCGCCAGCTCCATTCGCCGTCGCGGCACAGGGCTGCTGCGCGTGGGCGCGGTGGGCTCCATCATGCAATGCGTGCTGCCCGACGCCATCCGGCTGTTCCGGGAAACGGTGTCGGACATCCCCGTCGTGGCCAGCACGGGCGGATCGGACGTGGTGGCGAAGTGGATGGCCACCGGCTTTTGCGACATCGGATTCTCGTCCATCCAGGCGGATATTCCCGGCTTGAATTTCGCACGGATCAATGCGGCGCACGGCGTGGGAATCGTGCCGGCGGGGCACAAGTTGGCCCGCAAGAAAATGCTGAAGCCCGCCGACTTCAATGACGAGAATTTCATCTCGCTGCCGGCGGGCAGTTTCAACCGCGCGGCGGTGGACCGGCACTTTCCCGACGACACCCGAATCCTGTCCATTGAAACGCCTTACGCCACGACCATCTGTTCGATGGTCAGCAAGGGGCTGGGCGTCTCGATCGTCAATCCGGTCGTGTCGCGGGCGCTGAAGATGCCCGAATTGCGCGAGATTCCCTTCTCGGAGAAGATTGAGTTCCCAAGCTATGCCGTCACCTCCGACCACTTTCCGGTCGGCACGCTGGCCAGGAAAATGACGGAATGCGTGCAAGCCGCGTTCGCGTCGCTGAAACCGGCCAAGGCCGCGAAATGACCGACACCTTTCTGACCTCGTATTTCTGGAGCGGCGACACCCTGCGTAGCCGTAGCGTGGGCGGCAACGTGCTGTCGGGCAATGTCGATGTGCCTGCGCCGCCGCCACGCCTGATCGCCGACTGGCACCGCGAGATCACCACGCGATTGCTGCTGGAGCCCGGCGACGTCGAACAGATGCCGCTGGCGCGGACCCAAGTGCGCTGGCCCGACTACGAGCGCTGCGTGCAGGCCATGGCCGACTGGACGCGCGCACGGGGACTGGGCGACGTGCTGGCCAACAGCGACATCGCCCTGATGGCGTGCCGCGGCGCCCGGTACCACCACGACGGCGAACAGTACGGCGGCGCGGCCTTCTGCAACCTGTTCCTGAGCGAAGACAAAGGGCTGGATGTGCACTTCCCCGGTTCCGGTCACCGCATCCCGCTTACGCGGGGCACCGCCATCGTCTTCGACACCTGCCAGCCACATGCCGTGATCCGCCGCGACGCAAGCGGGTTCGATGCCACCGACTTCGCATCCAGCGAAGATCTCTGGCAACTGTTCCTGACATGGGAATTGCCGATCGAGGCGCCATGCGTGGCGCAGGCGCTGGGAGTGCGGTTCGATGTGGACCCGGACGGGGCCGCGCATCTGAAGGAAGAGCAAGTGTGGCAACACGGCGCCCGGGCGCAGGTGAAGCCGGCATCCGGGCAGTGGGCGCCGGCGGACTAGCCACATAGGGCGAAAATAAAAGTGACGGACCGATGGGCAACCACCCCCGCCGCCCCCCCGCCACGTCCCCCAATTGCAGTCTGACACCGTATCCAACACTCTGTTCCGGTTCGCTAGACGGCACGCGACACCTGCCCGCTATACTCGCCAAACCAAAAACACATTGCCGCGCCGCGCCTTTTAAGCGACGCCTATTTATGCCAGCTTTGATGGCCTTTATGCGCCCCGTTTGCCGGGCGCTATTCTGCGCAGCCGCCCTTGTTGTCTCCGCTTCGGCGTTGGCCTCGCCGCCCACGCTTGAGCAATGCCACGGCATCAAAGACCTGGCCTTCGTTGCCCATATGGACGACGACCTGCTGTTCATGAACCCGGACATCGCCTCGAATATCGAGGCCGGCGGCTGCGTGCGGGTGGTCTACCTGACCGCCAGCGACGCGGGAGAAGGCGACGGCTACATGCTGGGCCGCGAACGCGGCATCCGCGCCGCCTACGCCTACATGGCGCACAAACCCGACCAATGGAAGGAAGACGCCGGCACCGCAGGCGGCCGTGCCATCGCGCGCTTCACGCTGCAGGACAATCCGCGCGTGCAGCTGTGGCACATGCGCCTGAAAGACCCCTGGCTGGGCAAGGGCTGGGGCAGCCTGACGCCGCTGAGCCGAACCGAGTCCGAACCCGGACAGAGTGTCGACACGCTTGGCCCCTACCCCCAGGTCTACACGCGCGAACAATTGATCGACACCCTGGCGGACCTGATTCGCCAGTACAAGCCGACCACGGTGCGGCACCTGGACGACACGATGGTCGTGCCCTATACGCAGCTGTGCTGGCGATGCGCGGGCCATGGGCATCCCGACCACATCGCCAGCGCGCGGCTGGTACGCGAAGCCATGCTGCGCGTGCCCGGCAACTATGCCGAGACCGGCTATATCGACTATCCCAGCCAGGAACGCGCCACCAATCTGGCGGATACCGAAATCGCCAGCAAGTCGGTGATCTTCCAGCACTACGCCTGGAACGACTACCACTATTGCGCCGGCCCGACCGGTTGCAAAGAACCCGCCGGGCCCGCCGCCGCGTGGGTGCAGCGCGCCTATTACGTCTCGCGTCAGGACATCGCGCCGCAGTTGTACCCGGACGGACGCGGCGGGCTGGTGGTGTTCGCGGCCGGCGAAACCAATGCCGCCGTCAACCGCTGGGATTCCAGCCAGCGCCGCTGGCAGAGCCTGGGCGGCCGCACCAGCGGCCCGCTGGTCTCGTTCACCCACGCCGACGGCACCGCCGGCCTGATGGCCCGCGATCCGCTGGGCGGCGTTTGGGCGAACAAGCAACGCCACGACGGCACCTGGCAAGGCTGGCAGGCGCTGGGCGGGCTGCGCGTCACCCAGATCCCGGCCGTCGCGCCGCGCGGCGAAGCCGCCGCCGTGGCACTGGGCTACGACGGCGTGCTCCATTGGATCACCCCGTCGGGCATCGATGGCAGCTGGAGCACGTGGCAGGACTTGCCGCCGCTGGACGGCGCCACGGGCGCCCCGGCCGCCGCGCGCGGCGCCGATGGGCGCTATGTCGTTTTTGCATCGGCCGGCGCGGGTGAACTCTTCTACACGCGGCAACTGCCGGCCGCCAAGGGCCAGCGCCCCGAATGGCAAGGCTGGCGCCGCGTCCCCGCGCCCGCAGCCGCGGGCGGCCTGGCCGCGATCCGCAACCACGAAAACCGTGTCGAACTCTACTTTCGCCAGCGCGGCAACAACCATCTGATCAAGCTGATTGAAGCCGGCGACACCACCGATCTTGATATGGACTGGAGCGCCGCCGCCGATATGGGCGTGCCCTACATCGGACGTCCGGCCATCGGCGCCGATACGCAAGGCAATGTCGTCCTGGCGGTGCTGGAACGCGCGGGCGGCCCGCTCTGGCTTATCGAGCACGGCAAGCCGCTCAAGCTGGACGCCCTGGCGGCATCGCCGCCCGCGCTCAATATCATCGACGGCACGCTGTATGTGGTGGCGCGCACCGCGGGCGCGCCGCAGCAATATCAAGTGCTGTCGCGCCACGACGGCCAGTGGACAGGCGCGCTGACCTTGGACGGCGTGCCGGCGGCCGGCGGCGGCCCCTTCGCAACGGTGGCCGCCCGTCCGGCGGACCTGCCCAACCTGGGCGCCAACAGCACCAACAATGCCGCGGTGGTGCGGCCTTCGCCCAGCACGCCCGGCACGCTGACGCTGGAACGCATGCCCGCGCAGTCCTCGCGCGCCGCCACGCCCACCACGGTGCAGTAGGGGGCGTTCGTCGCCGCAAGCGCGACAAGCGGGCGCCGCCGGCGGACGCGGAAGCGGCATCGCGGCGTTCTGTTCGGGTAGAATTCCAGCGACCGAGCCATCTTGCTCTCGCCGGCCAGGACGACCTGCCCGGCGCGTGTCTACACCGGGGACGACCCCGCTTATCTTTCATGGAAAGAACAGCGATGCGCGTCAATGGCATTCCCAACACTACCTGGTTGAAGCTTGGCTGGGCCTGGCTCGTCGTCATTGCCTTCACGGTCTACGGCGGCACATGGCTTGCCGAGCCACTTACGCCGACCACCGCGGCAGCCTGCTTCGCGGTGCTCTTCTTCACCATCGTCGCCGCCTCGTTCGGCGTGGTCCACGAAGCGGACCTCCTTGCCCACAAACTGGGCGAACCCTACGGCACGCTGATCCTCACGCTTTCCATCGTCTCGATCGAGGTCATCCTCATTGCGTCGGTGCTGCTTGGGCCGGGCGAATTCCCGACCATCGGCCGGGACTCCATCTTTGCCGTGATGATGATCATCGTGAATCTCGTCATGGGAATCTGCGTGATCGCCGGCGGTTTGAAGCATGGCGAGCAAGAGTTCAATGCCCAGGGCGCCAACGCTTACCTGTCGATGATCACGCTGCTGACGGGCACAGCGCTTGTGCTGCCCAACCATCTGTCGGGCGCGGGCGAGTTCGCGCCGCTGCAAGCCTGGACGATCGCCGCGGTCACCGCCGCGCTGTATGCGGTATTCCTGCTGCTTCAGATGCGCAGCGAAAGCCGGCTGTTCATTCAACCGCGCCCCGGCATGATGGCCGTGCCCGCGCCCGCCAAAGCGTCCGCAAGCCCACCGCAGGGCGCGCCCGCCGCGACCGGCGACCGGGCCGCCATCCTGACCAGCAGCCTGCTGTTGCTGGGCATGATCATCCCCATCGTGCTGCTGGCGCACCACCTTGCCATCGTCATCGACTACGGCGTGGCGACCGCCGGCGCGCCAGTGGCCGTCAGCGGCGTGCTGATCGCCATCATCGTCTTCACGCCGGAATCCCTGACCGCCATCAAGGCCGCGCTGAACAACGAAATGCAGCGCGCCATCAACCTCTGCCTGGGCGCGTTCGTCTCTACCGTGGGGCTGACCGTCCCTGCCGTGCTGGTCATCGGACTGATAACCGGCAAGCAGGTCGTCATGGGGATATCCCCGCTGGAAACCGTGCTGCTGGCGTTGACGCTCGTGCTGGGCATGCTGACGTTCAACGGTCAGCGCACGTCCGTCATGCAAGGCGCCATGCACCTTGCACTGTTCATCACCTACGGCTTTCTTTTGTTTTTTCCCTGACGAAAGACGGGGCCGGCGTGGCGTGGCCGGTCGAAAAAGTGGTCTGCCTGTTGTTCCGGATGTGGCATGAACGGCTATGCCACGCCAATCCTAGAATTCCACTTTCTTCGACACCACGCCCTCATCATGACGCACCTTGCACTTCCCGACGGCCCGCTGCCCGTCATCAGCGCCCTTGCCTTGCCCCAGGCCGACCGGGACATCTGGGCGGCCATCGACGCCGAACGCCATCGGCAGATGCAATCCATCGAACTCATCGCATCGGAGAACTTCGCCAGCCGCGCGGTGCAGGACGCCCAAGGTTCCGTGTTTACCAACAAGTACGCCGAAGGCTATCCGGGCCGCCGCTACTACGGCGGCTGCGTGAACGTCGACGTTGCGGAAGACATCGCGATCGCTCGGGCGAAGCTGCTTTTCGGCGCTGCACACGTCAACGTGCAGCCCCACTCCGGCAGCCAGGCAAACCAGGCGGTCTACCTGGCGCTGCTGACGCCCGGCGACAAAATCCTGGGCCTGGACCTGAAGGCCGGCGGGCATCTGACGCACGGCGCCAAGGTCAATATGTCGGGCCGTTGGTTCCAGACCTTGAGCTACGGCGTGGACCCGGCATCGCAGCGCGTGGACATGGACGAGGTGGAACGCATTGCCCGGCGTGAGCAGCCCAAGCTGATTGTTGCGGGCGGCTCGGCCTATTCGCGAACGCTGGACTTCGCGCGGTTCCGCGCCATCGCCGACGACGTGGGCGCGATCTTCATGGCCGACATGGCGCATTTCGCCGGCCTGGTCGCCGGCGGCGTCTATCCGTCGCCGGTGCCGCATGCCCACGTCACGACAACCACGACGCACAAGACCCTGCGCGGGCCACGCGGCGGGATGATTCTCTGCAACGACGGCGAGATCGCGAAGAAGATCGATTCGGCCGTGTTCCCTGGCCTGCAAGGCGGGCCGCTGATGCACATCGTGGCGGCCAAGGCCGTGGCGCTGGGCGAGGCCCTGCAACCTTCGTTCCGAACCTATGTCCGTGCCGTGGTCGCCAATGCGCAAACGTTATGCGACCGGCTCGCGGCCGGCGGGCTGTCTATCGTCTCGGGCGGCACGGACTGCCACCTGGGCGTGGTCGACCTGCGGCCCTGGGGAGTGGCGGGCAATCGGGCCGAACAGGCCCTGGAGCAGGTCGGCATCACCTTGAACAAGAACGCCGTGCCTTTCGATGACGCCAAGCCAACCGTGACTTCCGGCATCCGCGTGGGCAGCGCCGCCTGCACGTCCCGCGGCATGGGGACCGACGCGTTCAACACCATCGGCGACATGATCCTGGCCGTGCTGGGCGACCTGCGCACTGGCGCTATCGACCCAGGCACCGAATCCGCCATACGCGCAAAGGCGACCGACCTGGCCCGGCGCTTTCCGCTGCCCTACTAGGCCGCCCGATTCCCGTCCGGGCGGCAGGGATCAATGGCGATGCCGCCAATTTGAACGCGAATCGCCGCGGTAACGGTCGTGGCCTCGATAGCCCGCGCGCTTGTAGGAATGGTCGCGGCCGCGGTCGCGGCCCCAGTCGTGCCGGCGCCGTCCGCGGTCATCGTCGCCGGTGATGACGTGGCCCAACAGGCCGCCGGCGGCGGCGCCGCCCACGGTGGCCCAGGGGTCCCCTTCCGACAGCAATGCGCCGGCCACGCCGCCCAACCCGGCGCCGATAACCGTATTGCGGGTCTGCTTGTCGGCCTGCGCGGTCATGCTGAAACCCAATGCCAGCACCCCAGCAAGAACCGCTTGGACAATTCGCTTCGTAATAGCCATTTTTATTCTCCTGTAGCGGGCCGCGCCTGCAATGCGGCCGTGCCTGACGGCTTGAACCAGAAATCAAACATCTGGAAAGCAAGTTATCACTTCAGGTGTGTGTCAGTCCCGCAGGCTGGGATACGGTGTGTATAAGCGGTTTCAATCGCTTTCTGCGCCAGGCCGCGTCGGCAGGGAGAACGCGCTTCTTGTCCGGGCATGGCGACAGGCGCGCCGTCCGCGCCTAACGTTCCGGCGCTCTCGGAAGCAGGCCGGCTTGTTCCAGACGCCAGCGCGGGATCTGGTATTCATACGAGGCGGCTTCCAGCGTCTCGTATTGCTTGAACCACGAGACGACATGCTTGTCGATATCGCCCGGAAGCGTCTCCAGCCACGTAGCCAATTCTTCCGGCGAGGTGATGGCAAGCAGGGCGCCGCTGGCAAAGGTGGGCTCATCGGCCAGGCCTTGGCCGGGCACGAGATAAGCCCGGCGATACAGGCGGCCCTTGTCCCAGATCTCCGTGGGCACATACACCGGCCACTCCCGCTCGCAAGGCACCGACACATACATGGCCAACGATACCCATTGCGTGTTTTCGAAAGACGCCTTGTAGCGGATCAACTCGACGCCTTGCTCCACATCGCCCAGCGCACGCCACAAGCAGCGCTTGCGCTTTTTCTTCCAGCCCGTGAATGCGGGCTGCGATCGCAGCATCTCCATAAAGCCTTTCTCGATCAGATCGAAATCTATGGGCATGTCGGGCTCCGGAGTCCTTGTTGCGCGATGCGGCGCGCGGTTCAAAACGAATTTAAGCACAGGCCTGCGCGGGTTAACTCCCGATACAATTGCGACACGCGAGAACGACACGCATGCCCTAGGATGCGGCTTCCCACGGCCCGGCCAGAAACACAAACGCTGCAGTACGTGGCATTGAACCCCATGAAGAAAATACTTTTGGTTGACGATCAGCCGATGCTCGTCGACATGTTGCGCGAATTTCTGCACATCGAAGGCTATGACGTCACGACCCATACCGATGGCCTGACCGCGCTTAAGCAGATGCTTGACGTGCGCCCCGATCTGGTCGTGACCGACTTCTCCATGCCCGGCATGAACGGCGCCGCGCTGCTCACCGCCATGCGCGAAAACGCCTACCTGAGCGACACGCCCGTCCTGGTGCTGAGCGGCCGGCCGGAACATGAAATCAGCGCGACCTGCGATGGCTATGCCGCCTATTTGCGCAAGCCCGCCGAGCCGGCGGACGTGCTGGAGGTCATCCGCCGGCTGACGCCCGTGCCCTCCCGGCAGCCGCATCACATGGGCGGACCCGGGCCGATGACGGAACCTGCCCTGTTGGACGCCGCGCATGTCTGAACACCACCAATTCCTGTTCCCGCGTTATCCCCACCTGCCTGCGCCGGATTGGAAAAGGCTTGAATCGCAATTGCTTGACGCCGGCATCGTGCTGCCTCCGTTCGGTTGCAACGTGCCGTTGCGGGCGCTGGTCAATCTGAGCCTGACGCTGGCGCACACGTTTGACTGCCCCTACCGCTACGACGACGCGATGCGCAGCCCCGCCGAAGTCCTGGCGTTGTACGAAGGGTGCGGCGGCCTGCCCGCCGACGCGCGGGCCGAGCCGGACTTCAGCATTGCGCAGACGCTTGAACTGCTGACCCGTCACGGCGTGGAGCCAGACCGCACCTTCCTCGAGGACGAAGGCAGCACTTGGCATAGCCCGCATTACCGGTTGGGGCCTGGCGCTCGCGAATTCCTGAGCGCGCATGCCGCGCAAACCTATGACATCGAGCCGCAGCAATTCGGCTTGATGCTGTTGGCCTACGACGCCCCGAATCCAGCCGTGAAAGTGGGCGAGAACCTGGAAGTGCCGAGCTTGCCGGAAACCGGCGAACCGGTGTCCGACATGACGCCGTTCGACGACCACGTCGATTTCATCGGCGCGGCCTTTGAAGACCCCGGCGTGCAATGGCACTGTCCGTCCAACGGCAAGGCCTATCGCATTTTCGACCTGGACTGGCATTTCAGCCTGGCCCTGGGCTTCCGGATGATACGCACCGAATGGCTGGACGAAGAAAGCGCCCGCATGCTGGCGGATGCCGTGGGCAAGATCGTCGACGCGCCGATGGCGTGCAGCCATCGGCACCTTTGAGGGCTTACGCCGGGTCGTAGTGCGCCAGCAAGCCGGTGACCGCGTGGCGCAAGGCGCGCTTGATCATGCGCGCCTCGGCGTCGTCGTCTTCGGGCCGGGCGTCGCGCACGTGGCGTTCTCGCACCGGGGCGCTCAAATGCGCGACGCGCAATGCGATCGCGCCGCCCGCGCCGGGTTGCGTGGCGCTGATGCGCACATATTCCGAATGGGCGATCTGCCGCACCAACTCGCGCGCGCCTGTGGCGGTCTCCGAGTACTGCGCATGATTCGAAGGGCCGGCCCCGAACCGCACGGACAGTTGCGCAGGCCCCGCCGTGCGCAGCAAGACCGACAGGCGTTCCATGGCGTCTTCGATTTCGCCGGGAAAGCCGTCATAGACGCCATCGATCTCTCTATGCGGGCGCAGCAACGCCTGCACGTCGGCAAGATCCGCAAGACACGTCGCCAGGCGCGCGGCACCACGGGCATCGCGGCGCAACCAGCGCGGCGCCACGATGTCCGAGATCGCATGCGTGGGCGGATGAAAGCGATAGCTGCGCCCGTGGCGCGACATGACGCGGCTGCGGTCGGGGTCGGTGTCGTCGGTGGCAAGCAGGCCGACCTGCGGCGATTCGGTGCAGTACACGTCATTGCCGGCGGCGATCAGGCAGTCCGCCCGCAGCGCGCCGCGCACCAGCACCTGGCAGCGATAGTGGCGGCATAACAACCCCGTGGCGTCCAAGCCTTCGGTGAACGCATGCCGCCCTGCGGGCAGCATCAACAGGCCGATCCGCGCCGGACCCAGCGCGACCAGCATCGGGCCGGCCTCAGGGTCGGCGCCTGGCGCGCCGGGTTCCGAATGCCGGTCCGCCGCTTCCGCCACGCGCACCGCATCAGCGTCCAGACCCGCCGCGAACACCCAGCCCGCTATCCGCAAGGCCGGGTGATCGGGCAGTTGCGCCGGTAGCGCCAACGCCGTTGCCACCACCGGCTCGTCGGCCACCAGCACCACCCATTGCCCGTCGCCGGTGATGGGCCGCCGTGCCGCCGCGGCCTCGTCCAGCAAGGCGTAGTACGCACCGTTGTCGGTGTCGCGGATCCGGCCCAACAGCGTCTGGGCCTGCGCCAGGTTCAACACCCGCAGCGTCAGGCCCTGCCATGCCACGCGGGCCTGGGCCGGTGTCTGGCGCGCGCGCTCCGTCCATGCCTGCTGCTCGGCCGCCCGGGCGTCAAGCGCGGCGCGCTGATCGTCGGCCTGCTCTAGCCGCTGCGCGCGCTGCTGCTCACGCCAGCGTTTGCGCGGATCCGCGTCCGCAGGTTCGCTCATTTTCCTTTGCGCATCGACACCGGCACGCCCCAGACCGGGTCTTCCATGCCCTGCTTGCCCAGCGTCGTGATCTGCATCGGCTCCAGCCTGGACAGCAACTGCTGGTGTTCCGCGCTGACGTTCTTGCGCTGCGCGATGAGCTTCTTCGAAAACTCCATGGGCGCCGGGCGGGTGTAGACCGTCAAGTCTTCAAGCGGGCATTCGATCATCTTGGGATCGACCGCGCGGCATGCCGACTGCTTGTACTGGTAAGCGGGCGTCTTCAAGTGCATGCGCTGGCTCAGCACCAACTGGCCGCTTTTGAGCGTGAAGCTTGCCAGCGCCTGCTTGGGCGGAATGCGCGACTGGATCTTGATCGCGGGGATGTCGCGATACTTCGTATCTTCGCGGTAGCCCGCCGCCGAGGTCTGCGTGGTGTCGCTGTATTGCTGCTCGCCCCAGCTTACGCAGGCGCCCGACGCCGCGTGCACGGCGGTGCAGACCGATCGCGTTTTGGTCTGCGTGCCATAGCTGGCATCTTGCCATGTGGTCTGCTTGTAGAACTCGCGATAGAGTTCGGGCGACAAATAAGACGTGCCGTTGGCGCCACGGCCCGATCCGACCGGGCCCTTCTGAGCGCCCACCTCGTCAAGCAACGCATTCAGCTTGTAATCGTCGCCGCCCGTCAGCAGGTACTTGCCAGGCGGCAGGATATGCACCTCGAACGATTTGAACAGATGGGGCATCTTGGTGTCCTGCTGCAGCGAATTGGTCTGGAAGCTGCGGCTGAAGGTCACCTGCGGCGCGGCTTCGTTCATCCAGATCGCGCGGGTGGTGTACTTCGTCATGGCCAACGCATCGCCCAGCGTGGGATGGGGCGTCAATTCGGCCACCAACACCACGGCCATGCCCGACTTCAGCGCTTCGTCGATCAGATCCAGCAGTTGCGCGTAGCGCGGATCATCCCGGGTGCCCTCGTCGCTCATTAGCGAAGGCGACGCGCAGCCCGACAGGGCAATCGAAAGGGCCAGGGTGGACAACGCAAGTCGCGTTCGCGGCAAAGTCATGGATCGGTCCTTGAATGAGGCTGAATCAGATCGTTGACCGCGCATACTACTGAGCCAGTACCGGACCGCAATGCCCGCTTGGCGCCTGAAACATGGCGCGACACGCGATTGCGCACAATGCGACAGGCGTTGCGCGACAACCCGGACCGGCATTGCGGCCAAACCGCCAGCAATGGCGCGGGTCTCCGCCGCCCCGCGCCGGTGCGCCGCCCGGCAGGCCCGGCGCCAGCCGCAGCGACGGACCCGAAAATTATTGTTGCGATTGTTTCCGGTCCTGTAGCTGTGATAGAGTCAATGCACAACGTCAACACGCCATCAGCCAACAACCGTGTCCAGATTCCCGTCGATCGTGATTATTCGCTCCTCCGCTGCCATTGGGCGCCGGGGGCGAATTACGTTGGGCAGCTAAGCCCCACCTTCGCACCTCGCCTTCCAAAGGGCAGCGTACAGAACGCTGCCCTTTTTGCATTTCTGGACTCGAAAAAATGTACACGCTGAATCTCTTCAAGCATGCTTTCCCGCTGACCACCGCCCACGCCGATAAAACGGAAACCCTGCAACGATGGTCAAGCCCGCCGGTCGTCGATAGCCTGCATCGCACGCAAGGCGCGCGTCCGCTTTTCCTGCTGCATGACGGTCCGCCGTATGCCAATGGGGCCCTGCATCTGGGCCACGCCGTCAACAAAGGCCTGAAAGACTCGGTGGTCAAGTTCAAACGGCTGCAAGGCTATTTCGCGCCGTATGTGCCGGGCTTCGACTGCCACGGCCTGCCCGTCGAGCTGGAGGTTGAACGCCTGGGTCACGCCAAGGACGATCCGCCGGCCTTCGTGGCGGCCTGCCGGTCCTACGCACAGTCGCAGGTCGAACTGCAGACCGCGCAATTCCGGGAATTGGGCGTGGCCGCCGATTGGGACCAGCCCTACCTGACCATGGCGCCCCGCTTCGAAGCCGGCGCGGCGCAGGTGTTCCAAACGCTGCCCGGCGCCGTCACGCGGCTGCGGCCGGTGCACTGGTGTCCGGCGTGCGCCTCGTCATTGGCGGAAGCCGAGGTCGAATACAAAACGAAGACCGGCGACAGCCTGGTCGTGCTGTTTCCGGTCGCGGGCGCCAGCAACCTGTTCCTGGACGTATGGACCACCACGCCGTATACGCTACCCGCGAACAAGGCCGTCGCCTATAACCCGACGCTGAGCTATGTTGCCGCGGCCGACGGCCCGCGCACACGGGTTCGCCTGCGCCAGCCCGGCGACGAAGCACTGCCCGACTTCGAGCTGGCGGGGTTGATGGTGGTCAGTCCTTATACCCAAGACACCGTTCCTGTTTTGCCGGCGGACTTCGTCAGCCGCGCGGGTACGGGGCTGGTGCACATGGCGCCGGCGTTCGGCACGGACGATTTTCGCGTCTGCGAACAACACGGCCTGGCGGTCGAGCAGTACCTGGACGCGCGTGGGCGCTTTGTCGTGCCGGGCATGGAGGGCATGGACCTGGCGCAAGCCAGGGCCCACGTATTGGAACGCGTCGCGCCCCTGGTGGTCGCCCTATCCACCCTGGAACATGAATACCCCCATTGCTGGCGGCACAAGACGCCGGTGTTCTTCCGCGCGTCGCAAGAGTGGTTCCTGGACCTGGCCGAGACCCGCCAGCATGCCCTGCACGCATTGGAGGGGGTGGAGTTCGTGCCGGCCTCCGGCCGTGAACGGCTGACCAGCATGCTGGTCGGCCGTGGGGCCTGGTGCGTGTCGCGCAACCGGTTGTGGGGCACGCCCCTGGTGGATCCCGCCAACCCCGATGACCTGCGGCTGGCGGCGCGGGTCGCCGAGGAAGGCGTGGAAGCCTGGCAAAGCGAAGGCCCGCGGCGCACGCTGGACGTGTGGTTCGACAGCGGCGTGACGCATCAGCTTGTGCTGATGCAGCGTTACGGGCGTACCGCCGACGTCTATCTGGAAGGCTCGGACCAGCATCGCGGCTGGTTCCAGTCATCGCTACTGACCTGCGCGGCGGCGGGCGGCGGCGCGCCCTACAAGCAGGTGGTCACGCACGGTTTCGTGGTGGATGGCACGGGCCAGAAGTTCTCGAAGTCCAGCAAGAACTACCAGCCGCTGGATCAGATGCTGAAGACCTTGAGCCCGGACGTGCTGCGCTTGTGGACGCTGCAGCAGGACTTCACGCGCGAACTGAAGTTCTCGGGCGAGGCGCTGGCGCTGACCCAAGAGCGCTTTCGCAAGCTGCGCAACACGATGCGCTTCTGCCTGCAGAACCTGCAGGATTTCGATTGGACCGCGCCGCCGCTGGCTCATCCGCTGGACCGGGTCCAGGTGACCTTGCTGCGCGAGCTGGGCGCCGATGTCTGCCAGGCGGCCGACCGCTATGACTTTGCCGCTGCCGTGTCCCATCTGCTGCGTTATGCGGAAAGCGCATCCAGCGATTATTTTCCGGCGGTGAAAGACAGCCTCTATTGCGACCAGCCTGACGCGCCCCGCCGGCGGCAGGTCCAGCATGTGCTGGGCTTGCTGGTGCGCACGCTGGTGCGGCTGCTGACGCCAGTACTGGCCTTCTCTTGCGAGGAGGTCTTCCAGTACCTGAAAGCCGCAGGCGCGGAACAAGCGGACAGCGTGCTGCTCGCCACGCTTGCCGACGTCCGCCTGCCCGCCTTCGACGACGAGGCCGCAAGCCTCGCGGCCTATGAGGAAGCGGTCGAGGTCAAGGGGGCCCTGCACCGCTGGGTGGAGGCCCATCGGGATGATTGGGTCAAGGGCGCCGCCCAGGTGGAGGTCATGCTATCGCGGACCGTGGCGAACAGGCTTGGCGCATTCGCGGACGTGCTCGGCGCCGCGGATGTGCGCCAGGATGATGCGATGGACGATGGCGCGCAAGCGAGCTTCCAGCCGACGGCGTGGCGCGCGTGTCCGTGCTGCCGCCGGCACGCGCAGTCCGTGCCGGATGGCGGCGGGCTGTGCAACCGCTGCGTCGACGTCCAGGGAGCACTCAGCTTGCAGTGATGATCGGGCATGGCGGGATTCATCATCCCGTCATTAGGCGTTTCTATGCTTCCCACTTTTTCGGACGGGCGGCACAGATGGCGCAAGACAAGCACGACGGTAAACATGACATTGTCGAGACACACTCCCCCCTGCCGACGGCGACAGACCCGCGCCGCCGCAGCCTGCTCAAGGCAGGCTTCGGCGCCACGCTGCTGCCGGCAGGCGGCTCGCTGCTGCTGTCCGCCTGCTCCAGCGACGACGACGATGACGCCACCCCGGCGCCCGGCTCCCCCGCGCCGCAACCGGATCCGGAACCGCAACCGCAACCCCAGAACGTATCCAGCTTCGCGGTGGCGGTCTTGCCCGACACGCAGTTCTATTCGCGCTATGCGACCGACGCCGAGAACCAGCAGTTCATGCGCAAGTACGGCAGCGAGCCGTACAAGGCCCAGACACAATGGGTGGCCAACCACGCCAAATCGCTCAGCATTCCGTTCCTGATCCATCTGGGCGACGTGGTGGACCAGCAGGGCAAGCCCGACCAATGGAAGGTGGCCGACGCGGCCATGAAGATCCTGGAGGACGCCCGCGTTCCCTACTCGATCCTGGCCGGCAACCACGACGTGATCCTGGACCGCGACTATGTCGACGCCAGCAGCCAGGGCAGCGCGACCGACGCGCAGCGCAACCTGGCCGTGGAGCCCTATCTGCGGACCTTTGGCGCCGACCGCGCCAAGCAGCAAGCCACCTTCGGGGGCCGCGACCCCAGCGGCTTCCACGAGTACCACGTGTTCCAGGCCGAGGGCCAGAAATTCATGGTGCTGTCATTGTCGTGGCGCATTTCCGACGCCGCGCTGGCGTGGGCCAACCAGGTCATCCGCGCCAACCCTTCGCTGCCCGTCATCCTGGTCAACCACCAGTTGCTGAACATCGACAAAGACGGCGTCACGCCGCTGGAAGTGCCTTACGGCCTGATGCTGTGGGACAAGCTGATCCGCGACAATGATCAGATCTTCATGACGCTCAACGGCCACTATCACGGCGCCGCGCACCTGACCAAGACCAATGCCTTCGGCAACCCCGTCGAGGAAATGGTGGTGGACTACCAGATGGCCTACCAGGGCGGCAACGGCCTGATGCGCCTGTACGAATTCGACCTGAGCAACAACGAGATCCGCGTGCTGTCGTTCTCGCCGTGGGTGCCTCAAAAACCGAAAGACACCCTCAACACGTTCGACCAGGCGGTGCTGACGGGCGCCAACGAGCAGTTCACCATCAAGATGGACTTCGCCAAACGGTTCGGCGGCTTCAACAAGGACTTCAAGGCGGCCGCGCCCACGCACACCGCGCTGGTCGAGCAGGCCCGCGCCCTGATTCTTGCCAACTACACCGATCCGGCCGCCACCGAGCAAAAGCCGGCGGCCGACAGCGAAGACTACCCGCAGGTGTCCGGCACGCTGGCGCACTGGCGCTTCTTCGGCGGCGCGGACGGCCAACCGGTGCAGGTGGGCGAAGTCGTCGCCGACCGCACCGGCCTGAACCCGGTGCGCCGCGCATCCCTGAACGTCGACGGCGTGGCGGGCGCGCAACTGGGCGACGTGGTCTGGTCCAACGACCACCACTACCTGTCTGCCGCTCCCGGCTCGGTGCGGTTCCTGAACACCGACAAGAACACGGCGCGCATGAGCTACTTCACCACCGGCACGGCCGCCGCGCTGAACGCGGAAACGGCGCCCAACGGCTACACCGTCGAAGCCTTCATCAAGATCGACCGCGACTGGACCGCGTCGCGGCACGCGTGGATGAACATCATGACGCGCGACGGCAAACGCGGCGCATTGCCAGGCTTCTCCGGCGGCGATCCGGAGTCGCCTCCGCTGCTGTTCGCCGTGTCCAGCCTGCGCGAAATCCAGTGGGAGGTGGTGCCCGAGCGCACTGGCACGCGTGAAGCCAAGACCAACTGGTCG